>Ga0222626_1000170_pt1 | contig 46384 bp, 43 predicted proteins | sample AntAcemetageno91_FD_179862 | JGI IMG/M metagenome (GOLD analysis project Ga0222626, IMG submission 179862) | Saline water microbial communities from Ace Lake, Antarctica - #91 | ecosystem: Environmental > Aquatic > Non-marine Saline and Alkaline > Saline | place: Antarctica: Ace Lake | collected...
TTGATATTCCGTAATTGGTCTTTGTGCATATCTGCCTCCTTTTCTCTTTTTTAATAGAAAAATCAGTAAGATAATACACTTTAACCATTTAAAGGTCAATTATCATTTTGTTACGTTTTAATTGCAGATCACACAAGTTTTTGAGATTAAAATCAAAAATATTCAACTTCAGATAAAATAGAGATAATAGATTATCTTCCGATACTCAATGCAGGATCAAATTTACCTGCTACCGTTGGTGATTGATTATTCCTTGTGGATCTTCTTACCTGTTCAGATAAATAAGGAATAAGTTCACCGAGTGTGACATTTGTGTCCTTGTTGTAATCAGCTTTTCCATGTAAACCTTCAAGCAAGAAATATGTGAAGACACCATGTCCACCACCCCAATTCTTGCTTTCTTGGGAAAACTGTTTGTCATCAGATGCACTAATGACACAAACACCATCCCCAATTTGGGAAAGGTTTTGAAAGCCTGAACTGATTGGATTCACATTAATCGCTCTGCTTGATCTTCTCGCAACATCAAAGGGTTGGCCGACACCTCCTGAGTGGCAGGCATCTGCTATCACGACCACTTTTTTTGCTTTAATAAATCGCTTCAATGCTGTTTCAATATCCCACATGGGAAAACCGCTGGTGGCTATTTCATCATACAATGCATCATATGGCAGAAGAAAAAGATTGTTTGGTGAATTTGGAGATTCAGGCGATCCATGGCCAGCAAAGTAGATCATAACAACGTCTTCTTGAATTGCTTGTTTTAGCCAGATGAACAAAGCGTTTTTTATATTCTTCCCCGTAGCATCTTTATCAAGCAAGAGTTTAACCATTGAAGGAGAATATTTGCCACCATCAGGTGATATAACCCATTCATAAAATGATTTAGCATCCTGAGAGGCATAACGGAGTGTCGGTATTCTTGTGTCTTTATAGTTTGATACACCAATGATTATTGCCCATCTTTGGCTCGACACCCTCATTTTATTTTTTAAGAGTACATTATGACCATAGCTCGTTGCAATATCTATTGCCTTGATTACACTTGCTGGAATTATGGGATAACTGAATGCGTGAATTCCTATTTTGCCACCATTTAAAGTTAAACTTTTTTCTTCCCCATCCCGCAAGACTTTGATTTTAATCTTATCTTTAGGATTAGTAGCTGATATAAGATTATGGGAATCTTCAGTCCAATTTGTTATAGGGTTGTTATTGTACTCAACAACAATATCTCCTCTACGGAGACCGATTCTTTCAGCCTGAGAATCTTTCAATACATCAAAAATATAACCAGCCATCAGAAGCTTTCCTTTATATTTAGTACCGTTAGGTAGGGTGTATTCACCTGACATACTATTTCCATCTCTAAATTCTCCGACATATTTTTTTCCATCCGGCCAAGCAAACGTACCCTGACCGTTGTACTTATTATCTTTAAATTTCCCGACATATTTTTTTCCATCTGGCAAAGTAAACGTACCCTGACCGTTGTACTTATGATCTTTAAATTCCCCGACATATTTTCTGCCATCTGGATAAGTCTCCGTACCCTGACCGTTGAACTTATAATCTTTAAATTCCCCGACATATTTTTTTCCATCCGGCCAAGCAAACGTACCCTGACCGTTGAACCTACCATTTTTAAATTCCCCGACATATTTTCTGCCACTCGGAGAAGTCATCGTACCCTGACCGTTGTACTCAGAATCTTTAAATTCCCCGACATATTTTGTGGCATCTGGCCAAGTATCCGTACCCTGACCGTTGTACTCATTATCTTTAAATTCCCCGACATATTTTGTGCCATCTGGCCAAGTCTCCGTACCCTGACCGTTGCACTTACCATCTCTAAATTCCCCGACATATTTAAATCCATTCGGAAAAGTAAGCCTACCCTGACCGTTGTACTTATTATCTCTAAATTCCCCGACATATTTTGTGCCATCTGGAGAAGTCTCCGTACCCTGACCGTTGCACTTACCATCTCTAAATTCCCCGACATATTTTCTGCCACTCGGAGAAGTCATCGTACCCTGACCGTTGCACTTACCATCTCTAAATTCCCCGACATATTTTTTTCCATCCGGCCAAGCAAACGTACCCTGACCGTTGCACTTACCATCTCTAAATTCCCCGACATATTTTGATCCATCTGAATATGTCACGGCTCTTTTTCCTTCTTCAGCATATATGTTAGGGGACAATTGAGGAGAAGTTGTAACACCTTCAAGAAAAAAGAGGATCAGAAAGGCACAGACAATTTTTTTATGAAACATCATCTTCCTCTGGTAAGGTCTGAGTTAAATTAATAATAAATACTAATAGTATGGATTAGATTTAGGTTACAAACTTCGCCACAGATTTTGAAGACTTTCTAATTTCTCAAAATTCGTGATTTCTAACCAAAATAAATGTTGCACTATCTTACCTTATGTTGTGTGTCTACCTATCCAATTGAAATTTATAGAGATATTAGCCAGGGTCATATAAGTCAATATTTGATATAATAACAGCGGGTTACAAAGACTCACAACATAACTCAAAATTATCTTGCAACATAATTATAATTTGCCTGAACACCTCTGCTGTTGGACTTTAGGGAATAAAAATCTTCCTTAAGGACCTTATCAGCAGAGCAACTTTTTTTCTTCTCCTCGGGCGTTCAGACATCATGATAATCATTTCTCCTTTTGCTCTGAGGCCCTTGCAATCAGGGTTTTGAGTCCACAGCAGGGCAATGCTTGTCCGTCTATGAAAACTACTTGCTGTGGGTCACAAATAGAATATCAAGAAAGAAAACAAATTTAAAGGGAATTAAAAGAATTATATGGATCTGTAAATTTTTAAGCAAGGAATCACATGGGTATGAAATTGTGGGGCATTAAATTCTCACAACATAACTAAACTGACAACATAACTTGCCAGTATGTCGGATGTTTTGAAAACGACTAAATTACAGATATCATCATTTTCGCATGTCAAGTCAAGTAGATTTCCATTTTGAAATTTGTAAAACCATCTTCATCCAGAATTCCGATACATTTATCCCTAAAATGGGCAGAATCTGTTCGGGACTGACGCAAAATTGACGCATTATAGTAAAAAAATAAAAAAAGGGGCTTGACAATAGTGTCATAACCCCTTAAAATCATTGGTACGCCCGGCCCGATTCGAACGGGCGACCTACGGATTCGAAGTCCGGCGCTCTATCCAGCTGAGCTACGGGCGCATTAAAAAAAATGGGGTGAGTGACGGGACTTGAATTAGGCTCACCGTATTTTTCATAAATCGTGATATATCAGGCATTCCTTTTAATTTCAAGTCATTTATAGCATTTCTTACAATCTTCAATAAGCAAAATAAGTTCAATAAGTTCAATCAAAATCAAAAAATTTTACACCAAATTTACACCAAGGGGTAAAATCACCTATCAAAATAGTTTCTATGTCATAGGAAAAACCCATACCTACCTTATACCCTACATAAAACACATACCTTAAATCGCATCTGTCAGCGTCTGGATAGTAAAATAGATATGTATTGACATATAAATAGTAGAAGCGTATAAATAGTAAAAGTATATCGATAAACACAATCACCAGAACATAGATACATTATCTAAACTATATTAATATTACTAAAATAGATGGTAGATATGAAAAAGAAAAAAGAACCACAACCATACTTCTTTACCAGTATACCAAAGAAAAAACTTGATAAACTATTAAAAGGTGATGAGGACAAACCCATGACAAAGAAAACAGAACAAACATCAGAGAAAAAGGCAAGAGCGCCAAAGAAGTCTCTAACACCAGGAGATATATCCAGAATGATAGGAGAGTGGGATGATAAGACTACTGCCGAGTGGGCAGATGAATTTGGTGTTTCATATCAGACAGTATTAAAAATGGCAGAGGTTATTCGTAAAGATGATAAGACCTTATGTCCGAAGAAAAAACCAAAGCCAAGGACAAGGGAAGATGTTGCCAAAGCAGGTATAGCATTGTTTAGGAAGAAACAGGGTAAGAAATAACAAAAAATATTTTGCCAGCAATGGTAAATAAATTTTATATTTAATATTGTGTCCCTATGGGACCCGCAAAAAGTGTATTACAGCAAAGCAGAAATCTCAGTGAAATTGAAATATTATAGTATTTATAGAATGTTAGAAATTACATCTCTTGTAATGAAATTCTTGGCAAAACGTCCACCCAGTGTAATGAAAACCATAGGAAAAGGGGGCGTTATTAGGGGGAAAGGGCGTTGTATTCCAACATTGAAACAGCCGGTCCCCAAGATAACAGACATTCACACATCCCTTTATCCAACCGATTAATCAATTTCCGCACATACGGAAATTATCAAATACCGCTTACGCAGAATTCTGCGGAAGCGATTTTACGGCGATGTTAACAAAGGGCAGGAAGGTGGGCTATACGGGTGAAAGCAGTTATCGTGAATTTCTATAACGCTTGCGTAATAGGTTCGAGATTGAAAGCGTCTTAATTAAAGCACCTTATACAGATTCTAACTCTTTCAAGGTTTTACCATCTTGTGTTTTCCATGCTAAAAGCCCGTTAGCACTACCACCATGTATTACTGCGGCGGCTGCACTTGGACTAGAAAACTCGACATCTTTCGTAAAAATCAGATGATCTCCTTCTTCAACTATATGTTTTTCTTCAATAAGTTTATTCCTGTTTGCAAGTACCCCAGTATACTTTTTTGCAGAAGCACGTTCATGCAAAACAGCTTGAGAACCGGATAGGACTACAATGCCGTTTGGAGTTAAATATCCTGTTGCTGTTAAATCTTTAATTTGGCAATTTAATAATTCAAGTTTATCTTCTGTTTCCTGTCTATAGACAGTAGGAACAAACACCTCTATGCCCAATGCTGGTAAGACCTGTTGCATTTTTTCAAGGAAGATTTCCATGTCTGCTTGATCTGACTCAGGCAATTTTGATCCACCACGTTGACTATTCATTAAAACGGCACGCTCAGCCAACTTAGCAATATCAATGAGCCGACCTTCCAAATAACGTATATGGGCTTTGGTTAGATTTTCATCCGTGCTGATGAAGAACAAAACCTGATTCCAAAAGTCTTTCCCCAAATGCCCTTTGATTCTATCTCTTATGGTTTCTGCTTCTCCAATATATACAGTAGGTTTGTTCAATTCAGGATCTATTCCAGTTAGAAAATATACACCAGCGCTTGCCGATTCTTCTCTTTCCAAAACCTTTTCAATTTCACTTCTAGGACCGGCGACAGCCTTTCCTGTCCAGTTAGATAGTACAGCGGTTCTTAATCTCTTGGGATCACCAAAGACCAAAAAGATTTTTAAAGTTGCACTTGGCATGTTGTTTCCTATTCATCCGTATAATATTTTCACCCCAGTTTTATAAAAGATTTCTTTTGGTAATCGCAACATTATCAGGCATTAGCCTTGATGTCAAATTAATGGCATCTTTTTTCCCCGAATTTATTCTGATTATTTTCACAGCGCCGTATAATCATTCCATATCAATTACAATAGCCACGCTAATCAACAATACCTTGACTTTATGAGCGTTTATGATAATTCACAAGCGATAATCAACGATGATTAAACCTTAAAACAAGGGAGGGCCATAGAATGAATGCGATGACCCCATTTCTCGGATAGAGAGGTGGGGTTTTATATTTTTGAGCCCTAAAATACTGAATATGGACTAACAAAACTAAAGGATTACAATGACATCAAAACTTAATCTTCAAGAACTTAAATCTCACCTCTGGCAATCAGCCAATATCCTGCGGGGAAGTATCGACAGCTCTGATTTTAAAAACTATATCTTCGGATTTCTGTTTTTTAAGCGATTGAGTGATGTGTTTGATGAAGAATACGAGAATTTGAAAGCGACTGTCGGCGAGGCTCTTGCTAAAAGTCCTGATATGTATACACGCTTTTACCGCCCGGAAGGTTGTTCATGGAATAATGTTTTGAACACTTCAACCAATATTGGTGAAAAAATAAACGATGTATTCATAAAAATCACACAGGCTAATTCTCCCAAGCTTGACGGTATCTTAGACCGGATCGATTACAACGATAAAGATAGCCTGCCAGATGCGTCATTGTCTGAATTTGTTCAACATTTCAACAAGAGGCGATTAGGGAATAAAGATATTTCCGGTGATATGCTCGGTGAGGATTAGAAGATAAAAAAGATTGCTTTACGGAAATTTGGTTAAAAGAGTTATCTCTTAACAAATGACAATCAGGTAAAAGGTGGTATATATGGCACGCAAGGTCATCGGTTTGGAAAGAAAGCGAGCCAGTTTCCGAAAGATGGAAAAGAAATACAGTCGAAAAAAAATTATTCAATTAGGTGAATTCCTCACCAAATTAGGCACATTTTCTAAGTCCACCAAAATTGACGAAATATTTTCAATACCTAAGGACCACCAGGACTATTATTTTCCATATGCAGGCTACGAACTCAAAACACTCACCAACAAAGGGCCTGGACTCGATTACCACGAATTAGAGCGAATTACCTTAGACTTTTTTGAAATAAACAATAATTTGCTCCTTTACAGGTTGCTCAAAGATCTATTTGGGCCTGCAGACGTAATAACAGCATATTCTAAGATGAAAAGTGATTCAACCATTTCACTAATTCCGCTGGAATGGGGATTCACTTTTGAACCCCCAAATGAAATGAGTGAATTATTTTATATCGAAATTCAAAAAAGAACATTTTGCACGCCACCATACATGGTAGTGTGGATTAAGAGTGAGCATAATTTATCAGAAAATGAGAAACGGAAAGTCGCAGATTTTAGCTTGAAGTTTGCAAAAGATTTGGATGAACATCTATCTAAGAACAAATTTCTTTTCAATGAAAAGCGTTGCAAGGAAGAATCTCAGTTCTCATCCATAATCAACATTTTTGCGGAAAAATATGAGGCCGGAAATATACTTCTGAATCATGCCAAAAAGTATGATAACACGAGAGACTACAAAAAACTTAAAATAGGAGAAGAACTCGGAATACACGAAACCGGAACTTTCTATCTCGGAGCAATTACCTACTATCTAATGGCCTTAGAGGGCTTTTCAAATTTGCTCCTTGAGTTGCTCTTAAAACCAGAGTTTAGAGATAGAGATTACCAACGAATTACTTTCAAAGCCGACCTTGACCTGAAACTGTTGAGTATACCTCTGTTCTGTTCCGGATTTGACAAACAAGGATTAACAAACAAATCGATTGCTTACAAAAAGCTATTGACAATAAGAGAATTTCGCAATCAGACCTTTCACAATAGATTTACCGATAGGGACTCTCACAAAATCTATGTATTCGAGGAGGATTATTATCCTTTCTATTATGACCCAATGACGGACAGGCCCTTATCTTCTAAAGAGAAGCTTCCTCCCAGAAGAGAGTTTGTAAGAAAAGAGCAAGCTGAATTCATAAAAACTGCCGTAGACGAAATCGTTCACGCAGTAATTGAGGGCATGACAGAGGACTATAAGGATTGGGCCTTAAAATGGTTGCATAATCCAGCCATTCCAATGGAAATAACTGAGGATGGATGTTGGCAACCAAATTTAGATCAAGAGATAAGATAATATGGGAAGAATACACCTTGCGGTTAATTGCCCTGAACAAACTTAATTTGACACCGGCCAGATCTTTCAGATTCCGCTACAGAGGCCACCATGAAGCCATTATTGAGCGAAGTGCATAGGGAGAATGATAGATCGCTAAAGGCCTTATAAGAGGCCGAACAGACTTGGCGGGTTCAGAAAATGGCTTTGTTAAAAGGATAAATGTTATGCGAAAATATATTTCATATACTCTGGTTTTGGCTATAATTGTTTCTTTCGGCTTTGGTACTAAAGTCGGTGCTGAGACAAAAGAAGATTATTTCAATCGGGGATTAGCCAATATTAAATTAGGCAAATATCAACAAGCCATAGAGCTTTTTAATCAGGTCATCCGTCTTGATCCGAAGTTTGCTGAAGCCTACGTCAATCGCGGTTTTGCCTATGATAACAAAGGCCAGTATGACAAGGCAATTTCAGACTTCAACAAAGCAATAGAGTTAAATCCGAAGTTTGCTGAAGCCTATCTCAATCGGGGGGTTGCTTATAACGATTTAGGCAACCATAAACAAGCCATAGAGGATTTTAATCAAGCCATCCTTCTCGACCCAAAGGATGCTAAAGCTTACTTTAATCGAGGGCTTTCTTACATAAAATCAAACAAGTATCAAATAGCTGTAAAGGATCTTAATCAAGCCATTCGTCTTGATCTAAAAAATGCCAAAACCTATTACGTTCGGGCAAGTAATTTCTTCATTTTAAAGCAGTACCAACAAGCTATAGAAGATTATAATCAAGTCATCCTTCTCGACCCAAAAAATTCAAAAGCCTACGAAGGACGTGCGGTCTCTTATACGGGTATTGACCAGTACCAACAAGCCATGGAGGATTTTAATCAAGCCATCCTTCTCGACCCAAAAAATGCAAATGCTTATTTATATCGAGGAGTTGCATATTCTGAGTTAGGAAACCATCAAAAAGCCATAAAAGACTATAATCAAGCCATTCGTCTCGACCCAAAAAATTCAAATGCTTATTTTAACCGAGGATTTTCCCACAATTATTTAGGCAACCAAACACAAGCATTAGAGGATTTTAATCAAGCCATCCTTCTCGAACCAAACAGGGCAAACGCTTACGCGGGTCGGGGTCTTTCTTATACCAATTTAGGAAAGTATCAAAATGCCCTAAAGGATTATAATCAAGCCATTCGTCTTGACCCAAAAAATGCAACTGCCTATAATGGACGAGGACTTACCTGTAATAATTTAGGCAAATATCAACAAGCCATAGAGGATTTTAATCAAGCCCTCCTTCTTAATCCAAATTATGTAGACGCCTACATGAACCGAGGGATTGCCTATGTTAATTTAAACCAGCTTGAGAATGCTTGCACTGATTTCCAGAAGGCTTGTGAATTAGGAGATTGCGAGAATAAAAGGTTGGCAAAAGAAAGAGGTATTTGTAAGTAGTAAAACTGTCGCTTAGAGGTACAAATAATAGATACCTTGACAAAACCTTACACAGTTATTGGCGACATTTTATCATTTCCTTATTTAATCATTTTTATATTTTCTGTATGAAGAAACTTTTGCTGGTGCGAAAAGTATGATGAGGTCTAATGGAATATAGTCATCGGAGCAGTTGATAAAAGCTAATTATGACGTCCACAATGAATGCAAGAGCTAAAATAATCACCGACACAAGGGTATACTTGGCCATCCTCCCAGACCTTAGGCTTTGGAGAATAAGAAATAGAGACTGCGCCTTTTGACCATTGCGCGAGTCAATGTCTGCAGAACGAAGAAGTTCCTCTATCCTATTTTCCAACTCCGTTTCTTTTTGAGACTTTTTAAAAAATTTAAACATATGGTTTCAACCAAACAAGCAAGAAAGGTTTTATTTTGGGCTTACAGACTTAAGACGAAAAACAAGCACAAAGAGGCGGGCCAATCTAAAGTTAGTATTTTATGCAAGCTAACTTAAGGGTTGCAACTTCTGCCCATCCAAGTTTGTTCAGTAATTATGTAATTTCTGTGATTAATAATATTTGACCGTTTTTTAATCCAGAATTCTCTATTTTGCTTTCAAGCTCATTATCGGTAGGAATTTTATATTTCTTTCCGCTTCCACAATCAACAAGATGATATTCGGAGCCTATCCTAAAATAATGAAGATGCTTTATGCCCATATTTTTACAAAGCCATTTCGTCAGCTCTTTCCAATCGTAATTCCCCGCATGACCACCTATGAGTTCTTTTCCTTCTGAGTTTATTATTCTTAATTGCTCAGGGTGAGAGGCATATTTTAAAAGAGAAGTATGTATCTGTTGTGTTTTATTGATAGAAAATCTGCTTCTCCACGCCAGGCCACTCCAGATAATGGCATTAACAAAAATAAACAAACCGATAATTGAAAGTTGCATTTGGAAAAAACTCATTCCTATACCGCCCAGTGGAGCATTAAAATATTCTTCATAAATCAGTTTGCAAACAGAGCCAATGGCCAGCGTGAGAAGACCGCCGACAACCTGAACCAATAAGGATTTACTAAGACTCATAAAACTATCCTCCGCCAGATTCCTCCGATATGAAAATAGGGAGAAACTGTATTTCTCAAGATAATCAAAGCATTATCAGACATTAACCTCGATGTCAAATTTATCACTATCCGGTTTATATGCCAATCAATCCATCAAATCAAGTTTAGGTCATCAAACCTTGAAAAAAGCCAGGTTAAATACAGTCCATAAAATTGGCCAGCGCTGGCCAAAACCAGGTTGACCATCCTGAAAGTGTATCTCATGAGATACAAGATAAGGTTTACATACGTATGGAAATTTTTGTCGGGGGCGTAAAGTTTGATAATGTCTTGGCATAAGAGCAGGATAAAACTTTTCCCCGGTAATCCTTCCATCTATCACATCAATCGTTCAGCATAATCCACACCCGCATCTCACAGAATACAACCCGCGTGTTTTATTAAAGGGGAAATGTCTTAGTAAAATAGTAATTATCTTTAATAGTATAAGAATCTTACATCCCATTTTCCCTATACGACCTGCCAACTGCGGATTGTAATGACAATGAAACGGTAATAGCCACAACACCATTCCCCTTGTCCCACATCCTAGGATCACACCGTATGCCACAAAGATTTTATGTTCTGCTTCTGAAGAAAGTGAGGCTATTGGGAAGGTTGTATTTGTGGGAAGGGTGGGGATTGAGTGGGGATTGAGGAGGGATGATACTACTATTTTTTTATTACTATCCCCAGATTTCTTAAACAACTTCTTTGCCGATCCATACAAAATAACCGCCTCTAAAGGAGGGCTAACACATCCTCTGAAAATATGATATCACAACTACTGAAGGCCATTTTCAGATTCAATATAAATTGCAGATACATGCACTTAACAATTAAAAAAGTGTAAATATGACTCAAATTGATCCATGCGTGCATCCTTCTTTCATGGGTGCATTACCAGTTTGTTAATTGCTATCCAAGACTTTTTGGTTTCAGGTATCAGCTAATTCGTTTCTTATTCCTGACACCTGAAACCTGGCAACTGATTGCAAGGCTTTCGCTCAAAAAATGAATAAGTTAATGGGTAAAAACCATTTTAACAAATCGGTAATGCTCCCCTCACGATCGTCGCGATGAGGGGGGCTCCTTTTTTCATTCGGTTCTTGAAAGAAGCTGCCATGAGGGTCCTCCTAACGACGCGGTGTCTCCGGGGATTATTTTGTTCCGGATACGGTTTACCGGGGCCGGTAGATCATGACATGTTCGTGTTCCGATTCCATTCCTGTCGTGTCTTCGATCCAGTACTCCGCATCGATCCAGCGGCTGTCGCCCCAGTCGATACAGGTCCGCGTGAAAAGGATACCCTTTTTGCTTTCCCAGCGGCAGTATTCACCGTTCGGGATGGGTTCGTACTGAAAATCACTCCTTCCATCGGACCAGGAAAGGGAGAAAAAGATATAGCCGCCGGGAATCCGTTCGGGAAAGGATGTGCGGATTTGACAGACCATTTCAAGCGTGGCATCAGAGCCGTCGCAATGGTTCCGTGTATTTCTCACCCGGGTCTTTCGGTGTTGCAGGGAGATGTTGTAATTGTCACAGACCCCCTCGACGATGGTGAAGTTCACCGCCTCGGCAATCTGGTCGTAGCGAATCCGGAAGGTGCCGTCGCCGAAGGGCCCTCCCGTGGGACCCCAGCTGTTCTTGCAGAGGTAGCTTTGGGTGGCGTCATCCCATCCGATGACCTGGACGCCATGGCCGCAGTCGAACTCATCCGAATCCCGGTAGTAGACCCCGTCGGTCCAGGGAGAAGTGCCCGCAGGGCTTGTCCAGTAGGTTAAAAAATCATTATAGACTTCGAAGCCGATCACTCCAGGACCGTCTTCTTTGAGCGCCTCCTTCACTCCCGCTGGCATCCCCACATCAAGGGTATAGAAATCGCCGAGGTTGTAACAGACGGGTGGACAGGTATAGTTGCAGGCCATGTCGGTGGTGGGGGGACACCCGTCGTCATGGATGAATGCAAACTTCCCGTCGCCGTACGGATAGCAGCCTTCCTCCCGTGGCGACACGTTTTGGTAGAAGCGAACGGCATCAAGCCACCCCCCGCAGCAGCCGTTGGCCTGCGGCGACCCGTAACAGGATATCAGCATCTGTTCGGAGAGATCGTGTTCGCGGCCCGACAGGATGAGAATTTTCGACTCCAGGGCGCCCGTGATGCAAAAGGCCCAGCAGGAACCGCACTGCCCCTGATCCTTCGCGACGGTCACCGCGTCGTAGTCCCGCCAGTCCCACCGCGCGGGGAGCGGCGTTACCGCTTTTTTAGTGACATCCTTTTTAGTGACATCCTTTTTAAGGTAGTTTTCATAGACCTTCCGGTCCATCGGTATCCAGCCCAAATTCCGGGCGAAAACCGGACCGCTTAAAAGATGCACGCAGGTCAAGCAGGTCAGCAGCGGTATCAGCGTGGCGCTTATGAATCGTCCTCTCATGCTTCAATCTCCTTTGTTCGTGAGTTGTCTGCGTTAAAACTAATCGAATTCACGGTATGGGTCAACGCAAAAGAAATGATAAGAACTCGCTTTTTGAGAGCGGGTAAAGTGAAGTAGATTAAAAAATTATGATTGTGTATAAAACTCATACAAACCTCAACATATTGTTCAGGTTGCCAGACATCATGCTTCACCTAAATTCTCAATTTTCGGGATTTCAGATAACATGGCCTTTAACCGTTCACGGACAATCTCCGAATCATCCGCAATGAAAACTTTCATATTGATGCCCCTTGCATATTATAATTCAACTCATCTCATCTTCATCGCTTGAGTATTATTACACAGCAAATTTAAAAAATCTGTCGCTCATTCCGTTATTTTTATGTGGTAATATCTTTAATTAGCTTGACATTATTTGTCCTACATAGGTCAGCAGGCAGATGTAATTTCCGTAATATAGGAATGTCATGAATGGTGAGGTGAGAAAGGGGAGAACTTTTAAATATTTTCAAGTATAAAGATACGGTTAAATGGATTGATACAGTATGTGTTTTTCATTTCCCTTCAATGCGGTTTTCCGGTTTTGATTACGTGCCTGAAGCTTCAATTCCCGAAAAGTGAAGGTTTATAACCCAAATCAATGTTGTGATTTGCTTGCCAATCACACAATTAGGGTGTTTGGCCGGAAATACGAATTAAAGGCAACGCATCAATATTAATCAATATACTCTGAAATCCACATGTGCTTGCGCTTTAGTTTCAGGATTAAGTTGTCCTGATGGCGTATTCGAATAATTGATCGAATAATCAGATATGAACCCAGAACGACCAAAGCTGCGCAAATGATAAGCAGTGGTACGATCAGGTGCATCACCTGAAAAACATCGTAGTATTTGGAAGTAGCTATCAGGACGCTTAAAACGGACAGGGGCAGGACTAAAACTGTTATACCCGTCCGCATGGTTGATAGTGAGGTTCTTTTTTCAGCTAAAATAAGCTGCACCTCATTGATGATGATACCTTCAGGTATAACTTCACACTCCTGTTTCGGAGAACTATCGACCTGTTCCGGCGGCATATGGGCATTTTCGGATTCCATGTTCATTTTACCATATTAAATTTCAAGACATCTCAAACTTGTTTGTAGTTTATAGTAATACGAAGATTCTTTCCGGTTGCACAATCGGGTCGGCTTCCCCACCCCCTGCTGCAATCAAGACGGGGAATATCCACCAGGCCATCGTGAGTCGACCCAGACCCCGGAAGAAACAAAGTACAACTGTCTATCTATTTAACATATTTAAATCTTACCTCAAACCACAATCCACTTATTATGAAAACCGGATTACGATCACATAACACAATATATTGAATAAGGGCAAATTATCAATTTTAAGCAGGAAATCTAAGCTGCCTGTGGTTGAATAATTGAAGGCAGAAATTTTTTCGATTTCCGAAAGAGAGCCTTTATGATATCAATGTGATGACGCACAAAGCGTTAGGCGCGAAACCTTTCGTTTTCCCTATAATCCAGTAATCCAACAATTGAATCGGATTTTAGAAAAAAACCCTTATAAAATATTCAAAACAAAAGTTTATCAAATTGACGAGTCTATTAAAGGAGGTCTGTAATGAGAAAAAAATTGGTCCTCTTGCTTATCATAATCACCGTCGCTTTTCTCATTGCCGGGAATAGTTTAGCAGATGAAGTTTGTCTGAAAAACGGGGATAGACTCACCGGCCAGGTCATCAGGATGGAAGCGGGTAAGCTGATTCTGAAAACCATGTATGCCGGTGATATCAGCATCGTCTGGCAGGAGGTGGCCAGCATTATGACCGATGGATCAGTGAAAGTCGTGCTCAAGGATGAAACTGCTCTTGAAGGGACTACGGAAGTAATTGAAGATGGAAAAATGATATTGGATACCGGCAAGCTCGAAGCGCCCGCTTCTTTTCGCCTGGCTGATGTGAAGGCGATTAATCCAAAGCCCATCAAGACCGTTAAAATAACCACCCGGACGAATGTCAATATAACCAGCGAAAGAGGCAATACAGACTCGGACAACTACTACTTTGATGGTGAATTTATGGCGCGTACCAAGAAGAACCGTTATAAAATTGGGGGTGAGCTGAGCAAGGAAGACTCGGAAGGTACAACAACTTCGCAGAATTGGCTTGCTTATGGAAATTACAGCCATTTTTTGAGTAAAATATGGTACTTATATACAGACACGCTTTTTGAACATGATGAGTTCAAAGACCTTAATCTCAGGAACACCCTCGGTGCCGGTGCAGGCTATCAGGTTTTCGAAACCCCCCTGCTGAACCTTTCCCTATCAGCGGGGCTGGCCAAGGTTGACGAGAACTATGATGTGGCCGAGGATAATGACTACTCTGCGGGTCAGTGGTCCGTGAATTATGATCAGTATTTTTTCAAAAAGTTTGTACAGCTGTTTCACGTACATACCGGGTTTGTTAGTCTTGAAGACACGAATGACTGGTTTCTCAATACGCGTACGGGATTGCGATTTCCGCTTTACAAGGGCGTTACCGCAACGCTGCAATATAACTATGACTATGATAACCAGCCTTCGGTGAATGCGGAAAAAAAAGAGGACACAAAATTCATTTTTCTTCTGGGCTACGAGTTCAAGAATTAAGAATTGCTTTCAGATCGGGATGCAACGACCGATCTCCAGCCAGAACAACGTGTTGAATACTGCCGTCCATAAGTAGAAAAGAGCACGGTTGTAGTAATCAAACCGATAAAACAGACGGTTGCTCTACCCTGATCCATACTAATGCCTGTTTTGGTTCTTTCCCCAGCTCAAATTCCGCCACTGTGAATTCATTGGCCGGTTCTGTTGAAGAGGGGTCCAACCGAATGCCCAGCCGGCTCAGTTTCAGAGAAACCGTCTCCAGCCTCAAATGCTGCTCCGGATTCAACAAGATTGCGTTCAAGTGCTCGATACGATCTTCCGGGGTATCCAGTTGAGTTTTGATTTCTTCCAGTTTTCTGGTGATATCGCCGAGCACTTCTAACGACTCTTGGGTCTGAGTAGAGGGTCATCGTCCCAACGGCCGGGATCGAAATCCACAGGTCCCGGAACTTGAGGAAGGAGCCCGGAAATGTATTGCATGGCGTGCCGAACTAACGGAAGAATCTTTTTTCGGAATCTGCGAACCGGTAAAATCGTCGAATCGGTTTCCCGTGCGATCCTTTCGATCTCATCCAGGACATCGGCCTCTGTTTTTTGATCCAGCCGTCGGTGGGAACTCCCGTAAACCAGCCGCTGATAGAACGCTGTCAATATGCTTTTCAAACGCATGGCAATAATGCCTCAAAAGTTATCCCTATCCTTGGGTAAAAAATCCTGGCCCAAAGGATCAGGTTTTTCAGAGTAAAATAAACCCTAAATGCAGGGCTACTGACCGAGTGTAGATTCAGATTCAACATATTTTAATGAAAAATCAACACCTTGAAGGCATATAAAAGATGAACGTCGAACATCGAACATCGAACGTTGAACATCCAATAATGTATTCTACCATTTATAATAAAGACAAAGCGACCCGCCCGCCTCGCCTGAGCGAGCCAACAAAAGGACGAAGGGCATTGAGTACAGTTCGCGATGACGGGCAGGAGCGCCTTCCACATTCGACGTTTTTACCCCGTGAAACTTTTTTTCTATTTCACTGGGGCGACGTTGAACGTTCGATGTTTACCCGCCTTCGGCGGCGCCAGAGGCGACCAGGGTTCGATGTTCAAATTGTTGCATCTGAAATTACCACTAAACCTCCATATCACGTTGAAATTATGTATACAGGTCAGGAGTTTTGAAATGATCGAAAATGCAGTATCTATGGGTGCATTACCAGTTTGTTAATTGCTATCCAAGACTTTTTGGTTTCAGGTGCAGGGCAAACGCATTTGACTTCGGTGCAGCGTAGCGACGGGGTGTTTCTCTTGGAAATCCAATGACTGTTTGAAGGGCTTTAGCACGCGTTAGTCCGAGCCGAATGGAATTATGACTAAAATAATCGGTGGGATAATTTGGCGACGAATTGTTCTTAACGCCTCTGGAACGGCTCGGGCTTACGGGTGCTTAAGCACAAGTTTCAGTGGATTGGAAAGAGAAGCACCCCGTCGTGGAGCGTTCTCCTTGTACTGGGATTCAAATGCGTTTGCCCTGGTTTCAGGTATCAGTGTTCAGGTTTCAGGTCTGGCGATTCCTGACACCCGAGACCCGATGGCGAGGTTTTCTCTCAAAAAATGAATAAGTTAATGGCTGAAAACCATTTTAATAAATCGGTAATGCTCCCGTATCTATTGTTCTTTTCTTTCTGTTGATTCCGCCGTGGGATCCAGTTCCTTGACAATTTTTGCAGCTTCTTCGACCTTGGCCCTGGCTTTGGCCGCTTTGCGAAAGGCTTTATCGGCTTCTTTCTCGGCAGTATCCGCCGCTGTTTTCAATTTAGTCCCCAGCTCTTCTTCGGTATCCCCGGTATTGTTTTCCAATTCCATAAGTTTTGCTCTGGCCGTTTCTGCAATCTCTCGGGTTTTGGCCGCCTCTTTTTCGGCCTCAACGGCTTTTTTTTCAGTATCCACGAGCGCATCCATGGCAACTGCCATATCGCCGGCCGTTCCTTCCTCAGGTTCGGCATCCAGTGCAATGTCCTCGGCTGCCAAAACCAAGGCTGTGACCTGCAGCCGAGAGACGATTTCCTCAATGTATGCATCGATCGGGCAGGTTATTTGGTCGCCGCGAAGACGAAACGGCAAAAAAACCACGGCAGCGTCCGCCGAATATTCCGTAAGTTTATCTATATCAGCATTTGTGACAATTATCGATTCAGCCTCGATTCTTGCTTCTTCAAGATTGTTTTTCAAATCCGTTAAATTTTCCGACGTATCCGCTTTATAACCGGCAGCCAGCACACGAATTTTGGCCGCGCCCCAAGGTTCGCTGCGGGTTATCAAATAACCGAGCATCATCATCAGACGACTGGTGGCATCATTTAACCACCACACATCAATCCGTCGATTTTCACCGGGAATATTCTCGAGATGGTTCCATTTATCTTCATCCGCATCCAGAACCACAATATTTCGCCCCAGACGATACGCCGCTCTCAAATTTCGTACAAAACCGATTTCTCTTTGGTGGTTTGTGATTTCCGATTCAGGGTCCAGCCAGTTCAGCAGGATGGTGTTGGCTTTCAGCGGTCCGATACCGGTGGACTGGATCAGGGTATTTAAGGCAATATCGAGATCCAGAGCAAAAACCACAAGCGGAAACGCGGAAAACCCTTGCGCGGCGATATCCGACCGAAGTTCGGATTCGCTTTCCTCTTGGAGTTTCAGCATCTTGATCCCTTCTCCTTCTAAAATTTTGACAACGGTTGTCAACCCGCTTTTTCCTTCAAGCCATGAGGCAAAGCGCAGCAGCCAGGGCCGCCGTTGAGCATCCTTGGAAAACGCAAGGATCTGGGGACGCCAGTCGCGATCATGTTCCGGCTCCACATATGCTTCCAAGAGATTCTCTCTGGCACGTTGTAAATAATAGGATCGCCGGCTATCCGCCCACCGGGTAGGGCCCGCCGTCCGCTTCAGATACTGGTAAATTGCAAACAGAATGGAAACGGCAATCAGACCGGTTTTAAAATCAATGGCCAGCATCACCAAAAGACAGGCTAAAAATCCCAGCAGGCTTAAACGTTTGTCAAACCATTTGAACTTCGGGCGAAAGGAAGGGCTGGCGGCTCGAGCTTCGTAATAAGTAGCGTAATTGAGCAGACCATAGGAAATGAGAAAAAACATGGACACCACCCGGGCAATGAGATTCAGCTGGCCCATACTGACGGTGACCCATGCGATGGCTGCCGAAATGAGCACACCGCGCCGGGGGTTGTCGGTGGGGCCGGATCCTTTGGCAAATGGCAATAGAAAAGGAAAAATTCGATCTTTGGCAAGAGACTGCAAGATCCGCGGTGCCCCCAAAAAAGAGGCCATTGCCGAAGACAGCGTGGCGGCCACCACACCGGCATCAATGAGAAAACTGAAACGGGCCACCTGTTTCATGGCGCCATAGTCTTTCATCAGGATCTCATTGGGAAGCACACCGGCAAACACAAAGGCCGCACCAAAATAGACCAGTATGGATATCCCCACAGCCATAAAAGTTCCCAGCGGCAGGCTTTTCCCGGCATCTTTCAGCTCTCCGGACATGCTCACTCCTTGGGTGAAACCGGTCACCGCCGGAAAAAAAATAGCAAAGATTATCCAGAAATTGGGACCTTCGGAGGGAGACGTCCAGTTTTGAACCAGGGTTGCCATTTCCCAGCGGGCCAGACCGCCGACAAAAAAAGAAAACAGAGCCGCAACCAGAAGCGCCATAACCACATACTGAAAACGGGTCGCCCAGTCGGCGCCCAACCAGGCAAAAATGAACAACAGTGATACAGCGAAAATCGCGATAATTCTGGAAGTCGTAAATATGCTTTGGGGCAGGAGTACTGTCATGGCTTCAGCAAATCCGATACAGTAGAACGCGATGGAAACCTATTGTGCCAAAAAAAGAACCAACCCAATGGCACCGCCGAATTCCGGACCCAGTGTCCTTGAAATCAAGTAATAGTCGCCGCCACCTTTGACTTTGATATTGGTGGCGATCGCTGATATGGATATACTGGTCAGAACCGAAATCGCATTGGCGAGGGTGATAATGATCAAAGCGCGCCCCAATCCCGTGTTGCCCACCACATAGCCCAGGCGTAAAAACAGAATGATCCCCAGGATGGTCAGAATGCTCGGCGTAAAAACACCGGCAAACGTTCCCATGGTACCTGTTTTATCGCCCGAAACATCCTTTCCGTGGCGGGTCTTCATGTGTTATCCTCGCCCATACAACTTCCGAATGATATGAATTTTACATTTTTAGCATATACGCCTTTGCGTGTCAAAATTTCTGAAGTAAAACGCTCTGTCCATTATACCTTGACAAAAAGGTTAATTTTTTATTGTATTGATAATATATCTTTATATCAATTCATTAACGTTTAATTAACCAAATCGACATCACTATTTTGCTAATTTTTTAATTAGGCCCTTACCTTCACAAGCTTGTTATATATTATTAATTCAAAAGGTTAGAAACAAGTCCTTTCCCTTAACATTAAATATAACCAATTGTCTTAAAACCCTTTTTCAAGACTTTGCCTGGAAGAAAACATGACATATCGAACAAACTCTGTTTTAGGCGCTTTTCTGTTTTTTAGCATCATTTTTTGGACTGTCACACCGGGTTATGCTCCGGCACAGACTGCATCAAAGAGCGACGTTCCCAAACAAACCATCGACACTCAAACTCAAACGGTGACCATCCTGTTCGACAAGCCGTTTCAGGTGGGGCAACAGATTACCATCGATCAGTACGACGGGATCGTTGAAAATGTCGGCTTCAGGAGTACCCAGATCCGAACACTCACCGGTCACCTGGTGACCATTCCCAATGAAAAACTGGTGAACTCTTCCGTGGAAAACATCGGTGAACGGCCCTATATCCGGTGGTTAACCAATATCGGGATCACCTATGATACGCCTCCTGATAAGGTGGAAAAAGCCGTACATATGATCCGGGAAATCTTGGAGAATCACGAGGGCATGAAGGGCGATTTTCCGCCCCGGGTCTTTTTTAACGGTTTCAACGACTGAAGTCTGAATATTATGGTGATTGCATGGTATCATCCCCCCAATTATTGGGACTTTCAGGAATGGCTGCAAAAAACCTGCCTTGAGATCATGCGCCGGTTTGAAGCCGAGGATATCGATTTCGCGTTTCCGTCCCGCACCATCTACATGGCCAACGATGACAAGCGGCAGCTTAAATTGATGATGATTAAAGGTCAGGAATCCTGATCTTTTTATAGCGTAAAGGAATCTTGTTATGACGAGATTCATCATTAGAGAGATGATCAACAGCGTGATTAGGGGTGAGGTTTCTATGGTTCGTGAAGAGACTGTCTTGTTCTTTAAAGACGTCTATGACCATACCATACAGATTATTGACACCATTGAATCGTATCGAGACGTTCTTTCGGGAATGCTGGATCTTTATCTGTCCACCATCAGCAACCGGATGAACGAGGTCATGAAGGTGTTGACGATTATCGCCACCATTTTCATTCCCATTACATTTGTCGCCGGGATTTATGGCATGAACTTTAAGGTTATGCCGGAACTCGAATGGCGGTGGGGGTATGTGATGGTCTGGGCCATTATTGTGGTCATTGCAGGGATCATGATCGGGTTCTTCAAAAAAAAGCAATGGATATGATATATCTGTCGAAACCCTTTTAGGAATCAACAAACACCAACTATAAAGGAGAAATTTGATGTCCCGAATAAAATCAAACCAAAAAAGTGGGCGACGAAGGGTAATCTTCTCACTGGAATCTCCCGATGCCAAAGAGGTCATCTTGATGGGAGATTTCAACCAGTGGAATCCCAAAAAGCATCCCATGAAAAGGGACGTGAATGGGGTGTGGAAAAAGACGACCATGCTGTTCCCCGGAAGATACGAATACCGGTTTTTGGTGGACAATCGATGGAAAAATGATCCGGAAAACAATCAGACGTGTCTCAACCGTTTCGGAAGTAAAAATAATTTTATCGTCGTGCCGTCGACGTAAGCGAGGATTCAAGGGTTAAAGCAACGATTCCGATGGCTCTCCGGATAAATCTTCAATGACTCCTTAAAAGCCTAACAATCAAGGGCTGCTTTTAAATTTAGACCCTTCAGACACTTAACCTATAATATAGTACCCGAAAACATCATTACTTCCCTGCCCAAAGATAAAAAAGATATCGAAAATGGTGAAAAGGAGATCACTGAAGGGATAATACCGAATTGAGTTTTTACCTGAATCTTGTATGAAAATTGATGACTATGGTGCTTATTAAAAAAATTTTTCTGTTTTCAGGCATGGCCCTGTGTTTTGTTGTGCTTCTTCTTTCAGGCATGGGCTTTTATCTCTATTATCATCCTGACCAAGCAAAGCCGATGATAGAGAGATCGCTCTCTGCATCCACAGGAGCATCATGTACTATAGAAAACCTTTCTTATTCTTTTAAACCCATGGTCTTAGAAGCCAAGGGAGTTCTTTGCAAGCCCTTGAAAGCACAGAAAGCCTTCTCTATGGAAATCCCTTTCATCAGATCGGATATGGAGATTGAGGGTCCATGGGGTCACAGATCCCTCATTATTAAAAATATGCAAATGAATGGCCTGTATCTTGATCTTTTTCTCGAACAGTTCACACTCCCCGGCATCTTATCGACGAAAAGGGGGCCTTCTTTTCCGGCCAGAATGGTTCGGAGTCTTATCGGTCTCTTTTTCTTTCGAGACATCAGATTTCAGTCAGGGGAACTCCTTGACGGACGTATCTCGGCAGCTATGGGTGATCAATCTGTCCGGGCTCATGGAATCCATGCCGGAGTCAGCGCCGACAAACCGCTTTTTTTATCGTTTGCTTTGGAAGTCAAAAATTCTTCCCGTAATATGGATTTTACAGCGCCGAACGTGAACATCCTTGGCGCCCAAACCTTTGACATCAGCGATCTCAAGTTCAGCGGCACGCTTCAATCTCAAGACATGAAACTCCAAAACTCGGAACTTAGAATCCAAAAAATGGAGGTGCTCTCAAAATTTACGTATAGCCACAGCCTCAAAAATCTCCATGTCGAAAATCTTAAAGTCCGTTGCCAAAGTATTGCTTTGGGATCTGATTTAAAAAAGACGGGATCATTGCCCGTATCAGTGACCGCCGCTGAATCTTTGTCCATGGAAACCGGACTTACCTATAACATAAACCAGGGGAAAACTGCTCTTGCTCCCTTAAAACTCCATATTGGCGGCCTGTCCGTGATGGAAAAGACGGATATGCTCCTGCCGCCTTTGGACATCAATATCAAGGCAGAGGAAATTTCCGGCAACTATCCTTTGATCGAGATCAAGGATGTGACCGTAAAAATCCCCCGGGCAAAAATTAACACGGGGAATCGGGACACTCTGATCGGAGATATCCGTGTGCATATCCCGGATGGCCGAATCGACACAGAAAAAAAATCCGTTGTCCTCCCTAAGGTCCGGCTCGAGACTCTTGGTTTGAAAAATCTTTTACTTGACATTCGTCTGCAGGAACACAACCTAAGTCTGGCGATTCAAGGGAAGGAGACGTCGCTTTTCCATGCAGCCGCCGCTTTTCACCTGATTCCGTCGGATTGGAATATTAAGGTTCAGGATTCCATCCAAATCAATGTCACAGGACCCCGGACCGGACCCTGGCAGGTGAAAGCAAAACTGTCTTTCGATGATCTCGTCTTTCAAAATAAGGATGGGAGTATAATGGGGGAAAAAATTTTCCTCAGCACGGGGATCCAAGGTGATGTGGATTTAAAGCGTTCCAGGATGACTTTTGCCGCCGATATAGACGCCCAAGCGGGTGAAGCCCTTTATGATCGGTATTATCTGAACCTGAAAAAAAACCCCATTGTCGCGTCCTGCAACGGGACCTGTGATCTTCAAAAAAAATTGATAGAACTTTCCAGGCTCCGATTCGACCTGACGGGTATCCTGCCCCTTGAAATCCGGGGATTCCTTAAACAGGGTCCGTCGAAAGCCAATGCCGATGTCACGGTGATCCTCCCGAAGGTGCCCTTGACACCGATAGTTTATCATTTTTTGCAGGAGCCCTATAAGACCGAAAAACCCTTTCTATCAACCCTTAAGACCGAGGGAACCGTTTCTGCCCAATTCCGGATAAACGGATCTCAAGATGCGTGGCAAGTTAAGGGGCGTCTCGGGTGGCTCGGGGGCAATTTTTCTTTGCCGGAGAAGGGTATTGCCATAGAAGGCATTCTCGTTGATATTCCCGTCTGGTATCGAACCGGAGTCGCCAAACCCCCTGTTAAGACGCTAAGCGGCAAGTTAGAGGTTGAATCCATAACCCTTCCCCTGTTACCCAAACAGCAGCTCAGCATCCTTTTGGATACCGGTCCAAACCGGATATCCGTGGAATCTCCGACCGTGATACAGGTTCCCGGCGGGGATCTTTGTTTGGGATCCGTTCAGGTCGAAAAACTCTTTGGTCCGGATCTTACTATCCAGACCCGTCTGGAATTTGACGAAATAAAGCTTCAGCCCCTGTTATCAAAAATCTGGATGCGTCCCTTGTCGGGCGCCTTAACCGGTACGCTAAACCCCATCCGATATGAAAATCACGCCCTTACCACCCGAGGGGAACTCAAGGCCGAAGTATTTGAAGGCAAAATCATTTTATCCGATTTGGGGGCTTCGGGGATTTTTACGTCAGCACCGGTCTTTAGGCTCAATGTAAAATTGGAGGATCTTTTGCTGTCCCAAATGACAACGGATACCGCATTCGGAAAGATAGAGGGGGTTTTGGAAGGTCAACTTCGTGATTTTGAAATCGCCTACGGCCAACCCCAGAGATTCAATCTTTTACTGGAAACGGTTCAAAAAAAGGGAATTTCCCAAAAAATCAGCGTTAAGGCTGTAGAAAATATTTCGCGGATTGGAGGGGGACAGAGCCCCTTTATGGGGTTGGCGGGTGCCTTTGTATCTTTTTTTAAAAAATTTCCCTATGAAAAGATCGGCATCCAGGCCAATCTGGAAAACGATGTGTTCACAGTCAACGGCACCATTAGAGAAGGCGGCACAGAGTATCTCGTAAAAAGAGGTAGCTTTTCAGGGGTAAATGTTGTAAATCAAAATACGGATAACCGTATTAGTTTTAAGGACATGGTTAAAAGAATCAAAAGGATCGGCTCCAAGGGGGACCCGGTTGTCAAATGAAAGAGGGAGGTTCATATGAAAATGTTTCAAAAACCAATATGGATGGCAATGGTGTTCGCGATGATCACCCTGTTTGCCTGCGTGACCATAAATATTTATTTTCCGGCAGAAAAGGTTGAATCCGTTGCCGGGGATATTGTGAATGATATCCGGGGCAAAAAGCCCCCTCAAAAGGAAAAGCAGTCCAAAAACCATAGAGGATTTTCTTTTAAGGTCAGCTTTGCCTTGTCTCCTGCCAGTGCATGGGCGGATGACGTGACCACCGTTTCCAATCCAACCATTCGCGCTTTGAAGGAAAAAATGAAAACCCGTTTCCGGGCGCTGAAACCTTACTACCAGAAAGGCGCCTTGAATGAAGGGGATGACGGCTATCTTTCCGTGGCAGATACCGGTGGGTTAAACCTCAAGGAGAAAAGGGACCTCAACGTCCTCGTAGATGCCGAAAACAGTAACCGTAAAACACTGTACCAAGAAGTGGCCAAAGCCCTGAAGATAGATCCGGGCCAGATCAACCGGATTGCAGGAATCTTTGCCAAAGAGTGGCAGAAGCCGGTGCGGTAAAGTCCAAAATAGGATGTTCAAGCGGATGTGACAGGGTGCATATTTGGCTGTTCAGATCAGCCGTTGATAGCCGAAAGCGGATAATAAAAAAGAGATTTAAAATGAAACGGTCATGAAGTTTCCGGGTAAGAAGAAATTTCCCTTTTCGTCGGTAGTGTTGGTGCAGGCGTATGATAACGAAACTTAATGACAGGATTTAACACGGATGAGTCCCCGGACGGTCGCTATTCGGTATTTGTGCCCACAGGACCAAATCCAACCACCGGATTTATTTTTCATTTAAAGAGCGAGCCTGTCCACCCCGTAAAATGTCGGTCGAGAAAGCGATTCGCCCGGTGATTAGCTGCGATGCCGGGTTGGGAAACTCTAGTAATTATTTTCTTTCGTTATGGCTCATGACATATTGGGTTTGGGTTTATTCCCGGCAGGCTTTTTTTGTTTCCAGACGGACAGCCATCCGGCAACAAGACCGAGGAAGAAGGTGACCAGTAAAACAATGGCCCGGGACGCCTCGGTGCCCCAGAATAAAAATCGAACTTCCACTACTTGGGCGTTTTGAAGAATAAAAACGGCAAACAAAATAGCAATGATAATCAAGCCAATGCGTTTGGGTGTCATTCCCGACTCCTTTCAACCGAAGCTTGCTTTAGTTTTGTTAAAGGTGAACAAATCATTTTCAAAACATTTTCGGATTCCAGATTATAAATTATCCATCCAGTCTTTTTTTGATTTTTTACGTCCATACGGTTCGTAAGTTTTCCGGAGAAAGTCTTTATACTTTTCATAAAGTAATTTCTCGATATACACCAGCCGTAGATGATGAGAGCTAACTTTTTGCAACTCAATGTAAACAGTTTCCTTTTGCCTTTTGCGTCCATATTCATCAGAACCACATCTTTCTTTTGGGCAAGAAACGCCTATACCATGCCCAACATGAAAACGACGCAATACATACAAAAGCAGGTGCTCAAGAATATCATAATTATCGTTAAGGTATCAATGAACTTGTCATAAGATTTGCCTCCCGTTCATTCAGCCAATTTATTCTATTATCAACTTATAATTAATCCCCTTTTAAAATTTGAAACGCTCAATTTAGTTAAAAAGTAATAGATCTTAAGTCGATGGTCAATTCCATTTCACCGGGTTCCTCGGATCTGGAAATTTTAAAACCCAGTTTTCGACCCAGGGCAAGCATCCCCAGGTTTTCCTTCAAAACCGTGCCCCACACGGTTTCGATACCGCGATTTTTGGCAATCTTGAGACTTATTTCCAGCAGCCGGGCGCCCACCCCTTTTCCCTGCCAGGGATCTCCTGTCAGGATGGCGAATTCGGCGCGTTTACCGTCAGGATCGGTGATAATACGCGCCACGCCAAGTATCCTTTCCTCGCCCTTATCTTTTTCATCAACAGCCACCAGATCGATTTCACGGTCATAGTCCACCTGGGTAAAGCGCACGAGCATGGAATGGGGAAGTGACTTTAAGTGCCCGAAAAATCGGTAGTAGATACTGGTAGGTGACAGCGTATCGAAAAGATTTACCAAAATGGGAGCATCTTCCGGCCGGATGGGACGTACGAAAATCCAAAGGCCGCCCGAAGTGACTTCCCGGGATTCGAGTTCTGCCGGATAGGGACTGATGACCAGGTGAAGGGGAGAAGGTCGTTTGGGAAATGCCAGGATAACCCGCGCATCCACCACGCAGGGTTTGCCCGCACGGACCATAACCGGGTTCATGTCCAGTTCCACAATCTCCGGAAAATCAACGACCAGTTGTGATAGACGCAGAATCATCTCTTCTATTAATTCCATATCGGCGGGCGGGCGGTTGCGATATCCCTTAAGAAGGGTGTATATCTTGGTGTTTTCCATTAACCGTCGGGCAAGCGAAACATTGAGCGGCGGCAGACCGATGGCCCGGTCTTGGAGTGCTTCGGTAAAAATCCCCCCCATGCCGAACAAGATCACCGGTCCGAAGTTTTCATCCTGTTTGCTTCCCATAAGAATTTCATAATCCGGCTGCCCAATCATGGATTGCAGGGTCACCCCCCGGATATCGGCTTGGGCATCATATGCTTTAGCGTTTGCTATAATTTCATGGTATGCCTTGCGGACATCAGCTTCGGTGCGTAGATCCAGCCGTATTCCATGGGCGTCGGTTTTGTGCAGGATATCCGGAGAAAGGATTTTCATGACCAGAGGATATCCGATCTGTCTGGCCAATTGAACCGCTTCTTGGGCGGAAGCAGCTACCTGCGTGGGGATGACCGGCAGGCCGTAAGCCGCCAGCAGATTCTTGGATTCAAGTTCGGTCAGAACCGGCTTGCTTTTAGAAAGCGCCGTATCAATGAGCTTTCGGGCTTGACGGCGGTCAAAATCAATCGACCGGGGCAGCTTCGGAGGAATTTCCTGGAGTATCTTGAGATTACGGGAATAATCAACCATGTAGAAAAAGGCCCGAATGGCCTGTTCCGGTGTGTCGTAGGTGGGAATTCCGGCTTGATTCAGAATTTCTTTGCCTTTGGCCACATCCACGCCACCCATCCAGGCGGTAAACAGAGGGTATTGTTTCTTTTGAAAGCTTGACGCCAGCATTTGGGCAACTGCCGTGGGATCGGTCATGGCCTGTGGAGAAAGGATCACAAGGACACCGTTAAATTCTTTGGCTCCAACACAGATTTCTACGGCGGCGGCAAAGCGCCGGGGGGACGCATCTCCTAATATGTCGATGGGGTTGGATCGGCTCCACAGGGGCGGTAATACGCCATCCAGCTTTGCAAGGGTTTCCGGTTTCGGCGCAGCGGGTTCCGAACCGTAGCGGCTCAGAACATCGGCCGCCATAACGCCGGGCCCTCCGGCATTGGTAATTACCGCCAGCCTGGCGCCGGTGGGACGTGGCTGCCTGGCCATCAATTCGGCACAGTCGAAAAGCTCTCCGATGGTGTCTACCCGTACAATGCCGGCACGCCTGAAGGCCGCATCGTAGACATTGTCTTCCCCTGCCATTGCCCCGGTGTGAGACGCCGCCGCCTTGGTTCCGGCCGGACTGCGGCCGGACTTGAGCACAATGATCGGTTTTGAGCGGGACACGGCCCGGGCCGCGCTCATGAATTTACGCACATGGGTCAGGCTCTCTATGTAAAGTAAAATGCTGCTCACTTGAGGATCGGCACCCAAAAAGTCGATCAAATCGCCGAAATCCACATCCACCATGGAACCGATACTCACAAAATGGCTGAAACCGAAACCTTCCTGCATGGATAGATCGAGAATTGCAGAGCAAATCGCACCACTCTGAGAGATAAACGCCAGGTTTCCCTTGTAAGGCATATGGGAGGCAAAACTGGCATTTAGATTTTGCTGTGGACAAATGATCCCCAAGCAGTTGGGGCCGACAATCCGCAGGCCGCCTTCACGGGCATATTTTGTGATTTGCGCTTCTATTTCCTGACCTTTGGTACCGGCTTCCTTTCCGCCGGCGGAAAGGATGATGGCACCTTTCACACCCTTTTGCACGCATTCTTTAACAATAGACGGCACCGTTTCGATGGGGGTGGCGATAACGGCAAGGTCAATGCTGTGTTCGGTTTTTAGTATGGAAGGAAGCGTCTTGAGGCCATGGATGGTTTTGTGCCGAGGATTCACCGGAAACAGCTCTCCTTTAAAACCGCTCTGGACCAGGTTTAACATGAGGGTACTGCCGACGCTGTCCACCTTTTCACTGGCTCCGATCACAGCGATCGCACCGGGATTGAAAATTCGGTCTATGTTGTAAATTCCCATGACAACCTCCTTAAAAAATGGCTAAAAAGAAAAATTGAAAATGTTTCATAAATGCGATATTAAAGAGTATATGACCCATCCCATCCATGACCATAAAGTTAGAGAATAGCTTGATCAAAATATTTCAAGTCAGTGCTTCTTTACTTTAATTAATATGGTATAAACTTTCAATATGGAAAGCCATCAAAAAGTTTTGTTTATTGATGCTGCCACAGCATTTTACCGCATAAATCGGTTCACTGTGGGTAAACCCTTCTTCGGCCCAATCGATCTTGGCCTTCATCTTTCCGGCCGGTACAGATCATTGAATATTGGCACCGGATTGCTGGCAGGATCTATATTTCCGGGGGCAAACCGGCTGTTTTTCAATGGCTTTTCTCCATGCTGTACCGGTTTTTACGTTTCGTCCATGGGAGGCGCCGGATTGGTTTTTGATAATGTGGGCGTTAATATGATTTCCATGATCAATAGAGCTTCTGCTCCTTCTATTTTATACCTCAACAGAAATAGAGGCGAGGAAGTTGAAGTTATAATTGAGAAGGTATCCATGAATCGCTGAAAGAATATTAAAAGGAGGGCGTATGAAAGTGATTGATGACAAAGGATGGAGTCCCTACTTGGCTGGAGCTTTAGCCGGAATTGTAATGATTCTGTCGGTCTGGATCACCGGCAAATATTTCGGCGCATCAACGACCTTTGTCCGATCGGCCGGTATGATCGAAAAGGTTTTCAGTGCCGAGCGCGTAGATAAAATGGACTATTTTATCAAAAAAGTTCCTAAATTCGAATGGCAGTGGATGTTCGTTTTCGGCATTTTTATGGGAGCACTCATCTCATCAACAACCTCTCGCAGTTTTAAATGCAAAGCCGTACCGGATATGTGGGAAGATCGATTTGGCCCGGGCAAGATGAAAAGAGCCGTTGTCGCATTTATTGGCGGCATGGTCGCCATGTTCGGTGCGCGTTTGGCCGGTGGGTGACCCAGCGGTCACGGACTGAGCGGTTCGGTTCAGTTAGCAGTCAGCGGATTTATCGCACTCATCTGTTTTTTTATTGGCGGCATAATCATGGCGCGGATTTTATATGGGGGAGGTAATCGGATATGAAAGTACTCGTATACGGTTTGATCACAGGCATTATGTTTGGCTTTTTGCTCCAGAAGGCAAGAGTTATCCGATATGATAAGCAATTGGGAGCGCTGCGGTTTATTGATATGACCATCGTAAAATTTATGCTTTCAAGCGTTTTTGTCGGCATAATCGGGGTATATATTCTTACAGATATGGGTTTGGCCAAACTTTCCGTTAAATCAACTATTTTAGGCGGAGTCATTCCCGGAGGAATAATATTTGGTTTCGGATGGGCATTGCTGGGATACTGCCCGGGAACTTCCGCCGGTGCTGTCGGCGAAGGCCGATGGGACGGCATATGGGGTATTTTTGGAATGTTAGCCGGAGCCGCTTTGTATGCAGAAGCGTTCCCTTTTTTGAAAAAAACCGCATTAACATGGGGTGATTTCGGCAAGATTACCCTGCCGCAGGTTTTAGGAGTCAATCATTGGATAATTATTTTCATATTTATTATCGGAGGATCGGCGCTTTTCTACTGGTTTGAAAAAAAAGGGCTATAAAGTGGAAGCCTGCCCAACGTTCGAACATTATTTTAACAACAGTACCCCATGTGATGGGGTTCATCGCATTTTTGGGATTTGTTTTCTTATTCCAAAAGTATTTGCTATATTTAGTATGCATACAGCCAAATTCCGCTGCGGTAAAAAGCTGATATTGCTCAAAGCATGAGGTACAAGGAAGGGAAGGAACTGCTATGCAGGCGGCAATCACCGCATACACCCGATAAGGTCATGGGAAGGTGTCGGCAAATGGCATGGGAATGGGAAACCAGTAGTATAGAACGTGGTTTACTGCGACCACCATCATGAAGGACGAAGCGACCATTCGGTATCCGGAGCACTTTCGGTAAGCCGAAGCACCGATTCGCTTTTCTAAAGTTGCGGGGCTGACGCTCTTCTTTACTCTTTCAAAGGGTCCCGAGAGTCGGGACCCTTTGAAAATTGAGGGTTAGTGACCGCAGCCCGAAGAACAGTCACACCCGGAACCGCAGGACATGGGCGTTTGGGTCGGAGTGCTGCTGATGCCCACGACTTCGATTTCAAAGGTCAACGATTCGCCGGCCAGGGGGTGATTTAAATCAAAAGTCAATTTTTCATCATCCACATGAACGATTCGGGCGGGCACCTGTTGTCCTTCCGGATTGGTGAGACCGATGGTCATTCCGACCTCGGGGTTCATTTCAGGGGGAACTTCCGATCTGGGAAAGGATTGCGTTTGGTCTTCATCTCTTTGTCCGTAAGCGTCTTCCGGCGCGAGGGTAAACACCTTTTTTTCATTCAAAGCCATCTCCATGAGTTCATTTTCAAATCCCTTGATCAACCGTCCTGCACCCATTTGTATTTCCATCGGCTGGCGTCCGCGGCTGGTGTCGAACACCTGGCCGTTTTCCAATATTCCTTTGTAGTCCACGCTAACAAAACTACCGTTTTCAACTTTATCCACAATGATCTCCTTTGGTTTATATTGATATCAAATTAAAGATCAATCTATGCATGAATTTATTCAAGTCAAGTCAAACTTTTTTTGAAGCGGTTTCAAATCTTTCTCAAATGCGCAAAGTGAAGGGTGTCATGAAGGGTGTGAAGGGTGTCAAAGCCTGAATTGTGAATTAATTTTATCAAATTGCTTTTTCACATTTTAACATTCAACTTTGTTTAGAGTTTACAATCGTGCTCTCTTTTAATATGTTTTTAACATCAACTCACTGGTACCGGTATCCGATTCATTAGCCGATGCTCTCTGTATCCGGATTCCGGAATAAAGAATTATATATAAAAGTTATACCTGAACTTTAGGAGGTTAGCATGCCGGTTCATGCAGAACAAGTTCTTAAAGAAACTATTGCACGTATAACAGGATTGAAGAAAGGTTGTCCCCCTCTTGGCAGCATAAAAATAGAAAATGGAGAATCAGAGACACAGAATATCATTGCCGATTTTTTTAAATATGTAATTGGTCGGAGTGCAGTTTTGAAAGACGCACGGCTCATCAAGTTATACAACCGGCTAAAGAATGATTTTGTTCGGTTTTATTCCATAAACCGGAATCGGTTGTTTCTGGATGAGCGCTGGAAAACACTAACAGGTTCGGATGATGATAATCTGTCCGCTAAGGCAGTCACGGAAATTTGGGCGCCGGAAGTGAGTATGGCGGATGAGGATATTCTTCCTAAATGGAAATTATCGAAAGTTTCTCCAAATAAAAAACCTTACACCCCGGAACAAGTGGTTTTACAGGTAAACGGTTTGTATTCATTGCCGGATAGTATACCGGAATTTCTTCACAAGGATATCAGAGACGAATGGAACCGAGTGATAGATATTCCCGATGATGTTGTATTCGATTATGACCATCCCGTACCGGTATTCAGCCCGGACAACAGCCATGAACTAATTTCATGTTTAAATGAGTTGGATGAAGAAATCGGCTTCGAAAAATCTCAAGGAGTATTCCGTGCGGATTACCAAGTGCCTGTGGTTCTGTCGATTTCCGTCACCCATCCGCGCATTGATCGCTTATGCAGCATGTGGCTGAGAAATATCATGGAAGAAAAACACTACAAAAATATGCGGTTTTATTATCTCTCTGAACAAACAACAGGCAACATCAAAAAAGCACTTGACTTTTATCCTCGGAGAAAGGCGGTTTTCTCGGTCTCCGGAAAATATGCCAATCACTTTAATACACTTAAATATTTTCAGCTTATTCTGGAAAAAACTCACGGTATACGTGCCGGATTTAAAATTGACGCTGATGAGGGAATCAGGTCCGGTGATCTTTACGCCGCAACAGGAAAAACATGGTTTCAGACCCTGTGCCATGAGTACTGGGGCGGGACAGCAGAAGATGCCCGGGGAAGGCCTGTTTATCTTGGAGTCAATGCGGGAGAGTATATCAATGAAAGGGATATAAAAACGTTCGGATATGAATATAGCCTTCGCAAACCGGACGTTAATTTTGACGGTAATTTTATCGGAGCGGATATATTCTTTAACAAGGGAATCGCGCACGCACGCGCAACCGCACTGTATAACAAAGCTGCAGGCAGACTTGATGATTTTATTTCCCATCCCGTGGTCAAGGGCGGTGGCTACGGTATAGATAATTATTCATTAAGAAAATATGCACCTTTTACATTTTCTGAAGTGGGACGTGCGGAAGATCAGCAATTTTATCTTTCAGGCTTAGCAAAGGGCGTAAACGGAATTTTTACTCCGGATTTGCGAATTGCACACTATAAACAAAGCCTGGCCAGGTCGGAAAGCAGGACGGAAGCCACTCGTTTTCTCGGGGACATGTTCCGTCTTGTCATATTTCAGGAAATCGTCGGGTTTTTGGGCGTGAAAGATTTAATAGATCCAATGCCGGGTGTTTTTGCAGGAGAGCTTGCCAGGATTCAAGCCTTCTTCAGCATACTGTATAGAAGTTATTCATATTGTGCAAAGGGTGAAACACATACCGGTGATCTACTGTTTGAACGGGGTCTGAAAGAGCTAGAAGGTTTAATAGATGATATCGAATCTGGCCGCATCAGACAACAGTGGGAAATCGAACAGAACGATTTTGAAACGCTTATCCATGCCATTGATACCTGCAACAGGAATGAACTTTTATCAGCTGTTCTAACAATGATGAACTCGTAAAAAATCAGAATTGAGACAGCAAAGTAAAAAGTTCGGGTTCAAGGGCGTCTCATTGCTGGCAACAGGTTTTATTCAAGCCCTATATAACAACTGGTTTGGAAACGGGGCGAACACACCGCATAAAAAATAAGGTCAATTTGACCCGTATTGATGATTCGCTGAGGTGTATCTTCTGGAATTCGTACCACATCACCCTCAAAAACATCAATTGGATCCAAGTCATTTATTTCTACACGTCCTTGCCCGGAAATGAGTATATAACGTTCGGCCACCCCTTTTAATTTGTGCCAAGCTGTTGTTACACCAGGTTCGACTCTTGCCCGTGAAATAGAAACAAGCTCATCCCCCGAATCATTCGCTGTTTCTACAATATAGCACCGCTCTTTTGTTTTAAACTCTGTATCTACATTAGTTTTCTTTACTTCCGGTCGCACGGTTACCTCCATTTAACTGCAGCTGACACAAAGGTACGCAGTGTTTAAGCCATTGGGGTCTGAGGTATTACTTTCCAACCCTTCGAAGGATCGTATAGGCCTTTAGCTCTTGTTCAAGCAGGACATATTGGGAATTATTAGCAAATTCAACATGCTGATTATCCGTTGTTATAAGGGGTGAAGGCAGGGTTATGGTTGAAAGCGAACCGTCAGGAGAAAAAACCTCCAGCACTTCTCCTGCGTGAATTTTATTTCTTATTTCAAGGACGCATTTGCCTTGTGCTTTTTCTTCTAAAACATTACCCACAAAGACAGAGATCGACTGTGATGTGCTCATTTCTCTCTGGTAATCGGTGCTGTCAATTTCTCCTTTCATAAAACCCGTAGAGTACCCCCTGTTGGGGACTCTGTTCAGGACCTCTAATCCCTGCTCCCATGAAAATTCTTTCCCGTCAAGGACCTGTCGATAAAATGAGACGACGGTGGCAATGTAATGAATAGACTTCATTCGGCCTTCTATCTTGATGGAATCCACACCTGCTTGTTTAAGTTCAGGAACAAATTCAAAAAGGGCCAGCTCTTTGCTGTTAAAAAGATACAGCCCCCTTTCATCTTCAAATACCGGCATGTATTGCCCGGGTCGGGTTTCTTCTACAACAGAGTATTTCCATCTGCACGCATGTTTGCATTCTCCGCGGTTGGCCCGAAATCCTGTCAGATAGTCACTAATGGCACACCTGCCGGAATAGGAAAAACACACGGATCCGCTGATAAAAACTTCAGTCTCAATTTTCCCGCGCACGTGTTTCCGGATCTGTTGAATCTGTTCCAAAGACAACTCTCTTGCCAGGTTCACCCGTTTTGCACCCAGTGTTTTATATGCCAGCACGGTCTGAAAACTCGTGGTGTTGGCCTGGGTGCTGATGTGAAGCGCGGCATTAAGACCCAGTTTTTTGAGTTCCATCAGTACACCAAGATCCGAGACAATAAAGGCATCAACGCCCATTTCATCTAGGGTCCGGGCAGTGTTTATAATTTTTTCATATTCATCGGAGAACGGATAGATGTTGAGCGTAACATAGCCCTTTTTACCATTGGCATGAAGAAACCCAAGGCCTGCTTCAGCATCATCAAAACTGAAATTTCCGGCAAAGTTCCTGAGGGAACCAAACCGGGTGCCGAAGTATACGGCATCGGCGCCGTAAATAACGGCCCATTTGAGTTTTTCCAAATTTCCTGCAGGTGCCAATAGCTCCATATTTATTCACTTACTAAAGGACGATTAATCATTAAACATTTTTCTTCGCTCCATGCCTCTTACGATAATATGATGAAGGGCACCGGGCGTATCAATTCGGGCGTTACGTAGCATAACAAGACCCTATCATGAGTGTAAATCAATATTGTTGGTTATTGAGTTCAATCGTAAGGTGTCAGTGTTCAGGTTTCAGTTCTTCAAGTTTCTCGACCCTGACACCTGACACCTGAAACCTTTTCCCCAAAGCTAAATACGTAGCGCAAACGAACATGGATTTTCATATTGCCAACAGCCGTGATTCACACCCCGTATCATATATCAAATAAAACAGAAACTTATATTTTTAGAGGCGTCACGGAAGTCCCGGTTCCAAGATCCAATTGTGCTTGCTTGTGGCGTATATTTTTCGGCAGGTCAAACGCATTTGATTTCGGTGTAGCGTAGCGACGGTGTGTTTCTCTTGGAAACCGACTGACTGTTTAAAGGGCTTTAGAACGCGTTAGCCCGAGCCGAATGAAATTATGACAAAAGAATCAATAGGATAATTTTACGACGAATTGTTCTTAACAACTCCGGCGCGGCTCGGGCTTACGGGTGCTTAAGCACAAGTTTCAGTCGGTTGGAAAGAGATATACGTCATCGTGGAGCGTTCTTCCTATATTGGGATTCAAATGCGTTTACCCTGTATTTTTTGGCAGCTATCCTGGACTTGAGCGTTTAAACGAAGTATAAGAAAGAGATGTCGTTGCAAGATGCATAAATGCGGTAACAAAACCAAAACAAAGGTTAACATCATGACCAAAGTAATGATTCATCCTGCGAGCTATGAGAATGTCCGTCAGGCCGTGAACAGTGCTTTTGAACACTTTTCATTAAAGTTGCAGGATAAACGGGTATTAATAAAACCGAATGTTCTCCGGGCTTCCCAATGGAATGAAGGCATCGTTACACACCCTGCTGTACTGAAAGCCGTGGTGTAAAAAGTAGAAACCATGGGCCCTGCTTCCATCATTGTGGGAGACAATCCCGGACTGTTCAGCTATGGAGCAAACGAGGAGAGCTTTGAAAAAACAGGATTGATGGACGCAGCCGGCGGTCATTACGAGAATATCGGGAATGATTCCGTAAAGGTGGATTTCAATCCGGATTTTTTACCTTGGGTGAGTCTCTCTAAGGCTGTGGTGGACGCCGATATCATCATTAGTCTGCCGAAATTCAAAACCCACGGACTAACGGTGATCACCGGTGCCATCAAAAACAGTTACGGATTTTTACCGGGTGCACAGAAGGCCAGGCTGCACAAAATTGCAGGGAGTCCCCAGCGTTTCCATGAAATGCTTGTGGATGTCTTTCAACTCCGGGTGCCCGACCTTTTTATTGTGGATGCCGTGGTTGGCATGGAAGGCAATGGCCCGGCGTCACCGGATCTTAGAGACATCGGTCTGATTCTGGCCTCCGACAACGGCGTGGCACTGGATGCGGTTATTGCCACTCTCATGGGATGTGAACCCGGTCTGTTGCGATTCCTTCAGAAGGCAAAGCAAGCGGGCTTGGGGGACTATGATCTCAAAAATATTGAAATACTCGGGGAACTCAAGCCACTGCATAATTTCAAAATACCGCCCCTCGGCGGGGAAGCCATCATGCACAATGAGACCGTACAGGGAATGCTCCTTGATCGAACCCTATTGCGACCCCGGGTTGATCCGGAGTTGTGCACGGCCTGTGGTACATGTATTGATCAGTGTCCGGTGTCAGCCCTTTTCATGCATGAAGATATACCCACAGTGGATGCTGACACGTGCATTACCTGTTTTTGCTGTCAGGAAATGTGTCCCGAGAAGGCCATTGCTTTGAAATAACTTTACAAAGGAGCGCTTATGAAAACCAAGCCAAATATTATCGGTGATGTTCGAAGTTTTATGAAAAGCAGAGTGGTCCTTTCCGCCGCAGAACTGGATTTTTTCTCAAAGCTGGACGGTAATTTTGCCTCCGCTGAAGACCTGGCGGATCTACTTGGCCTGGATAAAAAAGCAACCACACGACTCCTCGACTGTCTGGTCACCTACGATCTTCTTGAAAAAGAAAAGAACCGTTATCGCACGACAGAAAAAGGATCGTATCTTTCATCCCAAAATCCGGAATCTGTTCTCCCCATGATAAATCATATGAATACCATCTGGGATAATTGGAGCCGCCTGACGGACATTATCAAAAAAGGGTCCGGTCCAATTTTTAGACCTGTTGTGGATTCGGAACACAAGGAAGACAGAAACGCCTTTATCGGTGCAATGCATGTTGCAGCAAAGCGTATTTCAAAGAAAATAGCCGATGCCTACGATTTAAGCCCCTTTAAAAAACTTCTTGATATCGGAGGTGGATCCGGCGCTTACACCATGGCTTTTTTGAAAAAAAATCCGCAACTCAATGCCGTTATTTTTGATCTTGAAAGCGTTATACCCATAACAAAAGAAAAAATCGTCGAGAACGATTTACATCACAGAGTCCATTTTGTGACAGGGGATTTTTACAAGGATGACCTTCCCGTTGGATGCGATCTTGCGCTGCTGTCAGCCATTATCCACCAGAATAGCCCTCAGCAGAATTTGGAGCTCTACAAAAAGATTTACCATGCCCTCGATCCCGGCGGTACACTGATCATTCGGGATCATATCATGGATGAATCTCGCACAAATCCGCCCGCCGGTGCTCTCTTTGCACTGAACATGCTTGTAAACACCCCGGCCGGGGACACTTACACCTTTGAGGAAGTCAAAGACACTCTGGAAACAGCCGGTTTCATGGAAATAAAACTCGTTCTTTCGGGTAAAGAGATGGATTGTCTTGTGGAAGCAACAAAACCGAATAAAAAATAACTCCGTGAAAAACCTCAACGTTGCAAAAGTCGAGGATGCCTCAGATCCTTGGCGTCAAAGGTGAAGCCGTAGACATTTACTGCGAACCCTTGACAACAAAGGAGATGGGGCATCATCGGCTTTCCCATGGGGTAAACAACACGGTGAAAAAAGATTCCTTTTTGGATATCACTGACAGTTGAATTCAGTATATTGGCAATAAATGAACACAACGCTATGGTTTAAGCGGTTTTACACAAATCTCATCGTGTTGTTTATGCAACTATGAGGTAAACAATGAATACAATAAAAAGACTTTCCCTAAAAATATTGATGGCGTTGCGGACAGAGTCATTGAAGAGGTATCGTTTAAATAATGGGCCCAATCTGGCTGTTCAGCCGGTTAACGGTCGGCTGAACAGCCAAAACCCATACCACATCTTTTTTCTTCATGCTGCCAACAGTAACGTAAGTGGACGTCCCGGAATTCTTGCGGCCTCCCCTAACGTTGCATCCATCCTACAACTCCAGCATCACCTGATCGAGAAGCTTTTCATATTTTGCAGTCAAAGCGTCCACCGTCTTCTCATAGGCGGCGACATCATCCATGGGGATGGCGCCCTGACTCTTGTAGCCGGCAAACATCTTTCGGGCAGCCGTCTCCATGCCGTCTATGCTCTGCATCATGTCATTGAAGAGGGATCGTTTGGCGGCATTTTCCGGTTTACTCAGATACTCGGCGGCACTGAATTCCCGAGCTTTCTCACGAAAATCCGCCAATTTTTCGGAAAAGTCTTCAACCTCCTCGGCATCACCCAACAACAAATAACCGAACGATTCTTCAATGCATTCGAGAATATCATGGTGCATTGCAAAAAGGGTCATAACAGCTTTTTCATGGCTTTTGTCCGGCAGGTTCGCTGCCGTCTGCCTGAAATACTTCTTTGAAAAAGGTCCAAATTTGCCAGTGAAGTCATCAATGGCATCTTCCAGCGCACCCAGAGTCTCATCCATGCGGATCTGCCCCCCCTCCATTCGGGCAAAAGCGGTATGAAATGCCTGCAAAAGCGCTCCTTTCTTCTGAATAATATGGTCGAACTCCTTTTTCAAATCCGCGGCATTTGCCTGATTCAACCCCGCCTCAAGAATAAATTTCTGGGCCAATTTGTCGAACGTAATGATTTTATTTTCAAAATCCTGCTTCTCACCTTTGTCATTCATTATCATATACGCCAAACCCTCCTCAATGGCCTCAACCATATCCGAATGCATGCGCCCCAGCGTCACAGCTGATTGAATGCTTGGCGCCGCCAATGTGACCGTGGCTGATGCCACCCACATCAGCACCGCCATACCAATTACCAACCGATGTTTACTCATTCTTTTCCCTCCTTTAAAAATGTGTGCAAAATACCTTCTGTTTAAAATGCTCGGCGAATCAATTGCCTCGCATGGCCCGGCCATCCGGGTGAACCTCCCCCAAGCATCATTATATACGTGTCTAAACATGATTTACAGGTTTGGACTCCATGATAAATGGTTGGATGAAAACATGCAATTCCACGAAAAGGTACTAACAGTCAATGGTGAGTCAATGGTGTCAAAGCCTGAATTGTGAATTAATTTCATCAAATTGGTTTTTCACTTTTTTATCATTTATCATCGATCAAGAAATGTTACACCAAAACATTTTAAATGTCTGTCGGTGTTTGTATGATTTTTTTGTAGTACTAAAGCAGTTTAATTTGTCAATGTTTGTACTATAGCAAGATAGAGGCTCAAGGGTTCAAAGGGGCAAGAATTGAATATTATAGGGGACAAAGCTTGAATAGAGAATATACAAGCCCAAACCCCTTTATGAATTTTGACAATTTGCTCATATTTTTTTGATTTCTTACCAGCGTTTGCCTATTTTTTTTAAATTATTTCTTGCTGTTATATTTCCGTTTTTTGCCGCTTTTTTCCACCATGAAATTGCCTTTTCTCTGTCCCTGGGGATACCATCGCCCTTGATATACAAAACTCCTAAATTGTTCTGGGCCCTGGCGTTGCCCTGGTTGGCAGCTTTTAGATACCAGTGCAATGCTTGTTTTATGTCTTTTTTTACACCATATCCGTTATTGTACATCCCTCCCAGATTGTTCTGTGCAGCACCGTACATAATAAAAATCAGCGGAAACCGGAAAAAAGCCAATGCTGATGATAAGATTCCCTGGGGTGCATTACCAGTTTGTTAATAGCTTTCCAAGACTTTTTGGTTTCAGGTGTCAGTGTTCAGGTTTCAGGTCTGGCGATTCCTGACACCTGAAACCTGACACCCGATGGCGAGGTTTTCGCTCAAAAATAAATAAGTTAATGCGTGAGAACCATTTTAACAAATCGGTAATGCTCCCGATTCCCTGTATCCTGGAACCTGAACTCACAGATATGGCATTTCGAAAAAATTGGGCGCGGTTTATCCACCTCTGGAGGGTTGATTCAAAAAATATATGAAGTCGACCCGCTGACATGCCCAAAGTGCCAGGGGTCCATGCGGGTCATTGCCTTCATAGAACATGAGGATATCATCAAAAAGATCCTTCACAAGGCGGACAAGTCCTCAAGCATTTGGGCTTGTGGGAGGTGAAGCGGAAGCCGTCACCACGAGCCAACGGGCCGCCCTTGATTCCGGATTCATATCCAACTCCCTCTGTTGATGATTACGTGATCGATTCCGACATCCCGGTCGAAGCCTACTTTCAGCAGCCGGCCCGTCGAGAGATCAACGGGAAAGCTTTACCTAAAAACCCTGTAATTTTATTAGGTTGGGCAAAAATTGGTAAAAAGAAGCGATTGACAACCGGGTTCGTTTTTGGTATGAAAACTTTGATTGTTGCCGCAAACAATGGGCTTCCATATGTTGAGGTTTGTATGAGTTCCATACATAATTATAATTTTTCAATCTACTTCACTTTACCCGCTCTCAAAAAGCGAGTTCTTATCATTAATGGTACTTGAGAATTGTTACTGAACCTTAAATAATCCGATCAGATGAGATCTAAAAAAAAGGAATATTCTTGAATGTCACATATCAATAATCCCATGGAAATTTTTAAGTTGCTGAATGGTTCTAACTGTAGAGAATGTAATGAAAAAACCTGCCTGGCATTTGCAGTGGCCGTGTTTAAGGAAAAAAAACCGATACATGCGTGTCCTTATTTGGAAAAAGAAGTGATTGACCGGTATGGGGGGGCAATTGAGAAACCCAATACCGTTGATGAATATAAAGCAGAAGCCATTGAAATACTAAAGCAAAAGATATCTTTGATTGATCTTTCCGAAGCAGCGAAACGCTTGGGAGCCCGGTTTTCCAAAAATAAACTGACCATAAAGATTTTTGGTAAGAATTTTAGTGTTGATACCAAGGGCAACATATCATCTGAAATTCATATCAATGCATATATGGTCGTGCCGGTATTGAACTATATCTTGAACGGATCGGGTAAATCTCCGAACGGGAATTGGATCACATTTCGGGAGTTGACTGGCGGGCCTTCCCGATATGCTCATTTTCAACAATGTTGTGAAAAACCGTTAAAGCGGGTTGCCGATACCTATACGGATCTGTTTAAAGATATGCTGGAAATTTTCGATGGAAAGCAAATTGTCAGTCATATTGATTCAGATATTTCAATTGTTTTGTATCCCTTGCCTCTTTTTCCTATAATGGTTTGCTACTGGAAACCGGAAGATGGTCTTGAGTCTAATCTTCACATCTATTTTGATTTTACATCTGATGACAATCTTGACATTGAATCCATCTATACGCTTAATGAAGGTGTTGCTTTGATGTTTAAGAAGATCGCCTTGCGGCATGGTGCTTAATAAACTTTGGCTTAAAAATAGAAATGATATGGATCAGAAACTAAAAGATATAATCGTAAATAAATCGGCTTATGCCAAAAAACGCCAGGCGCTTTCCGATTCAATGGGCCGCTTTGCCTGGAAAAATATGATTGCCGCATATGATCAGGAATTTGAAAACCTGTTTTAAGATAAAAAGTGTTTGTGGACAGGGGGTGTTTGTAAATAACGTTTGGTTCCGTTACAACGATCACCGGGACAACATAATCTATCCAACATGAAAAAGACAGCCGAGACACTTCAAAATCCCATATTAAGCGACTATCGTTTCGATTGCTGAACCGGTTTTAAGGACGTAAGTTTACGTCTTTCGAAGCTCGAGGCAGGTGAGCGCTTTTCCTTTATCTGCTCATACGGACAGGTCGCCCGGATAACCAAGGTCATTGACCACCGAAACGGTCAAATCGATGAACGGCGCCAGGAAGCCGGCGGAATCGTTATGACGGTCAGCAAAAAACCGCTGCCACGGGAAGACCGTCCATAACAGGCCTGAAATGGTCGAACAATTAAGCAAAGGATTTTAAATGGCAACGCCATGGCGGACACTCGACAGCATTGATACCGACGAGGGGCTTCTCGATCTTCGCCAGCGGGGCGAGACGGATTTTCTGATAACCATTCACGGTCGTGTGCTGATGAACGCTTCGGCCAACATGTCCGAGATTGCTTTGGCCCAGCTGGCCTGTGTGTCTTTAAAGACTAAAAAGAAACCCCGGGTGTTGATCGGTGGACTGGGCATGGGGTTTACCCTGAAAGCGGCGCTTGATACGCTTTCCGTTGACGCTCAGGTCGAGGTGGCTGAGTTGAACCCGGTCATCGTCAAATGGTGTCGGGGACCGTTGGCCCATTTAACCGGCGGGGCCGTTGACGACCCGCGGGTTACGGTGGTGCTTGATGACGTGGCCGCGCGCATCCGCTGTGTGGCAAAAAAGGATATGAAAAATCGTTTTGATGCCATCATTCTGGACCTTTACGAAGGTCCGCGTAGGGGGGGGGCGGGCAGAAGATCGTATCTGTACGGCGATAGGGCACTGGCGTTAAGCCATTTGGCCTTGAAGGCGGGCGGGGTGTTTGCGGTTTGGTCCGAAGATCCGGACAAGACCTTTGAAAAACGGTTGAAAGCGGCCCGATTCTCTGTAAGCCTGCAACGCGCCGGTCGGGGCGGGCGCAGCCATGCAGTTTATATCGCTCAAAAACCATCCGGCCCGAAAGCCGGCGGATCGAGAAAAACGGGGCCCGGGTTATAGCGGGCGCTGCCATCGGTGTATATCGTTACCTCGCCGGCTTTGGGGGTGGTGTCTGAATTTGACGGCCCGGTCTTGCGCGGGGGGTTGACGCTGGGTCGACGGGTTGTGGGCTTTTTTAGCCACGCGTCGGCCGCTTCTCGGGTTGGAAACCCTTTGAATTTCGCGCCCGGGTAGCCTGTCACCTGGGCCTGTGCGGCCGGCCAGTTATCATAAATTCCGGGCTTGCGGCCGGATGCGACGGCATAATATTTCTTTGAGGTCATTTCAACACCTTCCGTATATCCTGGCAACTTGAATTACTATCGGCACCAGGCTGTCAGTTGCGGGATTTCAGCTTTCAGCCGGGTTACGGTTTCAGGGGAGTTGAACAGCTTGCGGCACAGTTCGCATTTATTATAGGTGATGATCTCGCGGGCCCGCATACCGGTATATGATGCGATGTGGGTTATCCCCATGGTTCGAATGAGCTTGTGCAAGCGGTCTGTTTCCGTTTTAGCGAAAAGTTGCTTTATCGTATTGTCTTTCAGGTTCCCCAGGTAAAAAAAGTTTGTTTCCGGAAAATGGCTGCCCGCATCGCAACAGGCGTACATATCAAGATCCGGCGTCAGATAAGGGTTCATGTCGCAGCAGTTGGCTTGGTAATCGGTCAAAATCTGCCTGCGTTTGAAAGACGCCGCACGGCCGGCATAGATGATCGGTTCGGGGAAAAACGTGAGGCCGTGCTTTCGCAGAAACTGCTCATAAGGATCATCCGCTTTGGAAAAGTCGGTAACAAATGAGATAAAATACGTTAAGCCGATTTTCTGACAACTGCGGGCGGCATTCAACACATTGTCTTTGTTTACATGCTTCTGGTGCCACCTTGAAAAGCTTAATCTCAATTGGCAAAGCCCATTTTTTTTCAGCTCTGAAACCCGGCGGTCGGAAGACGCTGCGGTTTTTGCCCAAAAACTGTTGGTGACCATTCGCGTATATATTCCGATGCGTTGGCACAGTTTCACAAGCGCTACAATTTCGTTGAAATATAAAAACGGTTCCCCTGCGGAAAAACTGATGCCGCCAACACCCGCCTGAGCCATTTCGACAATGATTTCTCTGGCCCGATCAGAATCCATCTTTTTATCGGCCGGCAGATCTTCCGTGGCCACGCAGTGCTCACAGCGGATATTGCATTTCGTTGAGTATCCAAAAGCCAATTTGCGCATCGTTAATAAGGTTCCGTGTTCAAAGTTCAGAGTTGCGGCTTTAGTTTTGATCTAAGCCCTCCACCTCTGGTTGGAGGACCCGGATAGGTTCTACCGATCCGGTGAGAAATAATATAGGTAATTCCTCGGGAAAACAGGTACTCACGCACGCGCTCCAAACATTGATTTTTTAATTTTTTTCCCGCAGCCGGATGCCGTTTTTTTCAAGGGTAATCAGCCTTTTTTTGTACAGGTTGCCGATGACCTTCTTGAATGCTTTTTTGCTGACGCCAAAAATGTCGGCGATTGCACCGGGCCGACTTTTATCGGTGATGGCCATAAACCCGCCCTGTTGCCGTAATTTGTCCATAATTTTTCGGGATAAGGTATCAATGGCTTTGTAGCCGGGCTTTTGCAGACAAAGGTCTATTTTTTCATCGTCACGCACTTTCTTGATATAGCCGTCAATTTCCTGGCCGGTTTTCAGCGGCTGAAATACTTCGTTTTCATACAGGATGCCCTTGTGGCTGCCGTTGATGACGGCGACGAATCCCATCTCCGTTCGATGGGAGATGAGCAACGTCACTTTCTGACCCTCATGCAAACCCACCTTGTTTTTTTCCGCCCGGCTTTTTTTATGTTCAATTATTGCCATTATGTTTCCTTTCGGGTGGGTTGCCGGATCCATAAGATGACCGACAACGGGAAAAAGGATCTCAACCAACTTTGGTGTTTCCGTGCAAGCGATCATTAAAAAAGGCATCCCCCGTTTCACAGGAGATGCCTTCAGTTGCCATAAAAAAGCAGGTTAGGCTACGGTCACATTGGCAGCAGACGGGCCTTTTGCCCCTTGCTCAATCTCAAACGTGACGCTGTCACCTTCATTGAGAGACTTGAAGCCGTCCGCATTGATTGCGTTGTGATGCACAAACACATCCGGTCCGTCTTCCTGCTCGATGAATCCATAACCTTTGCTGTCATTGAACCACTTAACTGTTCCATTCGTCATAATATCATCCTCCTTTCAAATAATTTCAACGTTACAAACTGAAGGATGATAGCGTTTAATAAACGGATATTCCCACAGAAATAAACCCTCCCGCCAATTACCGGCGAGATTTAATTGATTCCCTACAATAAGCACCTTATATGCAATAGCAAGCTAAATATTTATCTCATTGGCTTTTAATAAAAAAAGTTGGAAAAAAGTATGATTATTGGGAACTAAAACATCTATCTTTAAACTATTTTCTCTCATGTAAGAAATGGGGTCATTATGTTGCGAGTTTAGTTATGTTGTGAGTTTATAATATACTTCTCTTTAAATATCAAAAATATATTTTCTTTGAATTTATTTCTTATACTTCTTATATTCTTTAATAAAAGGGGGTTACAAAAACTCGCAACATAACATATTGTAATCATTTGACATTATATTTTCTTTGTGCTATCTATATTCTTACAATTAGAGAATAGGAGAAAAATGGCATATGATTTACTTCTGCTTTATAAGCTCTGCTCTCTATAGAACAAAAGCAGAGTGCGCTCGTACACTTCAAGGCGTAACACATTTGGTAATTTTACTTTATTAAAAAATAAACCCTCAGAAGTATCTCAGTATGCATATACATAAGTTCGCTTAAACACGGATTATTATGTTACGAGATTTTTCGGAAATATCTATTGGTGGGCGTAACTCCTTGTTATGTATAGAAATATGCAATAGCGACAATTCTGACCTTAAATTTTGTTATTTCAATAGGTTGGAAGAACTCGCAACATAAGTGTCAAAGCTTGAATTGTGAATTAAGTTTTTCAAATTGGGTTTTCACTTTTTTATCATTTATCATCTTCTCTTTAAATATTTTAAAACGTTCCGACATCTCCGAA
>Ga0222626_1000180_pt1 | contig 45047 bp, 36 predicted proteins | sample AntAcemetageno91_FD_179862 | JGI IMG/M metagenome (GOLD analysis project Ga0222626, IMG submission 179862) | Saline water microbial communities from Ace Lake, Antarctica - #91 | ecosystem: Environmental > Aquatic > Non-marine Saline and Alkaline > Saline | place: Antarctica: Ace Lake | collected...
GCAATTGAAAAGATAAATGCCTTGCATGTCATTGGACCCCAAGGCAAAAGAATGGAGTTTTCTTTCGAGAAGCAGTTGTCTTAAGTTAAATCAAAATAGTTTTCAAATGGCCGAAAGTCATGTAATAAAAACATATGAACCTTCGGGACGTCCATAAATAAGTAAATAACTTTCTTGAGGAACTATTATAGAAGCAGGCTGGGGGCATTAATTTTTTGAATATTCTTGATTTCACAAAGTTGAACCATGGTTGAGCAGAATAGATATCCTCTAATAAAAGTAAATCGGAAAAATGGTTCAGAGCGACTGCATAATGATGTTAAAGAAACATCCTTTCAGCTCGTTGATTTTTGGAGATGGTCTTCATCAGATCTTTTAAGCAATGCAACCCGTGGTGTTTTTGCAGACTTTGATGTCGCCAGCGCATTAGGATTGGCCGACTCTGTTCGTTCTGAATGGGATTCTTACGATTTGAAAACTTCTAAAGGAAAACGAATTGAAGTTAAGTCGGCCGCGTATCTTCAATCGTGGTCCCAGAAAGAACTTTCTAAAATTTCCTTCAGCATACGCCCTTCCAGAAAATGGAATTCAAATTCCGGGAAAATGGGGAATATATCCGAGCGCCAGGCAGATATTTATGTTTTTTGTTTATTGGATCATCTATACCAGAGAACCGTTGACCCTATGAATCTCAGCCAATGGAGATTCTTCGTTATTAGCGTGGATGTACTTAACCAGCACTGTTCCGGCCAGAAGAGCATCAGCCTGACGAAGCTACTCAGCCTAAATCCTTTTGAGGTTTCATACGAGGGTATATCTGATTGCATCAATCAAATTGCATAAAACAGCAAAGACGACATAGGGGGCCTGGGGTCAAACCTTGATCCTGGATTATCAGTGTTTAATGTGGGAAGTTCGTGCAGAACGTGCTTGGCTCTCGATTAAAAGAGGAAAGGGCAACCCTCGTTCCTGAACATATTGAGGCGTTGAAATCCTGACATAACCAGAACATCAATAAAAATATAGCTGGAAAACTTAAGCGATGCCAAAAGGAACATTCCGCTTTTATGAGGAATTAAATGACTTTCTTCCAAAGCACAGAAGAAAAACTGATTTTGAAGCGACGTTTAAAGGGAAAAGGTCAATAAAAGATATGATAGAAGCACTCGGAGTTCCTCATACAGAAATCGACCTTATTTTGGTGAATGGAAATTCAGTAGATTTTAATTACATTCTCCAAGATGAAGACCGAGTCAGCGTATATCCTGTTTTTGAATCCCTCAATATTACAAATGTGACCCGGCTCAGAAAAATCCCGCTTCGCAGGACCAAATTTATAGCTGATATCAACATCGGGGATATCGTTAAATATATGAGAGTCCTGGGACTCGATTTGTATTACGATCCCTTACTTTCCACGCGTGAAATAATTGAAATATCCAAAAGAGAAAACAGAGTCATACTAACCAAGAGCCGAAAGCTCCTTAAATTCAAAGATGTAAGCCATGGAATTTTTATACGACCTGGTACCACCACAGAACAGATAAGACGAATCATAGATTGCTTGGATATTAAAGATAACATAAAGCCTTTTTCAAGATGTCTTCGTTGCAATACCCTGTTGAATATCGTACTAAAGGAAAAAATCATAGATAGAATTCCTCCAAAGACAAAAGAGTTCTACAATGAATATGTTCAATGCCGGTCCTGCAATAAAATCTATTGGAAAGGAACTCATTTTATTAATATGGAAAAGGTCGTTGGGCAAATACTCGACCAACCAGAATCTTAATGCTTCAAAATATTTCAATTATCTTCCGCAAATTACTTCAAACCTCCTGCATTATACGTTGAAACTTCTCGGGGTTTTTCTCCCAATATAACCTAAGATATTGTAAAAACTGTCAAAAAAAAGCAAAATTGATGTCAATTATTGTCAAACCATTTTGGTGTGTAATTCGTCAATATGGTCTAACTGGTTGATATTTAATAGATAACAAAATTTTGTTAAATTAGAATGTTAAACCTTGCACGGTTTTTGCTTTAAGAATAACCAATTAGGAAACCTGGGCACACGATTTAAGATGCAAGCTACATCTGCTGCGATAGAATGACTTTGAGGAGGAAAAACCAATGGATAAAACAGTTGAGGGAAAATCTGTACAAAAAAGTGATGAAAAACCATTCTACAAAAAACTACCACGGCATGTATTGTATTTGATTCCGACAGTCCTGATAGTCGTGCTTTTTGGAGCGATAATGGGAGCAATTGCGGGTTTTACGAGTACGCCAGAAATGCTTGAAGATGGCGCTGTTAAGGTTGAAGCTATCGCCACCGGGGATAGACAAATAACTGAGCTTAAAAAAAATGAACAGGCAATGGTAGAAGCAAAATCAAAAAAAGTTGATTCTAAAGAAAAAGGGAAAAATCAAGAAAATGTTGTAGCCGAGTCAGGTAACATAAATAAGGAAATCATTTTTAAGGTTCAGGTTCTTTCCTCAGAAAACCCTCTTGGATCAGATTCTTTGCGGTTTAACGGTCTAAAAAATGTATGGGAGTACCAAGACGGTGGTTTGTATAAATATACTATAGGAAACAAAAGAGACATACAATCAGCATCTGCATTGCAATCAGAATTGCGGAAGAAAGGCTTTAGCGATGCTTTTGTGGTTGCTTTCAAAAATGGAAAAAGAATACCAGTCAGAGAGGCGCTGAGGAGGTAAGACCGGATATTTTGAAAGAAACCGATGGACCGATGTTGATCCATGGATTTCAAAGCCTTCACGGCTCTAAGATCATCGTCCCAAGGCAGCACGTTTTTCGACCAGACCCTTAACTTCTCGAATGGCGACTGCAGAAATTCAAAGAAGTTGCTTAACAGCTGGCGAAGAACCTTCGGGACATCCATAAATAAGTAAATAACTCGACAAATAGATTTATAAAGGCCGCCAATATATCAGTTGCCGTACTTTCATATCAACAAAAAGATCCGATGATAATCATTGACAGCAAATCATTACCCATACTGGTGCTCGCTACCGGAAAGGGCTGGCTGGTGGTGGATAAACCCGCTGGCATTACCGTGCACAACGAACCCGGACTTCCGGTACGCCCCTAAAATAATAAGTTTCTATTTTCCGGTTTGGCAAACTGGGACTTGTGAGGAAAGTTAAAATCTATGTAGGAGATTTACATCATGCTAAAAGTGGTGTTTGGGTTTCTTTTTATAGCCGTGGTTTCTCTTGTTGTTGCACTGATTAAAAAAAAATCAGGGAAAGCCCCTGTTGATTTTCCGTATCAATCAAAAAAGTGTTATGTTCTCCTGCTGAGCGATCTTTTCTGGGTGCTTTGGAAAAAGTCGTTGGAAATGGATACCAAATATTTGCCAAGGTCAGACTGGCGGATATTGTCGAGGTTAACCAAGGTCTTTCTTCTTCAGCACGGCAAAGTGCGTTTAACCGAATTAGCCGGAAACATCTCGATTTTGTTATTTGCAATGCAAGGGATCTTTCCATTGTTGGTGCAATTGAGGGAGGAATGGGGTCAAGTCTACTATTGACCCATGATAGGGAAAAAAGCATACAACACGGGAACCTGTATAATACAAAGAGTTTCAAGGCTTAAAAGATATGACAGAAAAATTAGTTAGCAGATATGGAAGATACAGGGGATGTTAATAAGGGTCAAAAATAGACTTGACCCCTTTTTCTTTTCAGTTCGAATTTGATGCCTGTGAATTTAACGGATTTCAGGTCATGGCAAGCTATTTCAAAGGGCATAAATGACATAATATGGGTTAAGCCATGAAATTTAAAAATTATATGTTACAACATGTCACGTCTACCTTGAATAGAACACTCTGGAGCATAGTATTATGTTATAAATCGTGGGAGATAGTCCGAATCCATTTTTCAGAAAATCATAATTATTCAATGCTTATTGATCTTCTGTCCTATAATGCCCGGTAATTTTTTTTAAAAAGCCCTGCTAACCGAAATTATGATGTTCTTGTGTCCACAATTAAGACCCCGTCCTGAATCGTATCATCAACCACTGTTTTTCAATACTTGTTTAATTTTTGTTCAAAAATTGATGCCAACTATTCAAAAATTAAACAGTTCTACTGTTCAGTTGTCAAACAGCTTGACGGTTGGATGACAACAAAAATTTTAAACTCGAACTTCAATTCTACGCTGTTTTTCCCAGCAGCTGGCAACCGGTAACGAGCAGCCAGTACCCAATCTTAATTGGCATCTGTATTGCAGTATCAGCGTGAAAACACAAAAATGGACAGGTTTGGAAGAGATAGCAATTTACAACTTCGATCGTAACTGCTACCATACCAAAGACAATTTATTAGTGACAAGATCATGTTAGAAGATGATCCAAAATCCAACATTTAAATTTAAGAAACCCTTGATCAATAAGGTTTTGTAGCATTTTTGTCTGCACCTAAGTATTGTATAAATAAAATTCATTTTCCGGGTGTATTTTCTATTTGGGAATTAACTGAAAGGAGATTTAGATGAAAGCATTAAAATTTTTCTCGTTCGCAATACTTTCTTTAGGAGTTGTTTTTTTATTTGCTTCCCCAAACAATGCTGGAAATACCGATATGTTTAGTTCCATGGATTATACCCGGCCTATCGAGCACCAAGAATTAGAAGAATATGTGGGGCCATCCACCTGCGCTGAGTGCCATGAAGATGCCATAGATGAGTTAATGAACTCCAGTCATTACACATGGGAGGGGAAATTTAAAAAGGGCGGGAGATACTCCAAATGTCGGATGTCAGCCGTGCCAATCAACTGGTTGGGCGTTGTGTTCAAAAACAATCACATGCATGATAGATGCGGGCTTTGCCACATTGGTGGCGGACCCATGCCTGTGGATCCTGCAAAAGCAACGGATGAGGACAAGGAAAAATTGGACTGCCTCATCTGTCACGCCACAACGTATGACACAACCGTGCGGGTTCCAAAGCAAGTAAACGGGAAATGGATTCTGCCCCAGGACAGAAGCCTGGAAGCAGCGAGAAGTGTTGGAAAAGTTACCCGGGACAACTGTTTGCGCTGTCATTATGTTGCTATTTGCGATTACAAAAGGGGAGCTGACATAAAAAATGACATCCATTTTAGAAGTAATATGAGTTGCACAAAATGTCACAGAGTGGAAAATCACAGATTTCCGGGATTTGGCCCGACCATGTCACGAGAAGTGTCACAACGCGTTCGGTGTACAGATTGCCATGCTCAATCACCGCACGGAAATGAAACATTAAACAAACATGTACGGATTGACTGCCGAACATGTCACGTGGTTTCCGCAGGGGGAGTTTTCTATAAAAATTCAACAAAAAACAGTATATTTATAGAGAAAAAAGGCATCTACAAGGCTGAAGAAAAGTTTGGTATAAAACGCCCCGTGTATTTTTGGTACGATGGTGTTTCGCGGGGGGCGGTACCCAAGGGAAGTATTAAAGATCCTTCATCCAAAATCCAACCTTTTAAGAAATACACGGGTGTTGCCCCGGTGGATAAGAAAACCGGAGATTTTCTATGGCTCGACCTCGGTATGTTTACCAAAACAGGTGATATAGAAAAGGCAATTAAGGCAGGTGTCGATGCAAACGGCCGACCTTACAGCGGGTCATGGAAACCGAAAGAATATGACGTTTACTTTCAACTCAGTCATGGTGTAACCGTAGAACGATCTCTGCAATGCAATGACTGTCACAGTCCATCCGGTGTTATGGATTTTAAAGCACTTGGGTATACTGAAGAAAAAGTAAAAGAGCTAACCAAAGAAAGAGAGTCCATAAAGTCAGCGCTTTAAAAAAATGAAATTCCTATACTACAGATTATATCTTAATCACTCGGAAACGCCACAAATATAGGAGGTGAAAACTGTGAAAAAATTGCTGTTCGTTATTTCCAACGGATTTGAAAAGGCAGGCCGTGCGACCCGTGCTTTCCAGTTTGCCCAGGTGGCCTGCGAGAAGGGACACGATGTTAAAGTATTTCTTGTGGATGATGCGATTCACTGGGCTCAATTTGGCATGGCTGTGAAAATGAATGGGGTCAAAGCCTGAATTGTGAATTAACAGGAACTGTCTTTGTTTAAAGATGAAACAATAAGTTACAAACACCACAGATTTTTATAAGGAGTGCATTTTGGCAACCATGATCCCGGCAAGTGTTGAGAGCTTTGCAACGGAGGGTGAAAGACAGTCCTATGGTTTTCTAAAAGAAGTTGCCAAGCCGGATTCTTAATATATTGTTTGGTACAGCTTATTAATTTGAATTAATCCGGACAGTCCAAATTCAATCACAATAGGGGAGGTTTGCCATTGTGCCTCGCATCAAATTAGACCCTCAAGATCGGTACCAACATATTTACGAAACTGCTATTGAAGTGACCGATTTAAATTATGGCAATCATATGGGGAATGATGCCATGGTAGGGATCATCCACAGGGCTCGAGTTCATTTCCTGCACCAGCTCAGTGCCAGCGAAAATAATCTTGGAGATGGAAAAACCGGGATACTGCTGACCGATCTCATTGTTAATTATAAAAGTGAGGGTTTTCTTTTTGACAAGCTGATTGTTGAAAGCAGCATTGGTGAGCTACGCCCCAAGGGCTTTCGTATGTTTCACAGAATAGTAACTGAACAGAACCGGCTAATCGCACTGGCTGAAACCGGTATCGTTGCTTTTGATTATCACAAAAGGGAAGTAGCACGGGTGCCCCAATCATTTGTCTCTAAGATTGCAGATTCGGAAGCTTAACTTGTGATTACAAAATTTGCACGCCTTTTTATCCCGGAAGATTTGTTCGGGGGAATTTGAACTTTTTATGAAACCGTCTAAATCGGACTTTTTACGAGTTCATCAATTTTGATTGTCTAAACAAAAAAAAAGGGGGTATATCATGATTCTGGGATTTAATGGAAGTCCAAAACCCGATAGTAATCTGCGAAGGATAATTGATATGATGTTAAAAGAATCCGGAAAGGATTACCGGATATATGATTTGGCACAAATGAACATCAAGCCTTGTGTGGGATGTGTCAAGTGTGCCAAAAACAATCGGTGTGTCATGGAAGACGATATGTTTCCCTTGTATGATGAAATCGTGGAATCTGAGGCTATTGTTGTTGGAGCGGTGGTATATTTTAGAAAAGCAAATGGGTTTACCCATAATTTTCTTGAACGGTTTTTTCCTTTGCGCCATAAAAAACCTCAGATCATGGGAAAGCCGGCTGTCTCGGTGGCTGTGGGAGGTAACGAGGCGGAAATTGTGTGCGATGAAATCAGCTATCATTTAAGTAGTTATTTTAATTTTGAAATACTGGATAAACTCTTTTACAATACCATGACCCCCCCGTGTTTTACATGCGGATTTGGAACCACCTGCAAATATGGTGGCCCGGCACGTTGGATGTCTCCCGAGGAATTTGAAAATTTTAATAAGGTTACCCCTGACATGTTTCAAAAATTTGAGACAGATAACCAAATTGTAAAAAGAGTAAAGGAAATAGGGAGACGACTGGGCAGTATATAACCTGCTTTGTCTTGCCCTGAAAAACATGGTCCTTCCCCGCGATGAGGGATATTCGATAGGCTATGCCTGTCCCGCATTGCGGGAGTCAGAGTTCTCAGGCTCTGCCTGAAAGATCGCTGATAAAGTTTGAAGTGAACTAAATCCGCCAAAGTATGGTGGCGGATAAAGTTTAAAGTGAGCTAACGTTAAGGAATTCTGGCAATTATATAAAAGCATCGGAGCGACCTGCCCGCTCGTGCCTTGCAATGGCAGGCGGGAGCGACACCATAACTTTAGGCACTTTAGATCACTTTAGACACTTTTAACTTGTACGGTTTTAGGTAAAACAGTCCCTTTAAGGGGCAAACCAAAGCCTGGATCTTTGGGCAATGCGCCTACAATCCCTTGCATTTTAGAAAATAATGCATATTATATTAGGTTTGCAATTATACCCTAAATGATCGTAAACAAAATGGGAAAAATATTCTATGAATTTGATTTATTATTCATTTTAATAGATTCAGATTTACTTTCATAACGCTTCTATAAATGAGATATAAATTTACTAAAAAAATCCCATTTTGTTTACCTTTCAGGAAAGCCGATGATACCCCATTTTCTTCGTTATCAAGGGCTCGCAGTAGACGACTACGGCTTCGCCCTTGATGCCTCGAATCTGGGGCATCCACGCTGGAGGCGGGCAAGCCTCGACTTTCGCTCAATTAGGGTTATACAAAAATGTAAAAAGGAGAATGGGCAATGGAATTCATCAAGTCCTATTCACGCGGATCTTTTGTTTTAATTTCAGTGCTGGGCGTCATATTGCTGGCGGCTACGGTTTCAGGGTTTTACTGGGTACTGCAGGGAATGTATCGGGACATATCATTGCTTGCAACTCCCCAAACCCTTTCAACGGCGCTCCTTGACCCCATCTCTTTGATTCATCACAAGGTGTTTATCTATGCGGCGTGTGTATGGGCCAGCGTTTTCCTGTTTTTCGGTATCCTGTTGTGGGGCAGTTTGCGGCGAATCGCTGTGAATTCTTTCAGAAAATCCGGCAAGCCCGTGACGAAAAAACAGGTTCCGGCATCGGCGGCATCCGCCGCTGATCGGGAAGCGGAACAGTATACTCAACAACGCTTGTTTTTACACCTGCTGTCCGTGCTTCAGCGGGAAGGACGTCTGGTAGATTTTTTCTCGGAAGATCTCAATCTTTATGAAGATGCTCAGATCGGCGGTGCGGTTCGCGTTATCCACGAGAACTGTAAAAAAGCGGTGAACAAAAGCCTGGCCCTTGAGGCGGTCATAGACCGCAGCGAAGGAGAAGAGATTCAGGTTGATCCGGGGTTTGATCCCGACGCTATAAAACTGACCGGCAATGTAACGGGTGAGCCGCCGTTCACAGGTATTTTGCGCCATAAAGGCTGGCGCACCCGAAAACTGGAACTGCCCGCTCTATCCGGTGGTCAAGATGCACGCATCATCGCTCCTGCGGAGGTGGAAATCCTCTAACCCGAATATTTCATAAAAATTTTCGAGAAGTTTTTTTTATTTTTTATAAGTAATAAACTTATTGTGTTATTTAAAATTTTGCTTCTCGTTGTGAGGTGACCATTTGTACCGAAACCCAAGGTTTTTTTGTGTAATTTCTTGAAAATTTTTACCCTTTGGGCTTCGCTTTCAGCTACGACCCAACAAGTCGGGCGAGTCCGAGACGCCCATTTGCTGCGTTATCAATGGCTTGCAGTAGTCTACTACGGCTGCGCCATTGAATGCCTTGCAAATGAACATCTCGCTCACGTGTAATATCCGGTTTAACCTGAATGTTTCATGAAAAATTTTGAGAGACCTTTTTATTATACCGGGTTAGATCCGGTATAATATCCATAAAAAAATAAAACATATTGGAAATCAAACCATGCACAATCCGGTTTATGTGGTAGGAATCGATCTTGGGACAACCAACAGCGTTGCGGCTTACACCGAGGCGGATACGGAAACGGGCCGGCCCTTTAACATACGATTATTTGAAATTCCTCAGCTCATTGATGCCGGCGTGGTCGAAAAGCGGCAAATGCTTCCCTCTTTTATTCTGATTCCCGGGGAACACGATGTTTCCGAGACCGCCATGGATTTGCCGTGGCATAAGGGATGCCCGCTGGCGGTGGGCGAATTTGCAAAAAATCGGGGTGTGGAGCTGCCCAACCGTTTGATCGCTTCTTCCAAATCCTGGCTCTGCCATACAACGGTCGACCGGAACAAGCCCATACTTCCCTGGGAAGGTCCTGATCCGAAATCTAAAAAATCACCGGTGGAAGCATCCGCAGCCATTCTCCAACATATCCGGGATGCCTGGAACCACGCCATGGCTGCAGATGACGAACGTTTAAAAATGGAAAACCAGGAAATTTTATTGACGGTTCCGGCCTCCTTTGATGCGGTGGCCCGCGAGTTAACAGTAAAAGCCGCTGAGATGTCCGGCCTGAGCAATGTCACCCTGCTGGAAGAACCTCAGGCCGCCTTTTATGCATGGATTGAAAGGACCTCGGATCGCTGGCGGGAGATGTTTACTAAAGGCGATCTTGTCCTGGTTTGCGACGTTGGCGGCGGGACAACCGATTTCAGCCTCATCAAAATTTCCGAGGAACAGGGCGAACTTGCCCTTGAGCGGATCGCGGTGGGCGAGCATCTGCTGGTGGGCGGCGACAACATGGATTTGGCCCTTGCCTATTCGATTTCTCGACAAATGGCGGATAATGGCACCCGGCTGGACGCCTGGCAGATGCGGGGGCTTTGGCACAGCTGCCGCAACGCCAAAGAGAACCTTCTGTCCGACTCCGATGCCCAAGAATATCCGGTGACGGTTTTGGGCAGAGGCAGCGGCCTGATCGGCGGAACCTTTAAAACCAAGCTTTCTCGCGATTTGGTTGAAAAAATTATGTTGGACGGCTTTTTCCCGATTTGCGAACGCACGGCCAAACCGGTTTCCCCGCAAAAAACCGGCATCCGGGAGATGGGTTTGGTCTATGCATCTGACCCTGCCGTAACCCACCATCTGGCCAAGTTTCTCCAACAAAACAGCGAAGAAGCCATGCCCACGGCGGTGCTGTTCAACGGCGGCGTGATAAAGGCGCAAAACGTCCGCAACCGAATCATGGAGGTTATGTCTTCATGGAAAGCGTCGGAGGATGCACCGAGCATTAGGGAGATCGAATCGGACGAGTTTGACCTGGCGGTTGCCAAAGGCGCCGTATATTACGGGATGGCCAAGCGGGGCCGGGGTATTCGCATACGATACGGTCTGAGCAAGTCCTATTATGTGGGTATTGCCGCTTCCATGCCGGCGGTTCCGGGTATGCCGACCCCTATCAAGGCGCTGTGTGTGGCTCCGTTCGGCATGGAAGAAGGGACCGATGCAACCCTTGAAAACCAGGAGTTTGCCCTGGTGGTGGGTGAGCCCGTCACGTTCGATTTCCTCAGTTCCATGCGCCATGACCATGAACTGGGCACGGTGGTTGAAGACTGGGAAGGGGAAATCCAAGCTATTGCCGTCATCGAGACTACTCTGGATGGTGAATACGGCAGCGTGATTCCGGTTGCCTTGGAAATTCGAGTGACCGAGGTGGGAGTTTTGGAATTGTGGTGTGTTTCACGGGCGGACGGCCGCCGGTGGAAGCTCGAATTCAATGTACGGGAGAAACAAGCCCTTGGATCTTGACGACCAACGCTACATTATCGGCATTGATCTCGGCACCACCAATTCGGCGGTATCCTATGTGGATTTGCATGCCGAGGGCAGCGGGGGGGCGCGCACCCGGCTGTTTCCCATTTCCCAACTGACCGGGCCGGGCGAGGTCTCGCGGTTGCCGGTGTTGCCCTCTTTTCTCTATATCCCCGGCGATTATGATATCTCCAAACAAAGCCTTGTCCATGAGTGGGGATGCCATGGCGACAATTTTGCCGGAGCCTATGCCAGGGATCACGGCGCCAAAGTGCCCGCCCGTCTGGTGTCGTCGGCCAAAAGCTGGCTGTGTCATGCCAATGCGGATCGGAAAGCCCCTATACTGCCCTGGGGCGCAAGCAAAGAGGTTCGCAAAATTTCTCCCATTCACGCCACCGCCGCCTATTTACGGCATATTCGCTGTGCCTGGAATCGCAGACAAAGCGATGAGGAGGCTTTTTTGGAATACCAGATGGTCATTATCACCGTACCGGCTTCCTTTGACGAGGTGGCTCGTGAGATGACCCTTGAAGCGGCCGGCCTGGCCGGTATGGGCGACGTGATTCTACTGGAAGAACCATTGGCCGCCTTTTACAGCTGGCTCATGACTCATGAACATGACTGGAACAAATTTGTCGAAACAAACGACCTCATCCTGATTTGCGATGTTGGCGGCGGGACCACGGACTTTACCCTGATCTATTTACGGGAAGTGGATGGCAGCCCTCGGTTTGAGCGCATTGCCGTGGGGGATCATCTGATTCTGGGCGGGGACAACATGGATCTGGCATTGGCACGACGCTTGGAAGTGCAATTTTTTAAAAACAAACATTCCTTGAGCGGCGACCGGTGGAAAACCCTGTGTCACCAATGCCGCCAGGCCAAAGAAACTCTTCTCGACGGAAGAGCGGATTCACAAAAAATCGCTCTCATGGGGGAAGGCGGTCAACTGATTGCCGGAACACTGACGGCCAGCCTCGGGCACAGGGAAGTCACCGAAACCATTTTGAACGGATTTTTTCCCCTTGTGGATCCTTCCGAGAAAAAACCACGGGCCAACCGCAAAGGCATAACGGAATTTGGACTGCCGTATGAACAGGAACCGGCAATCACGCGCCATCTTTGCTGGTTTTTGGAACAGCACTCCTCGGACGTGGACGTATTTTTACAAAAGAATCGGCCCGAACCGGACATTATTCTCTTTAACGGCGGATCGTTAAAGCCGGTCGTGATCCAGGAGCGGATTCGCGGCGCCATCCGGCAGTGGTTCGGGCAACCGGATGATACGCTTCCCAGGGTTTTGGATAACCCGGATCCCGATCTATCCGTTGCAATGGGCGCGGCCTATTACGGAAGGGTCAAGATCGGCCAGGGGGTTCGGGTGGGCAGCGGAAGCCCCCGGGCGTTTTATTTGGGTGTGGCCGACCCCGAGGAGGCCCGCAACCAAAAGAATGGGAAACAGGCCATATGCCTTGTGGAACGCGGTTTGGAAGAGGGAACCGATATTGAATTGAAAGGCCGTCAATTTGAAGTGTTGACCAACCGGCCGGTTACATTTGACATGTACAGCTCCAGTTTTCGAAGCGGCGACCGGTGCGGCGATCTTGTTGCCATAGACGACTCGCTCACCCCGTTGCCACCCATTCAAACCATAATTCAGTATGGGAAAAAAGGGGCTCAAACCCGCATTCCCATCCATATCGCAGCCAGCTATACGGAGATGGGGGCCTTGGCGCTCTGGTGCCGGAGTCTGGTAAGCACCCACCGCTGGCACCTTCAATTTCAACTTCGCAAGGTTTCGATGCCCGCGACGGTAGCGGATCAGGAAGTCTTTGAATCTTCGGTTGTGGACGATGTTCGTGAACTTGTGCGGGAGGCGTTTGCAGATGGGGCCTCAGACACGCTCCGGATATCTCTTGCCAGGGATATTTCAAAACACGTGGAAAGACCAAAGGAACAATGGCCCCTGACGTTTATCCGCCGCATGGCCGACGATCTTATTGAACTTGAAACCGTTCGAACCGGTTCTGCCGTGTCTGAAAGCCGGTGGCTGAACTTTTTGGGATTTTGTATGCGTCCGGGATTCGCCGACGCACTGGATCCCGTACGGATGAAAAAAATTTGGCAGATCTACATTCAGGGAATGTGTCACCCCAATCATCTGCAGGTACAAAGTGAGTGGTGGATCATGTGGCGGCGGGTGGCCGGTGGACTGAAGCCCGGCCAGCAACGTCAATTCTTCCAGGACCTGACACCGGTACTGTTTCCCGGTAAAGGTGTCCGAAAAAAGGCGCCGCCCCAGCAACGACTGGAGATCTGGATGGCCGCGGCCAATATGGAACATCTTCTGGCAAAAGACAAGATCAAATGCGGTCGGGCCCTGCTGGCGGAGATAAAGCTCAAAAAAAGCAGGCCCCATCATTTCTGGGCCCTGTCGCGCATGGGCGCGCGTGAGCTTCTTTACGGGTCCGTGGACCGAGTGATACCGGCCAAAGAAGCGGCTGCATGGATTGAAACGCTGATTTCAATAAACTGGCGCGACCCCAGACCCATAGGTGCCGCCATTGCCCAACTGGCCCGTAAAACCGGCGATCGTGGCCGGGATCTGGGTCACGCCCATTTGGAACGGGTTATGGCGTGGATGACCCAAGATCCCCATCGGGAGCAACTGTTGAGGCCGAACATTAGATACTTAAAAGAAGTGGTTCCCATGGCCAAACAGGAGGAAAGCGACATTTTCGGAGAATCTTTACCCGCCGGTATTGTGTTGCAAACGGGATGACCCCAGAGGGCCAGGCTTTGGGTTACCCCTGGAAGGGGCTGTTTTAGTTAAAGCCGTACAAGTTAAAAGTGTCTAAAGTGATCTAAAGTGCCTAAAGTTATGGTGTCGCTTCGCTCCGCTGATTTTATATGATTGACAGAATTCCTTAACTTTAGCTCACTTAAAACTTTAGTTCACTTCAAACTCTTGCAGCAATTCTTCAGGCAGAGCTATCTATCTCTGACTCCCGCAATACGGGACAGGCTTGGCTCAGTGGACCAGGCTTTTCAGGTCAATATAAATTCAGCCTTTTGAGATTTTTTGGTATAACGGCGAGATATCGCGTAAGGTCTTCACCACATTTCGGAGCGATTTTAGAAAAAGGTCGATATCTTCCTCAGTATTGTCCTGGCCCAGTGTAATCACCAGCGTTCCCTGGGCGTCCGCATGGGAAAGGCCGATGGAAATCAAAACATGGGATGCTCTCAGGGATCCGGTGGCACAGGCTGAGCGCGTGGACACCGCAATGTCATCATCATCCAGCATCAGCATTACGCTTTCACCTTCGATATGTTTAATGGATAAGGACAACAGATTCGGTAAGCTGTTTTCCGGAGGCGTATTGATGATGTACTCATCGATGTGCTTGGGCAAATCGTTGATCAGCTTGGATTTAAGCTTTTCCAAATGTGCCAGCCATTCAGGCAACTTTTTTTTGGCGATCTCGGCAGCCGCTGCCATTCCGATGATGCCGATCAGATTTTCGGTTCCCCCACGCTTGTTGTTTTCCTGAACCCCACCGTCAATCAGCGGCCAAACCATGGTACCCCGACGAACGTAAAGCCCGCCAACACCTGTGGGACCATAAAAGGGGTTAGACGCAAAACTCAAAAGATCCACCCCCATGTTCTGCACATCAATGGGGACCACACCTACGGAATCCACGGCGTCCGTATGAAAAACAATTTTTTTCTGACGAGTAATTTTGGCAATTTCTTCAATAGGTTGAATCGTTCCGGTTTCATTGTTGCTGTGCATGATGCTGACCAGTATGGTTTCATCGGTGATGGCATCGGCCACATCCGCCGGATTGACACGCCCGTATTTATCCACATCCAGGGAGGTTACGGTATACCCGAGTCCTTTGAGTCGTCGGATACTGCGGATTACCGCATTATGCTCGATGTTTGACGTGATGATATGCTTACCTTTTTTGGCGTTGGCCAAAGCAGCTCCTTTGACGGCATGATTCACAGACTCGGTTCCTCCGGAGGTAAACACCACTTCTTTGGGGTTAGATGCATTGATAAGGGCCGCCACGGTTTCACGAGACTTTTCCAATAGTTCAGCGGCCGTTTCGCCCCGTTTATGCTGACTGGAAGGATTGTGGTAATCCTCCCGGATGGCGGCGACCATTGCCGCTTTAACTTCCGGCAGAAGCGGGTTCGATGATATGTGATCCAAATTGATAATGCGCATGGTCATAACCCTTTCTCAGATATGAATTAGTGTTCTTCGGCAAGACTGTGCTGACACGCTTCACAGAATTCTGTGCCTTCGTCAAGTTCTACATCGCAGTAAGGACAGTAACACTGATCTCCCCGGACATGTTCATGTTCTTCTTTGCGTTTAAGTTCTACCCGGGGTTTCCCTGCTTTTCGATTTTCATAATCTTTTATGGCCAACTGCAGAGCATCGGCGCCTAAATTAGAACAATGCAGCTTATTTTTAGGCAAACCCTCCAGGGCATTGGCAACATCTTTGTTGGTAACCTGTTTGGCCTGGTCAATGCTTTTTCCCTTGGTGATTTCCGTTAGCATACTGGAAACTGCGATTGCCGATCCACATCCAAAGGTTTGAAATTTGATATCCTCTATCTGATCATCTTTAATTTTCAAATAGATGGTCATCATATCCCCGCATAAGGGATTCCCAACTTCACCAACGCCGTCTGCATTTTCGATAACCCCTACATTTCTAGGATTCCTGAAATGGTCCATTACAACCTCGTTATACATAATTTTTTCCTCCCTAAAATTGGTTCCTGACGAAAAATTATTATTTTATATATTAATCATTATTTGCTCAAAGTAAATGACACTATTTTTTTGATTTTTTGAGTCATAATTTCATTCAGCTCGGGCTAATGCGTGCTAAACCACTTCAAACAGTCAGTCGGTTTCCAAGAGAAACACCCCGTCGCTACGCTGAACCGAAATCAAATGCCTTTACCCTGAGAACTTACTCTACAGAGATTGTTTTTACACTGGGAATGCTCTATAGTTGCTTTCTAAAAAAAAATGAAGCTCGAAAAATTCAAAGTTTACATTCGAAATCGTTAATGATATTAATATGCTGACATATGCTGATTTAGGCATTAAAACAGGCATGAATGATTGACATGACGATTACAATCTGTGGTGGTGAAAATCACCATGTATACAGATGGAATTTTAATCTCATTTTTGTTCCATATCTTCCATATCTTAAGGTTTCAGGTGTCAGGAATGATGAACAGAGGCTCTTGAACCTGAAACCTGAAACCAGGCATACGGGAAGGAATATAAACTTAATGATAATAGAAAGAAGAAAACATCCCAGAGTTAAAACAGATAACCTTATATCATATACTTGTATAGATGATAGCGGGAACCAAACAAAAAAGGGGAGAGGAAAGGCCATAAATATATGTCAGGGAGGAATCCAGATAGAAACTCATAACCCGATTGAATCGGAAGATATTTTGCTAATGGCCATCGACATTGAAGATGACTTGACGAGGATTAAAGGCAAGGCCGTTTATTGCGCACCAGACGACTTCGGGAAGTTTCGAACTGGCATTCAGTTTCTTGAAACCAATGAAAAAATCGTATTATTTGTAACAAACCTGTTAAAAACTTATAGCAAATTATTAGGGATAGCTTAACCCGCTGTAACATCTTAATAAAATATGGAGCCGGGTCCAGATGCGATGTCAAAGGTTCAACGAAAAATCCTATTTTTCGTTCGGGCACTAGTTAGCCATGTTGTTATGAAGATGGGAGAAAAAAAAGCATGCTGCCAAATCCCATCTTCATAACCCACATGATTTTACTACATTTCTCTGATCACCTTATAAAAAAATGCTTCACTTTGCTTTTTCTTTCATCATTTCAGCAGCGCCTTCGGCTTTTTCTTTTACCATCTCAACAGCTGCTCCAGTTTTTTCTGTTGTAGCCTCAGCAGCACCTTCGGCTTTTTCTTTTACCATCTCAACAGCTGCTCCAGTTTTTTCTGTTGTAGCCTCAGCAGCACCTTCGGCTTTTTCTTTTACCATCTCAACAGCTGCTCCAGTTTTTTCTGTTGTAGCCTCAGCAGCACCTTCGGCTTTTTCTTTTACCATCTCAACAGCCGCTTCAGTCTTCTCCGTTGTGGCCTCAGCAGCGCCTTCGGCTTTTTCTTTCACCATCTCAACAGCCGCTCCAGTTTTCTCCGTTGTGGCCTCAGCAGCGCCTTCGGCTTTTTCTTTCACCATCTCAACAGCCGCTCCAGTCTTCTCCGTTGTGGCCTCAGTAGCGCCTTCTGCCGCTTTTTTCACCATTTCAACAGGTTGCTTGACATCACTTTTGGTTGATTGTTCAACTTTCTCGCCCTGTCCACATGCAATAAAAGCGAACAGGCAGACGATACCCAGTAACAGTTTGACATGATTCATGATCTTTCCTCCTTGGTTAAGTTAAAAATATATTATCTGTTTATAAATACACTGGCAACATATTGCAGAGGTTCAAAAATTATGGCATCATATTAAAATCAGCGATTTAAAGCGGGTAAGAGTATTAACGTCGGCAAAGAAATTATAATTTAAAGTTGAATTCGTCTTAAACCCAGATACAATTTTATCCAGGGAGAGTAAGCTCATGTTGTTACCAACTTCGAGAGAGATGATCTTGTTGGGACTTTGAATGTTTTTAAGATATTAGATTATTTTCCTAAATGCAACCCCTTTTTAAGAGGTGTTTATTGATCCGCCTTAAAAAAGAATCTTGTGGACCTTTATGGGAAACTCGAAAACATCAGAGAGTCAAAACAACCGACCCCATATCTTATGATTGCATAGAAGATAGCGGAAGCGAAATAGAACAGAGCATGGGAAGGCGATAGGGAAAATACATTTATATTGATTTTTTTCTTAGTATAAGTTATCTCAAACAATTACTGAATCTACCGGAAATAGAAACCAAAATCATGAAAATAGAAGTCGGAATAACGGCACTGGAAGAACAAATTTATAAATTGGATAAAAAGGGTTTGTCCCATGGAAAATAATGGACTTGATAGAAACGAAATTTGTGCTTCAATATTTGAGATGGTTAATCGTATGTCCGATGAGGAGATGCTTGCACTTTCAAAAGATTTGAAAGGACGACAACACAGAGAACGAAGGAGGTATAATAGAATAGATTTCTTTACGATAATAGATTACTCTGCAGGGGATCAATATTATCGAGATTTTATTCAAGACATGAGCAATAGTGGTGTCTTCATCAAAACTTCTCATAAATTTTCAGTGGGTCAAATTGTTCGAATGATTTTCATGTCCCGGGATTACCAGAAACCTTTTAAGATCACCGGGGAAATTGTTCGTGTTAGCCCTGATGGTGTCGGCGTAAAATTTAAAATAGAAAGCCAGGTACAAGAAGAGGCTATAAAAAGCCTTATAGACATAATCTGACAATTGTAACATCTCAATAGGTTCTGGTGGGGTGCATTACCAGTTTGTTAATAGCTTTCCAAGACTTTTTGGTTTCAGGTGTCAGTGTTCAGGTCTGGCGATTCCTGACACCTGACACCTGAAACCCGAGACCCGATGGCGAGGTTTTCGCTCAAAAATAAATAAGTTAATGCGTGAGAACCATTTTAACAGATCGGTAATGCTTCCTTCTTGTGTATTAAATGGTGATATAGATTTCAAGAAAATGTTTTTGGAGCTTTTGGGTTACGATCTCCGAAGAAATTATTCCTGTGAGACTCCAAGAAACTGGAAATTAGAAATTAGAAATTTGATAACAACCTTGTATGAATTGTCATTTCTTTCCCAGGTTTCGAGTTTCAAGTTTCAAATATCACACCCAATTATTTCCTTAATTCGTCTCCAGGGAGGATGAGAATAACCCCAAAATATTTTTCTGTAATGCTATATTGACCCGGCCCCATAATTTATTGAGATGTTACAGAATTTGTGTTTTGTTTTCCCTCCTTTTCTTTAATTAACGCAATTTCCACACGACGGTTCGCCTCCCGGTTTTTCAGTGAGCTATTTTCAAACAAAGGACGATATTCTGAGAACCCTTGGATTGAAACTCGGTGGGGAGAAACGCCGGTGTCGATCAGGAATTTGGCGACGGTGATCGCACGGGCTGACGACAGCTCGAGGTTAGAGGGATATTTTTCTGTACGAATGGGAGTATTATCCGTATGTCCTGAGACGACTACCTGATACCCCTGTTTCGAAGAGATGAAATTAGCAATCCGAGTGAAAATAGTTTGGTATGGTTTCAACAAGTTCGCCTCGCCGACATTAAAAGTTATGCGTTCGCCCAGAACAAAGACAAGACGATGCTGATTACTTCGAACGGAAAATACGTCTTTATCCACATTGCTCATCGTGTTAAGAATGTCCAGGCGGAGTTGATTTATTGTATTGTCTATCTTTTTGCTTTGGTTATGGACCGGCACAACCGGCGCCTGGGTAAGGTCAGGTTCGTCAAAGGTTTTCATGTTTGAAGTTTGCTGAAAGTCAGGTGGGGTTTCGGTCTGAACAGGGCATTTGTTTTCCGGAGGATTGTTCGAAGCAAACAATGATCCTTTGATTTGTTGCGAATACAGAAAGATGAAAAATATCAGAAGAAGGGTCATAAGGTCTACCATGGTCCAAAGCGGTATTTCCTCTTCCATGGTTTTCTGAGCGGCCAGTTTCTTCTTTAGTTGGATCCTCTTTCTCTCGGAGAATTCAAGCCGATTCTTGAGTTCTTTGAGGTCGAGCTTAAGCATTTTGTTTTCTCGTTATCAGTTTTTTCAATGGAGTCAGAGAAGCCTGCTGTTTTGTGTGATCCATACCTTCCAACACATCCTCATGCGTGCCGTTGTAATTTTTTATATAAGAGTTCAAGCGGTATGCAACGGCCTTGGAATTTTTATCATTGGAAATATCTATCACCCCTTCCAGGATAATATAAAGCACCATTGATTCGGCCTTGATGTGTTCGGTGAGTTTTTTAGATAAAGGTAGAAAGAGAAAATTGGCAAACAACAAACCGTAGAGTGTAGTCAGCAGGGCGATGGCCATTCCTTTGCCCATTTGCAAAGGATCTCCTATATTGCCCAAAACATCGATAAGCCCCATGATTGTGCCGACAAAACCAACGGCCGGAGCAAGTTTTTGAAAGGTATCCATTATATTGATCAGGGATTCCTTGCGAGAAAAATAGAGTTCGCATTCTTTGTCCATGATTTTGTGAATTTCATATGGATCATATCCATCAACTACCAACTCAACTCCTTTACGCAGGAAAAGATTATCTATAGCGCCAGCCTCTTTCTCCAGTACTAAATTACCGTAAAGTCTGTTTATACGGGATAGCCTCGCGATATGTTTTATCAGATCCTGGTAGTTTGTTTCCTGGCACCGAAAGATGGCATGCAGGGTTTTGAAAAGATCCCTGTGACTTTTAATGGGAAAGGATAGAAAACCGATGACCAATGTTCCTCCCAGCACCAGAAGACCACTTTTGAAGTTCAATAGTATAGATGTCTCACCGATGATCGTTACCGAAAGACACAACAATAAGGTTATCCCCGCCGCCAGTACCATTTTTTGAATCATATTCTTTACCCCATGGATGCTGTTATGTTTTTGCTAGAAGTGGTTTCAAAACCTTCAATCAGGTTCAAAGTCAAGGCGGGGCGAGGGATTCAAACGCAGGAATATATTTAATATTTCGAGTATTGAATCCCTCGGTCCAACACAGAAATTGGGCCTGAGGGGAGGTTTTGAAACCACTTCTAAGCAATTATTTCGATTGGGGAAAGCCCCCGGGTTCTAAAATCAAATTCATTACATGATGGTCCACGACGGACCACTACACGTCAATGCAGATTACATGCCATAAGCGTTTTTGCTGAACTGTTATTCGGTAAAATCCGAAAAGTTCATGTATTTTAAGTAAGTTGACGATGGGTTCGAAGAATTTTGGCAGGATGAAAAACGCGGTGTTATGTAGGAAAAAATTTCCCTATGAACAGAGTAAAATGAAAATTTCGCCGAGTTAAGGGAAGGGGAGAGCGCCAAGCCATTGGGCCACGATTCTTTATTTTAATCATATTTCCCAATCAAAGGGGTTAACCGGTTTTGTTGACACGATGCCCATATTAAAGTACATGTATATATACAGTTGCTGAGGGGGGCACAACATACAAAACCTAAGATGAGCGTTTCAAATTTTAAAAGGGGTCAACCATCTTTTATTCTGGATGAATTAAATGGATTTATATTTTTAAAATTTGAAACCCTTCGGAATTGCCGATCTTTATCCGCCTCAGGCGGGTTACCGCATCTACTGCGTCAGATACCGTCCCGCATAGTTCACTATAGCGGAACAGCATCTTCCTTGTATCTGCGGCAACCGCGCCAGAGGCGGACAAGCCTCGACAATCGCTCAACTTAGGAAAAGATAACCATAACCGTTTTGAAAAGGTCTCAATAAGGGACTGCTTGAATCTATCGAGATTAGATTTGATAGAGTAATATTGAAATCGGAGACATAACACCCATGAAACTTTCATCTTTAAATGCTATTTCTCCTGTTGACGGCCGTTATCGCAAAGTTACCGAGAAGCTCGCCGATTATTTTTCCGAAGGGGCATTGATAAAATATCGGGTGATGGTGGAGGTGGAATATTTTATTGCATTATGCAATTTGCCGCTTCCTCAATTGGCGGATATTAACGAGAATATATTTGAAGCACTGAGAAGTACTTATAAGGAGTTTTCCAATGATGACGCTCGCAGAGTAAAAGAAATCGAGGCGGTTACCAATCATGACGTCAAGGCAGTTGAATATTTTCTCAAGGAAAAATTTGATAAGCTGGGGTTGTATCATTTCAAGGAGTTTATCCATTTTGGCTTAACTTCCCAGGATATTAACAACACCGCCATGCCCAGCTCATTAAAAGATGCATGGGTCGATGTTTTGCAACCTGTTTTAGATGAGATTGTTGACACGTTGAATGAACAAGCCAATCAATGGAAAGAGGTCCCCATGCTGGCAAGAACCCACGGTCAGCCGGCATCTCCAACCAGCCTGGGCAAAGAAATTTTTGTGTTTGTGGAGCGGCTAAAAAAGCAGAAAAACCTTTTGGAAACCATCCCGTTTTCCGCCAAATTCGGTGGGGCAACCGGTAATTTCAATGCACATTATGTGGCGTATCCTGAAGTCGATTGGACAGGATTCGCAGATTATCTGATAAACCAGGTGATAGGACTTGATCGGTCAAAGGTGACTACCCAGATCGAACATTACGATAATCTGGCAGCATTTTGTGATAACCTTAAACGGATCAATACCATTCTCATTGATCTGAACAGGGATATCTGGCTGTACATCTCCATGAATTATTTCAAACAAAAGATAAAGGACACAGAAGTAGGATCTTCGGCCATGCCGCATAAAGTCAATCCCATCGATTTTGAGAATTCAGAAGGGAACCTGGGGGTGGCCAATGCGGTTTTTGAACATCTTTCCGCCAAGCTGCCCGTTTCCAGACTTCAGAGGGATCTGACCGATTCCACGGTTACCAGAAATATCGGGGTGCCCCTTGCCCATACGCTCATTGCTTTTAAATCCCTTTTAAAAGGACTGGACAAATTAATTTTAAATTTCGATGTCATTCATGCCGATCTGCAGGATAATTGGGCGGTGGTCAGTGAAGCCATCCAGACCGTTTTGCGCAGGGAAGGGTATCCGGAACCCTATGAAGCCCTTAAGGAATTAACACGGACCCATTTGCACATTGACCAAAAGGCGATGGTTGAATTTATAGACAGCCTGTCTGTTGAGCAAACCGTTAAACAAGAATTAAAAAAAATCACTCCTCAAAATTATACGGGCATTCATGAGTTCTAAAAACGAATTTGTAATTTAAATTTCTCGGAATTTATAGAACCTATTGAAATTAATTCAGGATTTCGGTGAAAATCTTTGACCCCATCAATACCCCCCTTACGGGAACCAACCTCATTGAAGCAAGTGCGGGTACCGGCAAGACCTATGCAATTGCCGGAATCTATTTAAGGCTGGTTCTCGAAGAACACCTTACCACCGATCAGATTCTGGTGGTAACCTTTACCCAGGCTGCCACCCAAGAGCTTAAAGACCGGATCCGCAATACGCTTTTGAAGGCGAAATCCGCATTCTCAAAGGGATCGAGCAGCGATGATCTGATTAACCGGCTTGTTAAAAACCATGAGAATACGGCTCTGGGGGTTCGGTTGATTCAGGACGCCCTTATTGATTTTGACAATGCCGCTATTTTTACCATACACGGGTTTTGCCACAGGGTGCTGAATGAGCATGTGTTTGAAACCCAAAGTTTATTCGACACGGAGCTGGTTACCGATCAGACCGATATGGCCAGAGAAATCGTTGATGACTTCTGGAGAAACCATTTTTACAATATGCCTCGGGAATTTATAAGCTATACCGACAAAAAGATATCCGGTCCGGAATATTTTTTAGGGCTTTTGGCAAAAAAAAATGCCCCGGATATGAGGATTATTCCGGAACTCGAATCCCATGACTTAGAGAGCCTTGATGATTTTAGAAATATTTTCAAAAAGCTTAAAATCGCCTGGCGCATGTCAAAGGAACAGGTCGTACCGTTATTAAAAAATCCGTGTTTAAGCGGCACGATATATGGAAGCACCAAGACAGAAACAAAGCACACAGGGTTTTCCAAAAGAGACCTAAAGATTTTGTCCATGATTCGAACCATGGATAGATTCGTTGATTCAAAATCAATGGGGTTTCCGGTGTTTAAAGATTTTGAGAAATTTACTGCAAACAAACTCGCAGCGTCCACCAGAAAAAATCATATTCCCCCGTTTCACGATGTTTTTAATATATGTGACGAACTCTATGAAAAAGGGATTTCCCTTGAAGCGGAAATGGAACGTCGTCTTTTATATTTAAAAACCTTGTTTTTCAGCTATGCCGGGGAACAACTTCCTGCCAGAAAAGAGAAGAGCAACATACAATTTTTTGACGATCTTTTGATAAGAATAAAAAAAGCACTCGAAGATACCGGCGGGAATGAGTTGGCATCAGCCATTCGCCGGCAATACAAAGCAGCCCTTGTGGATGAATTTCAGGATACCGATTCTGTTCAGTATGAAATATTTCGCCGGCTCTTTGATTCGAAACACAGTGTTCTGTTTATGATCGGCGATCCCAAGCAGGCCATATACGGTTTCAGGGGAGCTGATATTTTTTCGTACCTGACGGCTGCCGGCAATGCGGACTCAAAATATACTTTGATACAAAACTGGCGGTCAACGGCCGGTTTAATTAGAGCCGTAAATACCATATTCTCAAATGTGCCGTCACCGTTTGTTTTTGAGCAGATCGGGTTTGAAAAAGGAATCCCCGGTGAAGAAATCCAATCCATGGATGATAAATTATCTCCCCCCCTTATATTGTGGTATTGGGAATCGGACAAAAACACAGACACGCCCAGACTTCTAAACAAAACCCAAGCGGTGCCGTTGATTGCAAGGGCGGTTACGGACGAAATTTCCCGCCTGATTTCTCCGGGTCCAACGAGTGGGTCCCATGATGAATTTGATGGGATTAAGGCCGGAGATATCGCTGTTCTTGTCCGGACGAACCGGCAGGCTCAGATAATCAAAAACAGTTTGTTATTAAAACGAATACCCTCGGTTCTCTATGATACCGGGAACATTTTTCATACCCGCGAAGCCCGGGACATGGAAAGGATTCTTTCGAGTATTTCAGAACCTGCCAGTGATCGGTTGTTCAAAACAGCACTTGTAACCGATACACTGGGTGTTTCCGGACACAAAATCGATTCCGCAGACAGTGATCCTTTTTGGTGGGAAACCCGGATTAGCAACTTCAGGGAGTATTTTCGACTGTGGAACCGATACGGGTTTATCAGAATGTTTCGGAACTTTATGTCAAAAGAAAAAATCAGAGAACGGCTTTTGGCGTTTCCGGACGGGGAAAGAAGACTGACCAATCTTCTTCATTTGGCCGAAATACTTCACCAGGAGTCGGTTGAGAAACAAACCGGGATCACAGGGTTAATTAAGTGGATGTCTGAACAGATCAACACGACTACTGCAGAATTCGAGATTCACCAGCTTCGTCTTGAAAGCGATGAACATGCCGTAAAAATTATAACACTGCACAAAAGCAAAGGGCTGGAATTTCCGGTGGTGTTCTGCCCCTTCTCATGGGGAGGATCACGCATCAAAGACTCGGAGATCGCATTCCATGATCATGATACTATGGAACTGACACTGGATCTGGGTTCCAGTGAAAAAAATATTCATCTTGCTCTTGCTCAGAATGAACTTCTGGCAGAGAACATGCGGCTGCTTTACGTGGCGGTAACCCGCGCCATAAAAAGGTGCTACCTGGTATGGGGACGATTCAACACCGCGGATACTTCTGCCATGGCCTACCTGTTTCACTATGGGCCAACACCCGGGGATGACATTAAAATGGAGGATCCGGTTTCTTCTTTAAAGGCAAGGGTTTCAGAGAAAAAAGATGAGGAATTATTAGAAGATTTAAAACAGCTGGCGGACAAATCCAAAGGAACCATAGAACTTGTTCGGTTGCCTCCGGATAAGGGTGTGGAATACGAACCTCCCGAAGATGAAAAACAAGAACTTTCTTCCCGGCAATTTTCCGGGAAAATAGACACCTCTTGGAAAATTTCAAGTTATTCATCCATGGTATCGCAGCGAGTCCCGGAAGAAGCCGCGCCCGATCGTGATGTATCCTATGATCCTTATGGTTATACTACGGAGAGCGGCCTTGATCGTATTGAAAGCACGGACATTTTCTCCTTTCCAAAAGGCGCAAAAGCCGGGATTTTTTTTCATGATATTTTTGAGCATTTCAATTTTACAGCGTCAGATTACGGATATAAAGAGGCACTGGTAACCAACAAATTAACGGCATACGGGTTCGATCCAAAATGGCGGGATGCGGTATGCCACATGATTACCAGGGTCCTATCCATACCGCTTGAAATAAGAACAGAGGCTTTGACGCTTTCTTCGGTTCAATGCAAGAACCGGATCAATGAGATGGAGTTTTATTACCCGTTGAATCCCTTTACCCCACAACAACTGGAAAAAATATTTTCCGATCATGGAACAATTCAAGTTCCCGGCAATTTTCCGGACCGGATTGGAAAGCTGACCTTTCCTTTTGCAAAGGGGTTTATGAAAGGATATATCGATATGGTCTTTTATGAAAAGGGGCGTTACTACCTGGTAGACTGGAAGTCGAATCTATTGGGAACCCGCGTGGAGGACTATTCCAAAGATGCGTTGAACACGGTGATGAGTAATGATTTTTATATCCTTCAGTATCATCTGTATACCCTTGCACTTTATCAGTATCTTTGGGTCCGGCTGCCGGGTTTTGATTATGAAAAAGATTTTGGAGGTGTATTTTACATTTTTATAAGAGGGGTGGATCCTGATCATGGACCGGAATTCGGAATTTACAAAGATTATCCCAGCCCGGATCTTATTCATGCACTGGCCAGAGCGCTTATTCCGGGATGAGACCTTAGAAAAAAATCCTCTTTTATGCTTTTTTTATCAAAAAATTGATCCGGCAAATCAGTGTGAAGTGACTAAAGTGATCTAAAGTGCCTAAAGTTGAGGAATATTGTTAACTTATATAAAAGTTGGAGCATAGCGACTCATTAACCCTGGCCCAGACCGATCACCAATACTCTGTACTCAAAAAGTCATGTTTGTAATGGTGCATAAGTCAAATCAATATATGAACGATTAGCACCAGGGCGGGCTTTAGCTCACTTTAAACTTTAGCTCATTTATAACTTTTTCGATTTATAAAGCTTAATGTATTGAATTATGAAAGATAATATAACTCATTTATATCGAACAGGATATCTAATAGATATAGATATCCATTTTGCTAAATTCATCACCGGTCTTGGCAAAAACGATGATCCGGATATTTATCTGGCCGCAGCCCTGGCCAGCAACGCAACCGGAAATGGAGATGTATATTTTGACCTTGCTTCTGTGGACGAGAGACCGGTTTTTGTGGGGATGGAACAGGAGGGGACCGTCAAATGGCCGAAGCTTTCCGGCTGGTTGCAAAAAATCAGGCAAAGCCCCGTGGTAGGGTGGCCCGGAGATTATCGTCCCTTGATACTCGATAAAAAAAACAGGCTATACCTGTATCGATACTGGGATTATGAAAAAAAGCTTTCTGAATCTATCCTCCACCGTTCCGGAGAAGAATTCCGGGATTTGGATATCACCCGTTTAACGGACAGTTTAAAGAGGCTTTTCCCACAAAATGAAGGTGATGAGTTTAACTGGCAGATGGTCGCGGCATACATTGCGGCCATTAAAAGAATTTGCATTATCTCCGGTGGGCCTGGGACAGGAAAGACCTTCACCATGGCAAAGATCCTTGCGCTGCTTTTGGAGTTGCATGGAAAAGAGAAACTTAACATCTTGCTTGCCGCTCCCACGGGAAAGGCTGCAGCCCGGATTGCTGAATCAATTAAAGATGCAAAGAAAACGCTAAATAGCCCTTGGGATATCATCGAGGCAATTCCTTCCGAAGCATATACCATACATAGAATGCTCAAAACCATCCCGGGTTCCCCATATTTTCAACATAACCACGAGAACCCCCTAAATGCGGATGTGGTGGTGGTGGATGAAGCTTCAATGGTAGATCTTGCCTTGATGTCAAAACTCCTTTGGGCGGTTCCTTTTGAGGCCAGGCTCATACTGATCGGAGACAAAGACCAGCTTGCTTCGGTTGAGACCGGTTTTGTATTGGGAGATATCTGTGACAGAGAGAATGTTCACGCATTCTCAGAATGTTTTTGCAATAAATTTGAAGCGGTCACCCAACAAAAAATGGAGCTTCCGCTCAAAGAACATAAAGAATCCCCCGGTCTTTATGACTGTATGGTTGTGTTGAAAAAAAACTATCGGTTTACCGGCGGCAGCGGGATAGGAGAATTAAGCCGTGCGGTAAACCGGGGAGAAATCCATAAGGTCTTGTACTTGATGAAAAACAACTCTGATCAAATATCCTGGAAAAAGATTTCACAGCCTGATGATCTGTCACGTTTTCTAACCCAAAGCATTATCAAAGGCTATTCGGATTATCTTAATACGGATGATCCGTACAGAGCCCTTGAACTTTTTAAACGGTTCAAAATATTATGTGCCGTAAAAATCGGTTCAATGGGAGTTAACGCCGTCAATCGGCTGGCGGAAGAGGTATTGATCCGTGAGGGTCTGATAGCGCCGGATAGATCGTCATCCAATCCCTGGTACAAAGGCAGACCGGTTTTGATTACCCGCAACGATTACCGACTGAAGCTTTTTAACGGAGACATGGGAATAACCCTGCCGGCTCCGGGTTCAACCGGTAAAGATCTGTATGTCTATTTTTCAGGAGAATCCGGCGAACTTAGACGGTTTTTTCCTTACCGGCTCCCGGAACACGAAACGGTTTATGCAATGACCGTTCACAAGAGTCAGGGATCGGAGTTTGATCATGTTTTGTTAATTTTGCCGGACCGTGATTACCCGGTATTAACACGGGAACTGTTCTACACGGGAATAACGAGGACCAGAAAAACCGTGTCGATTTGGGCGACAGAAAATGTATTAAAAACAACCATATCCCGTAAAATCGAACGAACCTCGGGACTTAAGGATGCCCTGTGGGGATATTAAGTTATTGTGATCACGTCGTTTCTCAGCACAAACGCAGCGAATTCAGTGGGCAATAAGGAGTGACTCTATGAAATATCAAGAAATAATTTTTGAGGAAAAAGGGTCTGTTGCGTATTTAACCTTGAATCGACCCGATATCCGGAATGCCATCACCGGCGAAATAATCATCAAGGAAATCGAGGAAGCATGCAAAAGGGTTCAGGAAAATAATGATATTAATGTCATGATTGTCACCGGTGCGGGTTCCGCTTTTTCGGCCGGCGGCAACGTAAAGGATATGTATCACAAGCAAGGGATGTTCTCGGGCAATCCTGAGCAGTTGCGCAAGAATTACTGCAAAGGCATCCAGCGCATTCCTTTGGCGTTATATTATCTGGACGTTCCCACCATAGCGGCAGTCAACGGTCCGGCTATGGGTGCGGGTTGTGATTTAGCATGCATGTGCGATATCCGTATTGCCAGCCAAACCGCCCGGTTCGGAGAAACCTTTGTTTCCGTCGGCCTGATCCCCGGTGATGGCGGAACATTTTTCCTGCCCCGTATCATAGGATTTTCCAGAGCGTGTGAGCTTGCATTTACCTGCAGGGTAATCGATGCACATGAATCCGAGCGGATCGGTCTGGTGAGCGAAGTCACCGCACCGGAAAATCTTATTGCACGGTGCACGGAAATCGCTTTTGAAATTGCAAAACAGCCTTCAAATATCCTTCGACTGGCAAAGCGTCTGTTCAATCTTTCACAAGGAAAAAGTTTGGAGGAAGTCCTTGAACTTTCTGCGGCCTATCAGGCCCTGTGCCATCATACCCCTGAGCATGAAAAGGCTGTAGAGAAACTAATTTTAAGCAAAAAAAAGCAAAAAAAAAAAGTGATTAAAACACCAAGATTGTCCAAAATGGCGAGTTCGGATATCCGGAAACCATAAGTTATAAAAAAATGCCAAACTGCGAAATTAATTCTCCAAAATAGATTGCCGTTTTTTCTTGTTTTTCCTTTTCGCTGTTTGTGAGCTTACAATTGAAAGAAACGCAATCAATAGGTTTCGTAGTAATTCGCTCTGTGGAACCCTCTGCATGCAACAAACACCCCTTGCTATGCTTTATTTGAAGATCTTCTCCCCGATGTAAAAATACGCACCCTTGATTGGTGGGTCTATCGGTGTTTCTCTTTGTATAAAAATTATGAAAATCATCCGGAAAACTCACAATGAGATCCAGGTCGGCATCCGGCATTATTCTGGGTCCGAATATAAGCATCTTGTCGCCGGTATCATCGGGTATCACGGTATAGTCGATAATTTTTGGAAAGTACAATTTAAGCAAAACTTTTTCCCTGCCAACAATAGAGGCAAATATGACCTGAGTGAAGTAGAATTGCATAAACTGATCAAAACTTAAGTGCTTGTTCCCAAATGGAACCGCCTCCCACAACCGGTTTACATATTCCGAATATATAAGCTGGACGTTTTCATATAATGCAAAGCCCGGAGTCCTGCAGCAATGATGCGATACCCCTCCTGAAGGTTCACACTTCATACATTCTTCCAGAGTGGGAGCATTTTTGGTTTGTTTTGCCAATAAATCCTGCAATGTTTTGGATAAATATGTCATGGCGATCCCCCTGATTGACGTCTTGGAACTTCTGCGACTTAATGAAAATATATGATATTTTAAGCTATAACAAAGAAAAGCACGATGTAAATCAAGATTGTTGGTTATTGAGTTTAATTGTAATGTGTCAGTGTTCAGGTTTCAGCTCTTCAAGTTTCTCGACCCTGACACCTGACACCTTTTCCCCAAAGCTAAATACGTAGCGCAGACGAACATAAATTTTCATAGTGTCAACAGCCGTGATTCACACCCATTCAATCACTTATCGGGGAACAGCGTCTCCAGATAAAATCCGGTTATGGGATCCACGCCATCAAAGCGGTGTTCATGGTTCTGATTTTTTAGTGCCATCTGTTTTCGGATATCCGTAGCAAGGGTTTTTCCCAGCTCCACGCCGAACTGATCAAAGGGATTTATACTCCATACAAAGGCTTCGAAAACGGTTTTAGCTTCATAAAAGGAAAGCAGCCGGCCGATATTTTCCGGCGAAAGATCATTTAAAATAAAGGTTGATGACGGCCGGTTACCGGAAAAAGATTTTGCCGGATTTGTGTCTTGCTTTCCCCTTGCAAGGGCTTGGGGTTGTGCAATCAGATTCGACCAGAGTTCCTGATGATTGGTGACTCCTTTTGAGAGACTCTGATACTGTTTAAAATGGGGGTTGATGACACCGATGAAATCAATGGGAAACGGACGACCCTGATGTGCCAGTTGAAAGAATGAATGCTGTGCATTGGTTCCGGGTTCTCCAAAAATAATCGTGCCCGAAGGCTCATCCAGCAGTTCGCCGGATTGGGTGACGGACTTTCCGTTGCTTTCCATGTTAAGTTGCTGGATATGAGTGGCCAGTTTGGACAACGGAGATGCATAAGGGATGATGGCATGAGCAGGATATCCCAGGAAATTATTGTTCCAGACGGAAATAAGCGCTGCAATAAGGGGAATGTTTTTTTCCATGGGGGCGTTTTGAGCATGAAGGTCCATGTCTTGAGCGCCTTTCAAAAACCGTTCAAACCGTTCATACCCTAAATACAGACTCAGGGGAACTCCGCCTACCGCTGAGGTAACACTATATCTTCCACCGATATAATCGAACATATGAAATGAAGCAAGCACGGGATTTGAAGGATCATCTCCCGGAGATCCCATACTGGTAACCGTGACAAAATGTTGGGCGGGATCAAGACCTTTTTCCGTCATAAAGGCATACGCCTGGTGGGTGTTGGCCATGGTTTCCGCTGTTGTGTAGCTTTTTGAGATGATGATCCACAGGGTGGTTTCAGGATCGATAGCCGAAGCAATGGATCCAAAATTATGAATGTCCACGTTTGAAAGAAAGGACATTTCAATTTTTTTATCTGCCAGAGGATCCAATGCCCGGGCCACAAACTCCGTCCCCAGATATGATCCCCCGATGCCGATGACAATCACATGTTTAAACGGTTTGCCGGTTGACCCGGTTATTTTTCCATCATGAACTTGTGATGCAAACCCTTTGATTGCCTCTCTGACTCTTATTATTTCAGGCATTATATCTTTACCGTCAACAAAAACCGGATTGCCTGAAAAATTCCTTGCTGCTGTATGAAGCGCCGCTCTGTTTTCAGTTGTATTGATCTTTTCACCGCAGACCATAGCGGTAAACTTCTCTTTCAGCCTCCGGGCATCAGAAAGTTTGAACAGAAGCTCCATGGTCTTCTCATCCAGCCTCTGACGTGAAAAATCATAAAAAATACCGGCGCCATTCAAAGAGAAATTTACAAGTCGATCTTTTTCTTTCAGTAGATACCTGAGATGTTTTTCAGGATGACTCATGATATCAGCTTGCCGGATCAATTTCTTCCAGGCGGGGATATCACTAAGTTTCATGCCGGTCATAGATCTCTCCGTCGATTGGACAGATTGAGACCTTTGCAAAACGCCCCTTTTTGTCCAATTTCTACGTCAGGCTCAGATTTTAATCCTCGAAATACCCAATGTATTCCTGTGGTTAAAATTTTCGCCTTCCTTGAACTTGAACAAAGATGAACATTTTCCAAAGGTCTCAGATTAACGGCGCTTTGAACACGATATGGCTTCACACAAAATGGTGTGTATTTTGTCGAGCATGTTGCAATCGTCCATACAGTCAGGGAAATCTTTTCTTTTCTCACATTCTCTACAAGGGCTTTTTGTAAGGTAGCCGATTTCAAAATCGAACCTGTATTTGAGCTTTTTATAAGGCAAATATTTCATTTTTCGCAAATTCATAGGTAGGGGATAGCATAACATCCAAATCATAACAAGGAAAACTCCAACTTCAGAACTCCTGACCTGTATACGTAATTTCAACGTGACATGAAGGTTTAGTCGTAATTTCAGATGAAGCAATTTGAACATCGAACCCTGGTCGCCTCTGGCGCCGCCGAAGGCGGGTAAACATCGAACGTTCAACGTCCAACGTCGAATGTGGAAGGCGCTCCTGCCCGTCATCGCGAGCTGTACTCAATGCCCTTCGTCCTTTTGTTGGCTCGCTCAGGCGAGGCGGGCGGGTCGCTTTGTCTTTATTATAAATGGTAGAATACATTATTCGATGTTCAACGTTCGATGTTCGACCTGCCCGCTCGTGCCTCGCAGTGGCAGGCGGGTGTTCGACGTTCATCTTTTATATGCCCTCAAGGTGTGGATTCTTCATTAAAATATGTTGAATCTGAATTTACGCCGGGTCAGTAGCCCTGAAGTTAGTTTGACTCGACTAGGGTATGATGTTTTTTAATGCCTCAAAATCTTCAATTATATAATCCGCACCTGCCTGTAACAGATCCTGTTTCAGCTTGTTTTTGTCAGATGATGATATAAGAATTCCGATACCGGCAAATCCTGTTCCGGATCTTGAGGCTGCTATCATATCATCCGGCATATCCCCAATGTAATAGAATCTGGAGACATTATGTTTTTGGGTTTCGGCAATAGCATCAAGCATATAAGGATTGGGTTTGCTGAGAGAAACTCTTCTTTTTTCGTTTTTATATATGTTTTGTTCTTCTTTAATACAGTCGTCAAGTGTGTATATAATTTTGAAAAACGTTCTCAAACCGAACAAATCCAAAGGGTAGTCGGCCTCGGCTTTGGGCCGTCCTGTGGCGATGGCCAGAATATTAGTTTTTGAGAGGTTTTCAAGGATGGACCTGTCAATCATAAGTTTTTCTTTGTTTATAAACCCTTTTTCGTGGTACATTCTTGTCGGAATTCCATAAGTAGCTTCAAACATCTCTTTTCCAAGATATATCTCCTGAAAAATTTGCTTGATGATATTTTTGCTCCCAACATCGCCGGTGAAAAAGCCGGTAATAAATTCATTTTTCTGTTTGCCGTTTCTTTTCAATAGAGAGGTTAGCGGGCTTTTCTCGGAGTTTAAAAACTGCGATAGGGCCGTAACATCACAACTGCCGATCACTTTATTATACCGGGTCCAGGGGTCCGGGTCCTGATCGTATGTCGGACTTTTTACCAAAGTGAATAACAGGGTTATTACCAAAAAAGTTAAGTCCCAATCATTATTCAGGCCTCCGCTTTGTTTAACGCTGGCAAGATCCGTTAAGGAAAACAGTGGATCGGGCAAATCTTTCCATGACTCTGCTCCCTTGAAAAATAATCTGGCGGTTTGTCTTACCGTGTCCCGGTATGAGCGTGAGACATCAACAATGACACCATCCATGTCAAAAACGATTAATGCTTTAGATTTCATATAGAAAATTCCTAACCCGTGCCCATCCATAAATCTATAATGGGCACAAATTAAGTTTCCAATGCAGAAATTAGCAATTTTTCGCAAGGTCAAGGAAATCAAGGAATTACGCGGAGGCGTACACGTGGTACGCCGCACAAGTGATTCCGCAGATTGACGCAGAGATTGCGGAAAAGAGCAAGTTCTGGATGGAAACTAACTCGGATTCTATACAATAAACATATGGCTTATTGCAATTTATTTTCCAATAGATGTGATTAAATGTTTTTCGAATGGGCATTAGGCAATAAAAGAAGTTTCATAATTTTAATATCCCGTTATAATTTCAAAATATTTTATTTCTCAAATGAGCCAAAAAAATGACAAATCTGTCAAAAAATGACAGGTCAAATGCCAAATATTGTCAATACATGAGTTGCCTTGTAATTTTGGCTATTAAGCTAACTAATCTAACTAATTGATATATAAATACATACAAATTTTTTACAAATTTTATTTAAAAAAATATGTATTCTTGCATAGATTTTGCACAAATAAATTTTTAAAAGAAAAGGTTTCTCGGGTGTGCGTGCATCTTTTCTGCCGGGAGTCTTCAAAAATAAATATCAAAAAGATGATGCACTCCGGTGTTAATAACGGCATTTTGGGAAGCCCGTATTTTTCGGCTGGGCCTTGTAGGATTGTCAACCTTTCTTCACAACCCTTATACGCGACATGAACTTGTAGGATTCTCAACCTTTCTCCACAACCTTTATATGCGACACGGTCTTGTAGAATTTTCAACCTTTCTCCACAACCTTTTTGCAGGGCGATTCAATCGAATCGCCCTTTTTTTTATCTGAATCATTTGTTTTACCCTAAATGATCGAAAGTCGAGGATACCCCAGGTCCAAGGCATCAAGGCCGCAGCTGTAGTCGTCTACCGCAAGGCCTTGATAACGCAGGAGATGGGGTGTCATCGGCTTTCCTGAAAGGTAAATAAAATGGTATTTTTTTAAAATTACATATCTCATCTATAGAAGAGTTATAACGATATAGTTGGATTTACAAAATAGTTGATAAATTAATCAGATATAATGTTTTACCATTTTATTTACGATGAGTTGGGGTTTTATCCTTCCTGTACGAAACGTCGTATACGCTCCGGGCATGTTCTGAGCAAAAATCCCTTGCACAATTTTTTCGCAAAGATAAAAATGAGTCTATGGATGATCACCAATTTTGCCAACTGCTTAATCGATTCGGATTTTCCTGGTCAGGATACCGCAAAGTCCGCAAGGGGATCAAAAAACGGATAAAAAGACACATGACCGAGCTGGGGTGCCAAAACATTTCGGCGTATCTAATGGAACTGGACGAGAGTGATGACGTCAGAAAAAAGTGTGAACTTCTGCTCACGGTTTCCATCAGCCGTTTTTTTCGAGACAGAGAATTTTGGCAGTCCCTTGAAAATAAAATTCTGCCAGACCTTATTAATAAAAATTTAGAGAAGATTAATGTCTGGTCTGCCGGTTGTGCGTGTGGAGATGAAGTATACAGTTTCAAAATCGTATGGGATGACTTAAAAAATAGTGTGGGTCATCTACCGAAGCTTGAGTTAATTGCTACGGATATGAATTCAGACTACCTGGACATTGCCCGCGCCGGAATCTATTCATCCAGCAGTCTCAAAGAGCTAACAAAAGAATTTCAAACGAGATATTTTAAAAAAAAGAAAGGCAAAAAGCTTTTTGAGATTAATGCTTCGCTAAAGAAAGATGTTATATGGGAAATACACCATCTGCTTTCCGATCCTCCGGGGTCAAAGTTTGACATCATTTTTTTACGCAATAATGTTTTGACTTATTATGAAGATCTGCTGAAAAAAAAGGCTTTTAGAAAAATCCTCGACAGTCTCGCGCCTTTTGGATTTCTGATCATCGGATCACATGAATCTCTTCCTTTTGAGACAAGAAAACTTACCGAAATTGCACCTCATCCCTTTGTGTTCAGAAAAATCGCTGAATAATGATGGGCCAAATTGAGACCTTTGAAAAATGTCAATTTTTGCCTGCCCAGTTAAATCCGTTTTTAATATTTAACCGGGGTTTAAGTTCAAGAAAGGCGATAATTTTAACCACATGAATACATTGAGTATTTCGAGGATTAAAATTTGAGCCTGACGCAGAAATTGAGCAAAAAGGGGCGTTTTTCAAAGGTCTCAAAATATCTGAATGCTGCAGGGTGAAATGACACGAAACATGATGTTGGGCGGGCAAAAAAATAGAGGGCAAATCGTAATGCCCTCGATTTTTATCCAATAATATGGTTAAAAGATTTCATCAATAAAGGAATCAACAAGCTTATCGGCAACAGCATTGTTGTCAATTGTGTATTTTCCGGATTCGATCTTTTGTTTAAGTTCAGAGACCTTATCCTCTCTGATGTCCGATTCGGATGAAATAATCTCCTTTATAAGCTGAGTCTCTTTTAAGGCCGAAGAAAGGTTAACAATAGTATCCTGCCCTGGTTGAGCTTTTTCTTCAACCTGTTGTTCATCGGAAAGCTGCTTTTGCTTGCTTACCTCCGTTGCATCTTGCGTGGATTTAGGGAGTTGCTTACTGATTTCATAGTTAAGAATTCTATTGTCAATTTTCATTGTATAATCCTCTAATTCCTATCTCATATTTTTATTTATGGTTTCATCAGTGATTTCTTTTAGTTTATTCGTTAAAAAAATAGAATCTTCAATGGAAAGTGAATTTATTGTTTCCCCATGTTCGTTAATCTCTTTGAAAATAAGTTCGTTGGGATTATCCCCGCTGATGCTCAATTGTCCCCCATATTCATTCTCAAGTTTTTCAAACACTTCTTTCTCAACATTAGCCTGTGGCCCAAATTGAGTAATTTTATCTATAATATTAGAAGTAATATTATCAATAACGGTTTTACGTCTGGCATTTGAAGAGATGCTGATCCTGTCAGGTACGGCGGAGTTGGCATTCTTCGGCCTGCTGGAGATTTTGCTTTGGCGAAGCTGGTCTCCATAAACGCGCAAAACATTATTGACATGATAAGCTGATAATATCATATTTTATGCCTCAATGTTGTTATCGGGAGTTGATTGCAAAAACTTTAGAAAAAAATTCGATGTTTGTTAAATTTTTATCCATTTTCCTGTGTGTATCGGATAAGCGCTTCCATTTTTTCAGTTGCAGCACCGGTGTCAATAGAAACTTCAGCCCTACGGATTCCTTCCTGGAGGGTTTCTGCCTGTTCTGCCGCAACAAGGGCTGCAGCGGAATTAATCAGAACAACATCCCGTTTCGGTCCTTTTTCACCATTCAATATCTTACGGGTTATTTTGGCGTTTTCTTCAGGATTTCCACCCAGAAGCTCTTTTGAATCCCACAGGTTGCCAAAAAATTGTTCGGGGGAAATCTCATAAGTTCGAATGAGACCATCTTTTAATTCCGATATGCGGGTGGGAGCGCAAACAGAAATTTCATCCAGTCCGTCATGCCCATGAACGACAAACGCTCTTTTTGTGCCAAGAAGCTGTAAGGCATGTGCGAACATTTCGGTGAGTTCGGGTGCGTACACCCCGAGAAGCTGGCAATTGGCTCCGGCGGGATTTGTGAGCGGGCCCAGCATATTAAAAATACTGCGCAGTCCCAATTCTTTTCTTGCTCTGGCCGCATGGCGCATGGCGCCGTGATAAATTGGGGCAAAAAGAAAACCGATACCGATTTCCTGAACCGCCTCTTCCACGATTTCCGGATCCGTATCCAGTTTTACCCCGAGCACTTCCAGGAGATCCGCGCTGCCGCATTGACTGGATACCGAACGATTTCCATGTTTGGCCACAGTCACCCCGCAGCCGGCCACAACAAAAGCCGTGGTTGTGGAAATATTGAATGTCTGTGATGCGTCTCCACCGGTTCCGCAGGTATCTACAATGATGGCGCTTGGTGCTTGAATACGATGTGCTTTACGGCGCATGGCTCGAGCCGCTCCGGCAAGTTCTTCAAAAGTTTCTCCTTTGGTTGCCAGTGCCGCCATCATGGCGCCAATTTGTACATCGGTAACATTTCCTGAGAATATACCTGTAAACATATCAGACATTTGACTTTCACTCAAGTCGATTCGATCGATGATTTTTTTAAGATTTTCCCTAAACATAATGGTTTCTTCTCCTTTGACTATTGAGGCGGTGAATAGCTCTCGGTTTGGTTAATAAAATTTCTAAGAAGCCGCTTGCCCACCCGTGTCATAATAGATTCCGGGTGAAATTGAATTCCTTCTGTGGGATGGGATAGATGTCTGATTCCCATGATTTCCCCGTCTTCCGATTCCGAGCTTATTTGCAGACAGTCAGGAAAATTTTCCCGTGAAACGGCCAGTGAGTGATACCGCATTGCCTCAAAAGGTTTACGAATTCCCTGATACAGTGTTTTTCCGTCAGAGTGTATCATGGATGTTTTTCCGTGCATGAGTTTTTTGGCGGAGACCACTTTCCCGCCGAAACAAGCGCCAATGGCTTGATGGCCCAGGCACACACCGAGGATTGGGATCTTTCCGGAAAAGTGTTCCACTACCGGAAGAGAAATCCCCGCATTTTCAGGTCTGCCAGGACCGGGTGATATAACAATCCCGGTTGGTTTCCATGAAACAAGGTCTGAAATGGAAGCCATATCATTCCGGATCACCTTGACGCAACTGCCGATTTGCTCCAAATATTGTACCAGGTTGTAAGTAAATGAATCATAATTGTCTATCATTATGATCATGGGTTATCCTCCTTTATCTTTTTTCATATGATTTCTGAATCAGTTGCAGAGCTTTTTGCATGGCCATTGCTTTATTGACGGTTTCTATGCGTTCTCGTTCCTGATCGGAATCGGCAACGATTCCCGCACCTGCCTGAACGGTCAGCATCCCATCTTCGATACTGGCCGTCCGGATGGTAATGGCCATGTCCATATTTCCGTGGAACGAAATATATCCTACCGCACCGCCATAAGGACCCCGGGGCCTGTTTTCAAGTTCAGCGATAATCTCCATGGCCCTGATTTTGGGAGCTCCTGATAACGTTCCGGCAGGGAAGGTGGCTCGAAGCAGATCCCATGCATCATATTCTGATTTCAGATCACAAGATATATTGGATACAAGATGCATGACATGGGAATACCGTTCCACGACCATTAAATCTGTTACCTGTACGGTTCCCACCTCTGCCACACGCCCCAGGTCGTTACGTCCCAGATCCACCAGCATAAGGTGTTCCGCCCGTTCTTTTTCATCTGCAAGAAGCTCGTTGGCCAGAGACCGGTCTTGTTGCTCGTTTTTCCCTCTGGGTCGGGTACCGGCAATGGGGCGGAGGGTGGCAACACCGTTTTCGAGACGCACCATAGTTTCCGGGGAAGAGCCTACGAGTGTCATTTCATTCAGACTGAGGTAATAGAGATAGGGAGAGGGATTAATGAATCGTTGCGCCCGGTAAAGCGCCCAGAGATCCGGTGGGGGTGCACAGAAAAAAGGCATGGAAATAACGGTTTGTATGATATCACCCGCCCGGATATATTCTTTTATTTTACTAACAAGAGACCGGAAAGTTCGGGCTTCCAAAGATTCTTTGAGTGTAAATTTGGTATGGATTGGGGTGTCCTTTTCTTCAGGAAAAGGTCGTTCCATTTCCCGCAAAAGTGATTCGGTGCGGCGTTTTGCAGAATGAAACGCTTGATCCGAATCGCCCGGGTTGTCAATGAAAGAGATAACAACCCCAAGTAATGTATGGCGGATATTATCAAAAATAAGCAGTTCATCGGGTATAATAAAATGAGCAATCGGCTTATTTTCCGGAAGCAGGTTGGGGATTGATTCAAAAAAGGAAACCATTTCATAAGTTAAATATCCTACCATCCCCCCCCAGAATCTGGGGAGTTCGGGAACGTGAGCGGGTCGATACTTGCTCATCCATGTTTTCAGAACGCTAAGGGGATCCCCGTGGTGGGTGATCTGTTGGCAGACACCATTTTCCCGAATTTCCACAAATTGGCGAAACACTTGTATATGCGTTCGGGCGGACACTCCGAGAAAACTGTACCTTCCCCACCGCTCACCCCCCTCGACGCTTTCGAAGAGAAACGCAGCCCCGTTGTTTTTATAAATCTTTTTTAAAAGAGAGACCGGTGTGTTTGTATCTGCAAGGATTTCCACGCAGACCGGAATGACGTTACTTTGTTTTGCCAGACGGCGATATTGGTCTATGTCAGGGAATTCATTAATCAGCATATTGGGTTCCTTCCTAAAACCTGAATTTTGCATGAAAATTAATGAGATTTTTTAAACGGCTTAATTGAAGCGAGTTTAGATAAAATCACATAATCATAATTTTTACCCAAATGTTAAATCGGATGATGGTCTTTTTTATTCATTAATTTTTACCCGAAGGGCGAGTCGGAGGCTTCCATCTCCCCACTTTCAGCGGGATCTTCGAGCTGCGCTTGTCCGCCTCCGGCGGGTTATTAAGGGTTCGCAATAGATTCACTATGACTTCACCCTTAAATGCCTTGCATATGAAAGCCTCCGACTCGTGCAAGATTCAGGTGAAAAGTTCCGCAAGTCCAAAAAAAAGGCCGTGAGAATTTCCACGGCCCGTTTGAAATTAAAAAAAAAGGACCGTGGGTTTGAGTTGCCCGGGTCCTTTGATGTGTTACGAATTATAAATTAGTTGATCAAGTTCCTGTGGCAGACTCGTAGATTTGAGTTTGCCACCACCAGTTTTGGTCGAAGTCTATTATTTGATTGTAAATGTTAAATTTTATCATGTTTTTCACCAAATTACTCCAAATCCTATATATTATTGAGAGGGTTTGTCAAGGGTTTTTATTAGAATTTGCATTAGAAACGCGTTTGATTTCGGTGCAGCGTAACGACGGCGTGTTTCTCTTGGAAACTGACTGACTGTTTGAAGGGCATTAGCACGCGTTAGCCCGAGGAGAATGAAATTATAACTAGTATCCATCCAGAAACGGCATCTTTTGGCCCCCGGCGGCGTTCTCGCTCGTTTTCAATCCTCGAAATAGCTCGCTATGCCTCCGGTTGAAAACTTGCTCGGGCCTTGCCGGAAACCAAAATCTACCATTTCTGGATGGATACTATCTAAAAATTAATAGGATAATTTAGCGGCGAATTATTATTAACACCTCTGGCGCGGCTCGGGCTAACGGGTGCTTAAGCACAAGTTTCAGTCGTTTGGAAAGAGATGCACGCCGTCGTGGAGCGGTCTCCACATATTGGAATGCAACTGCATTCCCCCTGCTCGATCTTTGCGGAATACCCTGGGGTTTCCTGGGGTGATCATTTTTCAGATCACAGGTTCCGTGAACCGTCAAAAAAATCTTGACAAGACAAACAAGGTTCCAGTAGCTATAGCATAATGCAAAGCTCTAAAGTTGGAACCATTATAAATACAAAGATGAAATATTTAACTACAACACAATGCTTTTGGTGCTGGTGGCGCATAAACCGAGGGAAGGGGAGTGCCAACAGGGTCATACCGGTATAAGCTGGTATTATAAAAATATCTAAGGACCGTGGGCACTTGGAAGCTCACGGTTTTTTTTTTGAATAAAAAGGCAAGGAGGAGAAACCATGCTGGTTGTAATGGATAAAAAAGCGACCCAAGCAGAAATTGATTTTGTTGTGGCTGCCATTGAAGAAAGAGGATACACGGCCCGCCCGATTCCGGGGGGAGAAAGAATTTCTATCGGAATTTTAAACAACAAAGGTCATGTTGATGCATCACCGTTTTTGGGGCTTTCGGGAGTTAAAGATACAATTCATGTAACCCGCCCCTATAAACTGGTCAGTCGTGAGTTTAAACGTGAGGACACCGTGATTAAAGTTGGTGATATATCTGTGGGCAATGGTAATTTGGTGATAATCGCCGGTCCTTGTGCGGTGGAGAGCGAATCCCAGGCTTTGATCATTGCAGAGCATGTAAAACGAAGTGGTGCACAGCTTTTCAGAGGCGGTGCGTTTAAGCCGCGAACATCTCCTTATTCCTTTCAGGGCCTGGGCGAGGAAGGATTGAAAATTCTTGCGAAGGTTCGTGAGAAGACCGGAATGCCTGTGGTTACCGAAGCCATGGATTTAGAATCCTTTGATTTGGTGGAAAAATACGCAGATGTGATTCAAATCGGTACACGAAACATGCAAAATTTCAGTCTGCTGCGACGAGCAGGCCACGCAAACAAGCCTGTTGTGTTAAAGCGCGGTATGGCCGCGACCATTGACGAATGGTTGATGGCGGCGGAATACATTCTGGAAGGTGGAAACTCACAGGTAATCTTGTGTGAAAGAGGGGTTCGGACATTTGCTCACCACAGTCGTAATACCCTGGATCTTTCTGCTGTTTCTGTGGTGCTTAAAGAAAGTCACTTGCCGATTATTGTTGACCCGAGCCATGCTGCGGGCGTTCGGGATCAAGTGATTCCGTTGAGCAGGGCAGCCGTAGCAGTGGGAGCCCAGGGTCTGATGGTGGAGGTGCATCACGCGCCGGATAAGGCATTAAGTGACGGGGCCCAGTCTTTATACCCCCGGCAGTTTGAAAGTCTTTGCCGACAGGTTCAATCTATTTTTGATAATTTGGAAAACGGCGTTGAGAGGATTTAGGGGCTTTGCTCCAGTTGGCCTCTGGCCCGTAGGACGTAGGCCTCGGAGAAGTAGTGGATACTTGATACCGGATGCTCAATGCTGGATGGGTTTATACAGATGTCCTAACTTCTAAATAAGTTTTGGTGTAGGAAAGAATCATATTGACCCTATTAACCCGAATCCATAATTTATTGAGATGTTGCCGGATGTCCAAACAACTATCGCATTTCTTAACAAAATATCGAGGATTGGAATATGATTATAGAAATACTTGCTACCGGAGATGAAATAAGAACGGGTGCGGCTATTGACAGCAATTCAGCCCATATCGCACAAGTTTTGGAACAAGCGGGTCTTGAAGCCATACGGCACACGTGTGTGGGTGATGATATGGATATGATGGTTTCCATCATAAAAGAGATCGGCAGCAGGGCGGATGTTGCGATTGTGACCGGAGGGTTGGGTCCCACAAGCGATGATATTACGGCGGAAGCGGCCGCCAAGGCAAAAGGGGTTGAACGGGCTCTGAATCGGTCGGCACTTGGTGTGGTTGAAAATTTTTTCAAAACCCGGAAGCGCGCCATGAGCTCTTCAAATAAAAAACAGGCCATGCTCCCTATAGGGGCCGAGTCTTTAAATAATCCTGTTGGATCTGCGCCCGGATTTCTTTTAAAAATAGACCGGTGCTCGTTTTTCTTTGTTCCCGGAGTACCTTTTGAAATGAAACGCATGCTTTCTGATGAGGTCCTGCCGCGTATACAGAAGTTTGAAGGCGGTACAGGTGAATTAAGCTTGGTCAAGACCCTATCCACATTCGGCCTGACCGAGTCTGCAATCGGAGAACTTTTGACCGGGTTATCCGCCCAATTTCCTGAGATAACGCCGGGTTTCCGTTCAAAGTTTCCGGAAAACCAGGTAAAACTTTATATCAGGGGCAAAGATGATCAGGCGCTTCATAAGATTTTGGAAAAGGCGTCCCAATGGGTTCTCGGAAAGTTGGGAAAAAGTATTTTTTCTATGGACGGGATTTCAATGCAAGCGGTTGTGGGCGGGCTTCTTGCTTCAAAACAAGCCACCCTTGCTGTTGCCGAAAGCTGTACCGGCGGGTTGATATCCCACCTGCTCACCAATGTACCGGGCAGCTCAGGCTATTTTCTTTTTTCAGGGGTTACCTATTCAAATGAAGCCAAAGAAAAGGTGCTGGGTGTATCTTCCCAAGTATTAAAGCAATACGGGGCGGTGCACCAAGAGACCGTAAAAAAGATGGCCCAAGGGGTTCGACGTGTTGCCGGAGCAAATTACGGCCTGGCAACCAGCGGTATTGCGGGACCGGACGGAGGAACTGACGAAAAACCTGTGGGCACGGTTTGCATCGGTCTTGCCACTCCGCATGAGGTAAAAGGATTTGAGTTTGTTTTCCCGTTTAATACACGGCTGATGAATAAAAATATTTTTGCCATGAAAGCCCTTGACCTGCTGCGACGGGAACTTCAACTAAAAAGCATTGAAAATCGAAAAGTGAAAATTGAGGAATGAATAATTGAAAAATCATATAATACGTCATCAGGTATTTTCCTTAAATATTAATGGTTTCGTAAAAAGTCCAACTTCTGCGTTGTGCTGCATTTCGCAATCATTCAATGTACGAAAAGTACGCCTCATGATTACAAAATTTGCACGCCTTGAATTTGAACTTTTTACGAAACCGTCTAAATCGGACTTTTTACTAGTTCATCAATATTCAATATTCAATTGAAAATATTCAATCATTTTCGGTTAGATCGTGCCGTCAAAACAGCGTCTGAACCACAATGCCGATTCCCGGACAAAATATTCCTGATGGGTTTTATTGCTCATGCGGTGATCCCCATGTTTTTGTATAACATGACTTTCGGCCATTTGATAACTTATTTGATTTAACTTAAGACAACTGCTTCTCGAAAGAAAACTCCATTCTTTTGCCTTGGGGTCCAATGACATGCAAGGCATTTATCTTTTCAATTGCCGCT
>Ga0222626_1000188_pt1 | contig 44155 bp, 40 predicted proteins | sample AntAcemetageno91_FD_179862 | JGI IMG/M metagenome (GOLD analysis project Ga0222626, IMG submission 179862) | Saline water microbial communities from Ace Lake, Antarctica - #91 | ecosystem: Environmental > Aquatic > Non-marine Saline and Alkaline > Saline | place: Antarctica: Ace Lake | collected...
ATACTTTGAACATACTCAGACTCATGCTTCACCTAAAATCTCAATTTCCGGGATTTCAGATAACATGGCCTTTAACCGTTCACGGACAATCTCCGAATCATCCGCAATGAAAACTTTCATATTGATGACCCTTGCATATTATAATTCAACTCATCTCATCTTCATCGGTTAAGTATTATTACACAGCAAATTTAAAAAGTCTGTCGCTGATTTCGTTATTTTTTTGTGGTAATATCTGTTAATTGGCTTGACATTGTTTGTCCTACATAGGTCAGCAGGCAGATGTAATTTCTGTAATATAGGAATGTTATGAATGGTGAGGCGAGGAAGGGGAGAACTGAGATGTTTTTTTTGAAATTACGTCATTTCATCATACTATCCGGTTTTTTATTGCGTAGAGGGTTAATTCGGAATTTGTCTTCATTCTCATTTTTTCCAGAACACGAGCACAATACATACTGATAGTATTCATACTCAAGGATAGTTTCTCTGGAATGCGCGAACTTCATTTCTGTCCAGTTGATTAACGTTATTTTTCATCGAAAAATTCCTTTGAAATCAGTTTAGACAGCGTTTTAGATTTTTATCTTTTCCAGATCAATCCTCCGGCACACTGACATATTTTTCAAGCGTTTCGCTCCAATACACCGGAAATACCTTCGTTGGATGGTACCAGGAGTTTTTGCAGAACGACTCGAATGTTGTTATCCGGGCCTCTTCAATATTCATAACGGTTTCAATATTTCCGTAGATCGTTTTTATTTTATCGCCAATTTCCATATTATGTCCTTTCAATCAGCAGGCCACTTTTCTGGTGTGTCAGGTTGCGGCAAGCCCACTGCCTTTTTGATATGCCATTTCCATTGAACCAAAGGATGGTCTTTAAGCTTTTCATAAATCATTTACAAGTTCCTCAATATGCTCTAAACTGAAGTTCCCTTTTCTAAAAAGCACAAATATCCTGTAAATACATATTATTACAATTCGACTTGGTGTGATCGTACTGTCTACACACGTATCGTCTGGAGCAAATCGAATGCTTTTTGCTGTTTGGCGTTACGTCTGGTGATCATCGTAAAAGTGGCCGAAGTATCTCTCTTGTCTGAGCAGCAGCAAGTGGCACGGACAATTGCACCCAGATGGCCGAGAAGGCTGCGGAACGAGTAAACTTTTGAGCCATCGTTGAGTTGCTTGGTCCTTACTTTTTTCATCGCCGAATCGGAGCGTTTTGCAGGGGCAACTGGATCACGCAGGTCTTTGGCTTGTTGATCTTCGTCGGCATAAAGCAGAGGCCTCCATGCTTCCATCATGTGCCACTGCACATAGTAGGCGAGCATGCACAAAAATATGTGAGCCCGAACGCGGTCTTCGAGGCGGTGGCGAATGGGGCGTACCATGAGATCTACGGTCTTGAAGGAACGAAACGCTCTTTCGGCCTGGCTGAGTGATTTGTAGCTGCGCACCGTCTCGTCCGTATCCATTCTCTCTTTGGATAGGCTGGTTCGTACGATATAGATTCCATCGAGTGCAGCCTCTTTTTTGACCTTGTCTCGATTGATTTCGAAGCTGAAATCGTTGTCACGAATGTCAAGCTCGAAATGCTTGCCAACCTTGTACTTGTTGATAACCTTGCCGACACGTATACCAATCTTGTCCTGTCCATGCAACCGTCCTTTGTCGACCTTCTGGCTAAGCTTTGCCAATTGCCTGGCGATAGATTCAATGTGACGTCGGCTTCTTTTAAGGCGCTTTTCGATCAACTCTTGATTGCCCTTGCTCTTTGCCGTTACTTCGGAAATGAGCGCGTCCTCATTGACTTTGTAATTGAACCCATCTTCGCGAATATCGAGATCGAAGTGTTTGCCGATTCTGTACTTTTTCAGTATTCCGTGCACCCTTGCGTTAATCTCTTTTTTTCCGCAAAACCGCCCTCGCCGAACCATGCCTCTGACTTTATCCAGCTCCTTGACGGTGGCCTTAAGCAAACTCTTTCGCTTGATGGCTCGCCTGTGAGCAAGTTCCGCGTTTCGGCAAGCGATCAGACGTTCACCCGGAAAGTCCGGATGCATTAGTTCAAAAAGGTTACGCTTGTCAAAAAGTCCCATTTGGATGGCACCACTGGTAGCGAGCTTCTTGATTGCCTCGGGACGAAGCGCACCAATCCAGTCAACTCCATCGATATCATACAATGCATCGACTTGCTTTTGTGTCAACATCCCACGATCGCCAACCATAACGAACTGATCAATACCGAACGTATCACGCATTTTATCGACCTGTGGCATAAGCGTCTTCGGGTCACCCGTGTTGCCTTCAAAGACCGACACTGCTACCGGGATGCCCTTTCGATTCGTGAGCAGTCCATAGTTGACCTGAAGCTTACCCTTCTTCCCGTCGCGATTGTGTCCCATGGCAGCAAGCGGGCATGTCTGGCCTTCAAAATAGCTCGACGTCAGGTCGTACAGCGCAAGACCATTTTCCTCAAGGTGGCGGCCCGCCAACTTGTTTTCAATGCGGCTCTGACATTCCAACAGCCAGTCCATGGCATCGTAAAGATCGTCTTCATCAGCATCACTAACGTTCAGCCTCTCAGGCAGTGTCGTATCCGCCCACCAAAGCGTAGTTGCCAACTTTGATTTGGGCTCAAGGATGCGTGCCGCAACCATGGCCACAACCAAATCCCGTTGGCGTGAACGCCTTGAACAGATAAGCCTTGAGAAGTCCAACCGCCTCATGGCTGTCATTACGGCATCGACGTGACCATGAGCGGGAGATCCGTCTTCAACTATTTCAAAGGCATCGGTCGAAACAAGATTTTCGCCCTTGAGGGAACGGCGCAGAATGTCAATGGACTGTGGTGGCAAGCTGGAAAGGTTTGCCAATGTGCGATTTTTGACCTTTCCTTTCTCCCGATAACTTTCGCGGAGCAAAATTGCCGGTGGCGAGTTGCGATTTGGTATTGTGGCGATGTACATGTCTACTGTCTTTAGAGCATTATTAACTATATGTCAAGTCATTTATTACATTTAATAGCTATAATACATGCCTACATTTTCACGCCCTAAATCACTTCGATTGCTAAGCATTGTCTGTATTGTCAGTATGTTAGGAGAGTGCAAGGGCTTAATTGCACCAGGAACTTCAGTCTAAATCCAACATAGGTTCAACGCTGACAGAAGTCCAATATCCAACATTAAAGGCGTATTCCAAACATTGTTTCCTTTCTTCGTACAACGGTGCGTTTGGCTCCCAAAAAGAGAGAATTTCATTATTCGTAGAGCCAATGATGAACCTGAAAAGCATATTGTTTTTGTGCTCTATAAGATCATCACAAATTTTGGTTATAAGATCCAATCGAGGTTTCGAAACGATGAGTACTCTGTTTTTAGCGGCTAACAATTTCTTTAAAACAGTAAAACAGGCATCGAAGTTATCTTTCGTAATATCATGGGTTCCCGGAAACATGATCGGATTATCAAAAAGCTTGTATTCTTTATTCACATCATGGGGACGGACTTTACCTTCCTTCCATTCATGTAACTTCATTCTTTTTTTGGTAACGGCCGCCCCTTTAGCAAAACAATATATGCAATCATTTGAGCAGCCGTTACAGCAGCTCTTGGTTTCATAGATCCAATCCTGGTACTTGGATCGTTTTTTTGGTAGCAACATTTCACCGGTTTGAGTAATCATCTTACGATTTTCCTTAAGGGCATCCTCTGAAACATTAGCATAACTACACGGGCACCCTGCTTTCAGAAATAATGATCGGAACGATGGCTTCTTTCTCAAGGCCATCATCTGTTATGACTTTAACTGTTTTAGGGAGCAACATTTCACCGGTTTGAGCAGCTTCTTTCTCTGTCAGTACATCGTTCAATGTATGAAAGGCCTCGTTGTAACTCCCTCTCATTTTTTGATATTCATCAATCTTCTTTTGACATTCATCGATTTTCCTTTTGGCCAAGTTCCGGAGTCGAGACAATTCCTTTGATTCGCGCTGGCGCAACTCGTCCAATGGAGGCAGTTTTGTAAGGTCTATAGTGCCGGAATCATCCGGATGCTGCGCCTTGATGTAAGCCTTAAAATCTCTTACAGAGAGCTTTTTTTCTATCGCTACAGTTGCCAGACGCTCCTTTTCCTGGAATGCAGGCCTAATAGCCTCGTTAAATTTATCTTTGTCAATTTTTTTAAGTTTTGGGACATGCAGAAGCTGCAATTTGTGGCTGTGACCGAGGATTCCAAACGTTTGGAATCCCTCTTGCTTGCAAATCATTTCGTGCGCTGCAAGGTTCACGGCATTGTATAACCAACTGGTGGAAGGGACATTTTCAGAAGGGTTATTTGAGGTTTGCTGTATCTTTTCGATCAGCTTTTTAAGACTTTGCGGCTGCTCTTTGGTTTTGTTTTTAGCGAATGCAATCTCTGGATTTTTTTTATAAAATGTTTTGATTAAATACCTTCCTGCTTCGAGCATGGCCTCATGGAAATGGCGTTTGAAAATTTCTTTCAAATACTCAAAGGCTTCGGAAGCTTTGAGATCATCGGCTTTCGTTTCAACTTTTACAGGCAGGGGTACAATACCTGATAATGCGGTTGCGATAATTTGTGCCGTCTTATCTAATTTATCGATGCTTCGGAAACCTTTTTCACGAATTTCCAATTGCAAGGACTGCACTTTCGATAGTTTGTATCCTTGCTTAATGAACCATTGGTTCATATTATCTGGATGTCGACCACGAAATTTAGGAGCATTATCCCTGGTCACTATGGTGGTCATGCCATTCTCGGTCAACAAATCCCTAAACTTTTCAACCGTTTTTTGTGCCGCTGTATGCTGACTTTTTTCGTCTTTTCCTTTTCTTCTTTTAGGTGGCACCATTGGATTTGGGCCTTGCCCATACCCGATCAAAGCGTGAAGATTTTCCGGCTTACCCTCAAAAGCACTGTCTTTATCCATCGCCTCACCATTTACACTAATATCATCCGCTCCGTGTACCCAGACAACCAGTGTATCACCGTCTTTTTCCACTACATTTTTAATGCCGTTGATAAACTGGAGATGTTTTTCTGCTTGGGAAATTACATTAAAGTTAAGTTCATCTCTCTTGATTAAATTGTTTATTATTGCGGAACATTTAATCCGATTGGTGATTTTTGCCGTTAGCTTATCTGTATTTTTATCATCCATTTTCTTCCCTGGTACTGATACACCATGAGGTGCAATCAAGAGCAGGCTATCACTGCCAGGAATTATCTTAACGTCGGCTCCAGTCCTCGCTGATTTGAGCTTAGTCATTTTTCCGCCAGCGGTATGGATATTTATTTTTTTATTCATTTTTAAATCCTTCTTTTGTGATTCTGTCCCGGATAAATCCGTAAGGCTCTTTTTCAAATAATAGTCGGCTCCTAATGAATTAAGCAGGGTCTTTGCCTCTCTTCTGAACCTTATCCAATCAACCTTTGCTTCAATTTCGGGATGATAATTAATTATTCCTATTTTCCAGTGATCCACTAAGCTATGATATTTTTGAATAAGCTCCAAGGCTTGTTTCGGATCTATAACTGGCTCTAAACTCACCCAGGTCTTTATTTTTTTGTTACGCGCCTTTTTTATGGCCTCAATCCTGAAATCTATTTCAGCTGCGTTAGGCTCCCATTTATCAGCATCGTCTTGGTTAGTGAAAATCAGAGTGGTACCAAATGAAAATTTCTCATATCCCCGCAACAAATCAAAATGATACGTCCCCAATAATCCGCTTTTCGTTAAAATTGTGAACCGCAGATCATTTTCAATGAGCGTCTCAATGGCCTTCCGATTTAACTCTTCATCATAAAAGGGTTGATATGGGTCCGAATGAAAGCATAAAAGGATTTCCCGGTCGTCCTTATTTTTTTTGAGCAGTTTAGCATCCTTTTCTAATTTACTTATGACATTTTCAACAGGTCTGGCTTTGCTATGAAATTCTTTTGGACTGACATTTAACACTTTGGGTACAAAGCAATAAGCGCATCCGTGAGAACAGCCGGTATAAAGCTCAACACTTAAAGGAGCATACTCTTTTGCTTTGCCCTTGGTATCGTAGATGATTTCAAAATCTCCCATGCAGCCACCTTTTTGACTTTAAATTTATTATTAGAATCTGATCTTGGTGGTATGTGTTTGGAAATAATTCACAAGTTACCAAGAAGGCCAAAGTCTGAATCCTGCAAAAATCATGCAAAATTAAATAGATACAGTTAAAAAATAATAAATATTATTAAATTTCAGTGGGTTATCTCAATTTGGTAGATTTAAGGCCAATATTATTTAACAAATTTTGTCAAAGAATTGTCAGTAATCAGCTGATTTTACAAAGAGTTGAGATATTATTTAGAGATCAAGCGAAAGGCTGGAAAGGTTCAAAGGATTCGATAAAAGGACCAGACAGACGGTTCTGCGGAAGTTTTAAGGCTAACATGAGGGTGAGATTGTACTAAATACCGCTTTATATTTTAAAATTTACTTAATTATAGTTTATTGCTATTTTATTGCTACTTTTTTATATTTTATTTGCATCCAACAGCCTGATCAATAATTTAAGAACTTGATAAAATTACAATTTACCTCAATGGTTAATGTGTTGCTTTAACTTGTTGTTATCAAAACCAATATGTTTGGATTTCACAATTTGATTTGTAAAAGGCTGATGCTCAATGTACTATCAGGGGGAATTCGTAACTGGCCATCACAGGGTACGTAACACACCCCCCCCCCGAATAATGGAAAAAATAATTTGAAGTGAACTAATTTTTTGAATGGAGATTTTGTGAGAATGGGACCAAATCCGGCGTGAGAGGGTTTGCATAATACTTGTAAAATTTTTTCTTTAAAGCGTTATAAAAAACATTACAATAAATTGTATAAACTGGTCAAAACCGGACAGTTTTGGTAATTACTGATATTTTTAACATACTAAAATTAAAGAAAATCATTTATTTTCAAATAGTTAGAAAACTATATTTCCCGCCTGCTAAGCGAGTGAGGGGGGAAACTTCCTCCGAGGGTTCGAATCCCTCTCTCTCCGCCAGAAAAACAAAAAGCCCGATTAAAAAATCGGGCTTTTTTATTCTCACACCAAAAACTTAGCATTGTTTATGACAAAAACAGGTTAAGCTCTGTTCATTTCATCCATCATCTGGTCCTTGTAAATCTCATAATATTTAAAGACCTTTTTGATATAGTACCGGGTTGCCTTAAACGGGGGGATTCCCTGATAATGCCTTACGTTTCTGCTCCCGGCATTGTATGCCGCAAGTGCCAGTTCCACGTCTCCGTCGAATTGGATAACCAGCTGTTTGAAATACCGTACCCCACCGCTTATGTTTTGTTTGGGGTTGAAGGCATCCTCCACACCCAGCGCCTGGGCGGTTGCCGGCATGAGCTGCATAAGGCCTTTTGCCCCTTTTTTAGATATTGCTCGGGTATTATATCCGGACTCCGCCATAATGATCGCCTTTACAAGGGCAGGATCAACCTGGTGGCGACTGGCCGTTTGAATGACAATAGCATGTAAGAGACGTTCGGCTTTCTTACGGCCAATGGATGATAACCTGTATTCCACGTCGGCATAATCGCATTCTTCTATCAGAGATGGGGAGTTCGCTATCTTTGAAATCGTCAACATTTTATTGAGCGCTCCGGCAGGATTACGACTATTACATATGGAGACAACAGATACACCTATGATCATTATAGAAATGAATAGGAATTTCACAAGTCCTATTGATACTATCTGTATGGCTGTCTTTTTATCCATTATAGATGTCATTTTCGTTAGTTGATTATTTGCCGATATTTAAAGAAAAAATTAAAAACCTAAACTATAATTTTTAGTTCTTGTATGTCAAGCAAAAAAAGACTACAATATATTGTGGTTAATTTCCGCGTTGTGCATATAAATTTACCGGACTTACATTTTATTATCAGAAGGCGGGTAATAGGATCATTTCATACACCAAAAACTTATTGAAAAGTTACATTCAGTTATGTGCCAGATGCGTCAGATAAGAAGTGTGGGAAGCAATTGTGATTATACCAAGGAAGGGGTTGTGGAGCGATAGTTATGCATCATGGCATGATTCACTCTAATAACTTTTAACGAAAGCGCGCCATTCGGGATAGTTCAAAACTTGAATTTGTCAAAATTATTTATTGCGTGTACCTAATGGTATTGCTTAAGGTGCTGCTTAGGGCATGGGCTCAATATCAACATGAATCGGTTCTATATGTTGATGAATTGGTACACACTCGCCGGAGTATCTGATTTTTGTCAAATGCAATTTAAATAAGAATTCCGCTTTCCATTCATGCCCATCAGATGATGTTCCGGTGATTACTGTTTTTCTATACCGATCACCGCTCCATACCCGCTTCGGGTCTCCCGTGCGGATACATTCACATCCGCTGGAACATCCTGTGGCGGTGCTGATCGTATTTTCTTTGATTATTTGGTCTTTGGCCATTGCTAAAAGCTTGTCACTATCCATACTAACATTTGGAGAGGCAACTTCTTGTACTAAATGGGAATTTGATGCCTTCCATTCCACAATTTCGCATCTATTATCACATGTCATAACACCCTCCTAATTTTTCAGATGTTAAATCAGGATGATTCTCTCGTTTAAAGATCCGGTAAACTGTTCCCTGGCTGCATATCCGGTTTCAAAAACGTTTCGATTGAGTCTCATTATCTTTGCATTGGTGGCGTGGTCTTTTTTTTGAGGTACGTTGTTGAGTATTCCCTGTATGGCTGCCTTCTTGGGCAGGGTTATGAATCGATCGTCTTTTCTCATGTCAAGATCTGCCGCGATAACTCCCAGTGAGAATGGGCCCTTCATGATGGTCAGAAACTTATGTTTCTTAAAGTCAAAAAATACCAGTCTCAGGTCATGGCCTTGGTCAATAACTTCCTCAAACCTTTTAAGATACTCATCTCGAGTGAGGTATCTCGGGCCTTTTCGGCTGGCGGTAACCAAAATCGGCTCATCCACATAGAAATCGGCCACAACCGTGAGCCCCCTGGGAAAGGATTTTTTAAAGTCTCCCGCCGTATAAACGGCTCGCCAGGCCTCGGAAAGATCAAACCCGTTGACATAATCCACGTGATGGGGCACGGAACCCTTGACTTCATGTTCACGGATCATCACATCCACGCAAAGTGGACCGCCGGCCTGAGCCAGACCCCGGCACTGGTGAACGGCTGCATGAAAACCCGCTTCAATGGCTGCGTCCGCCTGTATGTTCGACAGTGTGAGGTAGCCGGAACCGCCGATGGATGGATTGGTGATGGTTAACTGTTTTTCTTTAGCCATACCTTCCTCCTAAATCTTTTTAAGTTCGGTTATGCTGATAGACGTCGAAAAGCTTGGGCCTTCATAACTCAGGGCGCCAACCGGGCAGGGAAACTGCATACACGCCCCGCAACCAAAGCATTTGCCGGGGTCGTTGTCGAGCAGCGCATGGCACCTGAGCCCGATGCCACAAAGCCGGCACTTGAACTTAGGTAGATCCTTGAGCTTTTCGGGTTCCTCCCGGGCCACCCGCTCTCTTTCTTTGGCGAACTTAAGATCCAGGCACTCATCTGACCTTATAAAATGACCCATCCGGACACCTGAATCCTTGGCATTCTTTCCCATGTCCAGGACGCAGACCCCGTCTGCCACCACCATTATTTTTTCCTTTTTGAGATACCGGCCGTAAAGTTCCTTGAAGAGTTCGGCGTTATCGTCCACACGGTATGGGTTTATATGGATCACTTCAAAGCCCAAGGCAGGACCTTCTTTGTCGAAATCCGTTTCGAGGGGAATCTGGCCGCCGGTCATCCGGATGTTATAGTTATTGTAGATGACGTTAATGGCGCCAAACTTTTTGTTTTTGGCGGCGAACTTGATACCGCTGATATTAAAATTATAGGCACCGTCTCCTGATGCGGTTACCACAAGCTGTTTCTCGGAACAGGATTCCTTGATCCCGTCACCGACTATGGCGCCGGAGCCCATACAAAAGATTGCATCCACTATGCCGTAAGCGTGGTAGCCCTGAAGATTGCCGCATCCTCTGTCTGCCGCATAGATGAGTTCATATCTGTCTTTGCCTTTAAGTTTCAGCTGCCGGTTAAATCGTCGCATACCCTCACGCACGGACCAGGAAACCTTGGTGTCCCCGCAACCGGAGCAATTGGAAACCGGTCTCAGGTAGGTTATTTCATCCACTGCCTTGTGTTTTGGAGCAGGATTTTGTTTGGAAGCCATGTTGGTACCTCCTTTAACCATTCAAAATATGATCGATATAGGAAAATCGCTCGTATATCCTGGGTTCGTAAGGAATGCCGCGGTCCAAAACTTTTACTTCGAGGTCCCGCCGGTTTACAATATCTAAGAGTTGAAGGTATATTACCCGCCCGTAGCCCTCTTCAAATACATAGATTTTTTCGATGGGATGCTTTGAAACCAAATCCTCATAAAGGGCGCCGGGTTGGGGAAACACAAGGTCACTCTCCATTACTAAAACATCCCCGTATTTTTTTAAAAGACGGTTCTTAAGAGCCGGGTCGTCATCCACCAGGCGAAAGTCCTCCCTGAAGGGGCCGTTCACTATCAGAATGGCCCTGGGATTGGCTCCGTATTCCGTCACCCGGTTCCCCAAAAACTCGAAGTTTTCTATAATTTTTTGTTTGAATAGGGGAATTAGTTTTGAATGAAATTTTCTTTCTCTGGGGCGGATATGGGGGCCGATGGTGACCAAATGTTTGGGGTCTTTTGTGAAGCCCTTGCGCCGATGATTCACCTCCATGTCCAACTCCACCACCGGGTCCACGGAAACTTCCCGGTAGGAAAGATCATAGTTCATGATTACCGCAAACGGAACACCTAATTCCTCGAAGAGGCGATAGCAGTTCTTGACGGTGGTGTGGGCGGTGCTGGGGGAATGAAGTTCCAGGGTGGGAATTCTAAAATGAAATCCGAAAAGAACCTTATTATCCTGCATGGTCTGTGAGGATGTGCCCTGACGGTCATCCCCTGAGGCAATACCCAGACCCCCGGTATACGGAACAACATTAACCGCAACCCGAAGCGCATCCGCCGCAGTATTTGCGCCCAGGTGCTTGAAGGAACACATTACTCTGGAGCCTACGGGAATTCGCTTTTCTTGGTCTTTGGCAAAGACCGTATCACCATAAACCAGGTCCCATTCTTCTTCAGTAAGGAATTCCCGCTTTTTAAAATCCCCTTTACAGACTACGGCTCCCAGTGCCAATGCCGCGGCGTTGTCCTCATTGGTGGTCGTTCCCCAGTGAGCGGCAAGCTGGTACCCTGTTTGATCCAACATTTCACCCACCCTGATGGTAAAAGGGTTTGTCTTAGGAATATTCCCCGCCAGTTGCTCGAAGCTTCCCTGGACGTCTGAAATGGGTGCTCCCGGATAACCCGTGGTCACTCGCACACCCGCCTCTAAGACTCCCCGGGCGATGGCATGGTTGCCCGAAAGCCGCATCCTGCCTAAATCAAAACTTGCTTTAGTTTCCATTGACTTACCTCTCTTACTATATAATTAATCTTTAAAATCAATTAGTTATAGTAATCCTGATATCACATGATCAAGATTTTTTTATCGTATTTAAAAATATATTCAGCAAGAACTGTGCCAAGAAAAAATAGAGTTGGGCTAATTAATTGAACTGACAGGATAAAATAGCATTATGAGACAATTTTAATATGTATATGGCTTTTTGGCATAGAGGCAAAAATGTCCCAAAAAAATAAAAACAGAGGATTACTTGCTGATAGTGTAGATAATATTGGTTGTGGGACAAAAATAGCCCGAATTGGGATTATTAAATCCTGTACGTTTTTATCTTTCTGAACAGTGTTCTGCGGTTGATACCCAGAATCGATGCGACCTTGGCTTTGTGCCACTGGTGTTCATGGAGCAATTTTTCGAGGTATTTTTTTTCGAAACTTTCCTTTGCGGCACGTAACATAAGATTGTTGTTATTTTCAAGGATTAATTTTTTTGCGATGATTTCCGGTTTGGCGGGTTTGGATTGTGATATATCCAAAAAGTCGATTTCCTTTAAAGTGATATAGCGGTGTATCGCGTTCTGGAGTTCCCGGACGTTACCCGGCCAATCGTAGCTTTGCATGGATTTAATGATATTTTCGGGAATTGAGGGTATATTATTCTCATCACAATAGGCATGCAAAAAATGATAGAGTAACAGAGAAATATCCTCTTTACGTTCTCTTAATGGCGGAATGGTGATGGGAATGATATGTATTCGATAGTAAAAATCCTCACGCACGTCGCCTTTTTCCACACAATCCTTTAAAACTTTGTTGGTTGCTGAAATAATACGGATATTCGGTTTTTTGATTTCCCTGCTTCCTATGGGTGTATATCCGCCACCTTCAATGGCTCGCAACAGTTTTACCTGCATGTTAAGTTCAAGTTCGGCCACTTCATCCATAAATAATGTGCCGCTGTCGGCAATATCCAAATAACCGGGTTTATCCATATCCGCTCCGGTGAATGCCCCTTTTTTATACCCGAAAAATTCACTTTCAATCAGGTTGTCCGGGATGGCGCCGCAATTAACGGTCACAAAATTCTTGCTGCCACGATTGCTCAAATCATGAATGGTTTGAGCCACCAACTCCTTGCCGGTACCGGATTCCCCGTAGATAATAACATTGGCATTGGATTGGGCGGCTTTTAAAATAGTTTCATAGACTTCATGCATTTTTTTGCTTTTTCCAATAATGCTGCCGAACTGGGTAGACCCTCTAAAAGAAGCTCTCAGTCGCAAGTTTTCCTCACGCAGACGGGCCTCGCTGATTCGCAAAGCCTCCTCATTTAGCTTCCGCTCGGTAATATCCACATGGGTTCCGACAATCCGGGCAGGCGTACCGTTTTCATTCCGATCAACAATCTTACCTCTTGCCATAATCCATCGCCACCCTCCCTGATTTGTTTTTAAGCGGTATTCAATTTCAAATGAACCGGAATTTTTTTTAGCATATTTGTTAATCTTGTCGATTGCTGATTCCCTATCTTCAGGGTGGATCAAGCTTTTCCATGTGTCGAAACTCTGTGGCATTTCATAGGGTTTATAACCGAGCATGGTATAGAAGCAGGGATTGAAAAAAGCTTTGTTTGTAACCAGGTCCAAATCCCATAATGCATCGCTGGTTGCCTCCATGGCAAGGTCAAGTCGCTTTTTGCTCTGTCGAAGGGATTCTTCCGAATTCCGGTAATCGGTTATATCTACCCCTGAACAAACAACGTATTCAACATTTCTGTTTTCGTCCAGCTTTGGGGTCTTGGTTGTGGATAATAATCGTTTTTCTCCTTTTCCATTAATAACCCATTCTTCAGTGCAAACCTTTATTTTTTGATCAAATACCTTTGTGTTGTTGGCGATAATGGCCTCAGCTTCCTTTTTATTCAGAATATCGTGGAAGGGCTTGTATTCTATGTCTTTTTTTTCTAAGTTTAAAAATTCCGCATGGGCTTTATTCACCGCGCCATATGTTTTTGAATTTGCTAAATACCAGATTTGAGTTTGTATATTATCTAAAAGTAATTCCTGCTCTTCTATTTTTTGTTTCAAGGATTGTTCCGCCTGCTTTCGGTCGGAAATATCCATAATCATCGCCAGCTTGGATATAGATCCATCTGAATGGTATATTGGCGTGCTGACCACATAATACCAGTTCTCCTTTGGGGTTAAGACTTCACACCGAACGGTTTCACCTTTAAATATCCGGTCGTTAAGACACCAGGGACAGATAGAATCACGATTTTGTAACGATTTATAACATATTTGCCCGGTAGCGTCATAGCCGAGCTGTTTGATATAATGTTCGTTCATAAATTCAACGCAGTAGTCTTGGGAAGATAAATATATTAGCCCATCAAAAGCTTCCACTATTGCTTCCAGTTGCAAGCCTCTTTCATGTAATACCGTCTGCCGCTCTTTACGCTGTTTATTTATTGTATCTTTTTGATTAACCCTGGGTGTTATTTTTTTGCAGATTGGTTTTTTTGTCATTAGAACATCCCCCAGTTGTTATTTTAAGTAAGGATGCTAAAAAGGATGGTTTTCAGTGAACCGTCGAAGTATATTGTATGATTCCCAATAGGAAGCATTTTTATTATATAAGTATTATCACTATACGATTGTCTTTTTCAAGAATTTTTACGCAATTACGGTTGAATTTGTCTAAACATCCGACATTAGATATTGACAATTTTTTTTTATTCTAATATATTAATAGTTCAATTAGCTTGATCAAGGCGAATGTCAACAGGCCTTCCCATAAGGAAGGCCTTCACGTTTGGCTTGAAAGGAATCCTATCCTTCCTTCGCAGCCTTATCTTCCCAAAAAAAGGAAGTATTTTACCCGTTAGAAATCCGGGTAAAAACCGTTCTACTTAATCTGGCCATTATAGTTTCTTTATATTGAGGCTACAAATGTTTCCGGGTATTGTGAGCGTTAGACCAAGCTTTTTTTAACATATCATCAATGTTAGAAAAATTTACATCAATTCTAAAACCGAAGAAGTCGATTATATAAGATTTCTGCAATATGCAGAAATTGTAACACCATAAATATATTGTAAGGAGTGCCGAGTTATGAGACCGCAGATAGACATATTTACTCTTTTAGACCACCTTCCCTATCGCAGGAAGAAAGAAAAAGAAAAGATAGTTCAACTGGACTGGAAGGCAGAGTGGGAGCGGTTCGATGCCAAAAAACTTTTTGAGTTTGACCTTGCCGCTATTCCTGAAGAAAAATTAAGTGCCATTCGGAAGCGAAAAGAGGTCATCTTGGACGGCAACTATGCAGCGCTTTCGATTCTCACCAGGGTTGTAGACGGTCTCTGCGGTTATCCCATTACGCCGTCTACCCCTATTGCCGAAAATTTTGCCAAAGTTGCTTCAGACGGCCAGAAGAACTTGTTTGATTCTGAACTCATGTATTTTCAACCCAGTGATGAACTTTCCGCCATTGTTGCGGTGGAGGCCATGGCATCCCAGGGGGGGCGCTACGTGGACAACTCTTCTTCCCAGGGCTTGGTGTTAAAGACCAAGAACCTCTTTTCAGTGGCGGGCAAACGCTTGCCTGTGGTGATGACGATTATGGCAAGGGAGGTCAACAAAGGATCTTTAAGTATTCATTGTGGCCACACCGATTTTTACGGTGTTCGCAATACGGGTTGGGCTCAACTGGTTGCCGGGGACAACCAGGAACTCCATGATCTTTTGCCTGTAGCCTTTAAGACCGCGGAGCTGCGCCAGGTAATGCTTCCGTGCATGGTAATCGGCGACGGGTTTATCAAATCCCATGCGTTAGAGAACATAAAGGTGCTTTCAGACGATTTTCTCAGGTATTTTGTCGGGCCTCCGAACAGATTGTATCAGCCCGATTTTGAGGAAAAGACCTTAACCGGCACCTTTACAGACGTGGATCTTACCATGGAGGGTCAGGTCGCCCAGGATCTTGCGTATCGATTTATAAAAAGGGGACTTATCGCCGGCATGAACATGATGAACAAAATCATGGGGACGAATTTAAAGGCGGTGGAATGCTACCGCACCGAAGATGCGGAAATGGTGGTTGTAATTTTGGGATCGGCGGCCGGCGTTGTCAAGGATATGGTGGATTACTACCGAGACGTGAAGGGAATGAAAGTGGGGGTGGTTCGCCCTGTACTTTTTAACCCCCCCTGTCTTCAGGAGCTTGCCTACGGCATTCGAAATGCAAAGGTGGTCACCGTTCTGGAACGATCCGGCATGGCCCACAACCAGCTTCTTTTAGGGGACATACAGTCTGCGCTCCAGGTTTCGCTTCGAGCCGGCCGCGAAGGCAGACCGGAGCATAAAATCTACGGCCGTACCGACATGCCGACCCTTTTGCACGGGGTGTACGGACTGGGAAGCAAGGACTTTAACAAATACCACGCTGCGGCGGTTATAGAGAATATGTGGTCATGTTTTCAGGGAAAGACGCGTGAGCATTTTCTCCGGGACTTTTTTGTCGGGATAGAAGGTCCTTATACATTAAAGCCCAAACCACTTCCGGACTACAAGGATCGCGAGCTTGGAATGACATTTGTCGGCATCGGTGCAGAAGGCGTTAAGACGGCTTTAGAGACCGCGGCCCTTATTTATGCGGAAGGCAGTAACAACGGCCAAAGATATATCCAGTCCGGTGCGCGATACGGTGCTGCCAGGAAAGGGGCGCCGATTTTTATGAACCTTAGGATCAGCGCCGGTCCGATTCGCAATTCCTCGGAGCTCACCGAGCACGATGTACTTGCATTTTTCAATGATAAGTTTCTCTCCGGAGAGATTTTAAGGGATTATGTGGGAGGGCTGAATGAGAACGGTCTTCTTGTTATCAACAGCTCCAGAACAAAAGACGAAATCATCGGATCGTTTCCCTCTGAAATGCGTGAGCTTATCTCAAAGAGAAAGATCAAAATAATTGTCCTGGACGCTACCCGGGCCGCCCTGAATCATCTCAAACGGAACCTGCCCGGCGCCATGATGCTGGGTCTTATAAACGGTGAGACAAAGATACTTTCCGTCGATGAATTCGGAAACAGGTTTCAAAACATACTTGAACAAAAGCTGGGACCTAAAAAGGGTCGAGAGATTGTTGAATGGAACATCGCACTTTTAAATGAAGGCGCAAAACTGGCAGCTTCAACACCGGAACAAATATCCGGAGCATTTGCCGGGGTCTCGGATAGTCAGGAGCCGTTAGCCGCAGTTCAACCCGAAGATTTTGGCAAAGGGTATGGAACGGCCGGTTTGCGTTCAAAGCTTTCCCAAAAAGATGAGATGGGCACCATCAAGCCGGTTAACCTGATTGAAGATTATCAGAAACTGTTTAACGAGGATATGGTCAAACCTATCCTGGAAGGTAAAAACGTTTCCTGGGACCGGTTTTTGCCCGTGGTTCCGTCGGCCACCAGCAGGTTTAGGGACATGAGCTATATCGGGAGCCAGATACCGGTGTGGGATGCGAAAAAATGCATTGCCTGCGGCATGTGCGCTGCTTTGTGCCCGGATTCAGCGATCTATTCCACCATCACAGACAAGCCTATTCCGGATGATGCGGCTGACTATTTCAAAGTTTTCAAGAAACCGCCCAGGGGCATCCCCTGGGAGAGATTCGCCATGAACCTCAACGTTATTGATGCTTCCTGCAAAGGGTGCGGGGTTTGTTCCCAGGTCTGTCCGGTGGACGCATTTACCATGGTGGACAAATCAAAACTAAAAGATACCGATTTTTTACCCGAAAAATACCAGGATCTTGACAATACTTACGATGCGGCCGGTTATGTGGACCGGATGGCCTTAAACCACCAGGTTCTCTTTGTTTTTTCAAAGCTTTATCCGGGTAAGCATACATTGTGTCCGGGCTGTGGCGAGGGGACCATTAACCTGTTGACCTTTTTTGCATTAGAAAGTTTGCGTAACAGTCCCAAAGGGATCGAGACCTTCTACCAGGGGATTAAGGTTTTGTCGGATATTAACCGGCATGCCATAGATCATATGATCGACCGAGGGTTCAGCATCTACACGATCAATTCCACAGGCTGCAACCAGGTTTCCGAACTGGTCAATCCGTTCAACACCCGGATTTACCAGTCGGGTCATTACGGTTTCGGTACGGCATCTGCTGCTGCTCTTGGGGCCAAATTCAGTATGGACCAGGCATATCATAACGCTTTCAACGATGTATTGACCAAGATCATTGTTTTTGCAGGTGACGGCGCCATTTACGACATCGGCAACGGTCCTTTTAATTATGCCCTGGGCGAAAACTTCGATGTCACCTGGGTGATCTACAACAACGAGGGATATATGAACACCGGAGCCCAAAAATCGGGCGCCACCCGTTTCGGTTGTGACAGATCAACATCCCCGATAGGGGTCAAACATGCCGGCAAGACCACCTTGCACCGGCGGATCGTCAGCCAGGCCACGGCAATCTCACATGTCTATTCGGCCAAGCTGACCGTGGACAATCCGTTTTACGCCATCAAGATATTAAAGGAGGCCATCGCTTATTGCGGCCCGTCTGTGGTGGAATTTTTCTCATACTGTTCCCAGGGCCACCAGAGCCATGACTGGGCGGGTCCTTTAATCTCGAGGATGATGAATGAGGCCAGGAAATGGCAGATACAGGTGAGAAGACCGTTCCATAAGCTTGACATCTCGGCCAACCCCGATCCTGACAAGACATATCCGGCCAAAGGGAAGTCGTTTAAAAAGGGTATCAAAAGAGAGCCGGCCACTTTCTATGATGTGGTGAGTATGCTGGGCCAGTACAATCGTCACATCAAGCTCCAGGAAGGTGACGTGATTCCTGAGCTTGTCCTGGTAAACGAGACCGTATCTCTTTTTAGATGGTTCAGGAACCAGTACCTGGCCGGCTACCGTGATACTATGCCGGCTGAAGATGAAGTGGAGCGCATTGTAGCTGAAAGATATAAGCTTTAGAATTTATGACTGTTATTACCGACGCTACCTCCCTTTTAGATGCGGAGCCGGTTGCAACCATTTGTTTTTATAGCCGTCGTAGAACCATTTGTCCGGAAATCCCCGACGGTTGAGATAGGAAGGGTTCTCAGCCCAGTTGATAAGTTCTAAATATGCTTCGTGGATTCTTCTGAAGGTAGCTGTATCTCCGCCAAGGTCGGGATGGTGTTTTTTTACCTGAAGCCGGAATGCACTTTTTATTGTCTGTTCAAGTTTCGGAGAATTCAAATCCGACTTGCCAAGCTTTAAATGCATCAGCGATGCCTTTTTAACTGCGGCGATTTTTATTTCCGGCGGAATTACCGAACAGAATGCAGGATCATTGCGCTTTGCTTTTTCGAACAAGAGACGAGTGGCAAGATAGTTTCGATGGGTTCGTTTTTTTTCGGCCCACCATGTATTTCCAAGAATTTCGGACATAACACAGTAGTCCTCGGCGGGTTTTTTTCCGGAAGAACGAGGATAGATAAAGCTGAATATTTCTTTGGAATTGTAAGGAAGAACATCCATAGCGATCATTGTGTCAGTAAAGTAAAAGGTCGCATATCGGCTGTTTAATGTCTTGAGCAAACCGGTTCTTAAATCAAGCGTGTACCTGAGCTTTTGCCGGCAATAGATGGAACAATACCTTCGCCGGCCAAGATTTTCATCTGTACCGCAGGAGAGACATCGTCTTTTTATCTTATGATCCGAACCGGATATATTTTTTTGTACGGAACTTTTCATGAAAAATGCAGTTTATTGCTATTTTTTAATGTATCCCCACTTTACCAGACGTTGATACGCATATTTCGCCTTTTCACCCTGGTTGACAATTTGAAGATAGTTATAATATTCGTTAGCCGATTCCTTGACTCGCTCCATCCCCTCCAGAGATAATCCCTTAAAAAAAATAATATTAGGATTACCGGGCAGTAATTTTTCATAATAGTTAAATTCTTCATATGCCGAGGCGTAATCTTTTTGTTTGATTTTGGCAAATCCGGAAAGATAATACGCCTGACCTTCTTGTGGATAGACAGTTTTTGCTTTTTTTGCAAAGGACTCGGCTTTGGCATACTGTTTCTGGGCCAATTGGCATTTAGACATCATGACAAGTCCCGCATAGTCCCCGGGGACTTGCTTCAAAGCTTTTGAAAACTCGATTTCAGCTTCGCCATATTTGTCCTTCGCCATTAAACTTTCACCTTTTTGCATAGCCTGGATAGCGCCTTTTATGGATCGCAAATTTGCCGTATGGTCCATGTAACGCTCCCGATACAAAGGAAAGTTTTGCGCATGCCGGTATTGCGTACTGACTGCTTCCACAGCTGTACGGTAACGTTCATCGCTCATGGGATGTGTGGAAAACATTAATTCAATGGCACTGGGATTATATTTTGAGGTACGTCTTAGCATATCCATCAGCTCCACAAATCCATTTGAATTATACCTTGCTTTAACCATATACTCCAGTCCCAGGGCATCGGCTTCACGTTCGTTATTTCTGCTGTAGGATGCAAGGAGCGCACCGGCGCCGACCATTCCCAGTTGTGACGTCAGACTGCCAAGACCGGAGCTTTGGGTCCCTACAACTGTTGCTACGCCCCCGACAAAGAGATTTAATAATGTACTTTTAGACATCTGTTCAGCGGTGTGACGTGCGTTAACATGTCCCAGTTCATGGCCTAACAGGGCCGCAAGTTGGGCTTCGTTTTCAAGGGAAAGGAGAATTCCCCGGGTTGCGGCGATGCTTCCCCCCGGGAAGGCATAGGCATTCACATACGTCGCATTCACGCCCCGGAACGAATAGGGCATATGGGGACGATGGGTTCGGGCGGCTAGGGTTTTGCCGGTTTGGTTGATATAATTATTAAGGGTGGTATCCTGCAGCGGGCCGTAATCCGAGGAAAATTGATGGGGGGAATTTTGTTTGTCGATCTTAATTTCCTGATCTTCCGAAACCACCATGAATTGAGGTTTGCCGGTAACCGGGTTTGCTGCACAGCCCACCATAAAACCTGCCGCGGACAGTGAAGACATCCATAAAAATTCTCGGCGAGTTATGTCGTATTGGGTTTTGCTTTGTATGGGTCTGTTCCGCATGTCCACCTCCTTTGGATGAATGTAATCTACCGGATACCCTTTTCTTTTTTAATCACTTCATAGGCTTCCTGAATTTCCCTGAACTTGTCATTGGCGAATTTTGTAAACTCTTCGGGAAGGCCCTTTGATGCAATCTTGTCAGGATGATAATCAGACACAAGCTTTCGGTATTGTTTCTTTATTTCCTCATCCGAATCGTTTTTATCGCACCCAAGAATCGCATAATATCTGTTATACTCGTTGATATATTTTGATTTTAGTTTCTTGTATTTGTCATTGTTGAAATTAAATATCCTCACAGCGGACAGGATAAGACTTTCTTCATTTGCGCTCAGCTTGCCGTCAGCTACAGAGACTCTGAGTAATATATCTATCATAAGGTCGAGCATTTGGTACTGAGATCGAAATTGGCTGTAAAACTGGCCGGCAAACGCATTAAAATTGTCCGGAGAATCAATAGCGGTATGAAAAATATTTGTGGCCAGTCTTTTGCTTTCAGGGTTTAGGTTCAAGTCGTATACCATAAAATTTTCAACGGCATCGATTTCTTCTTTTGATACCCGGCCGTCTGCCTTGACAAGCTTTGCGAGCATGGAAAACGCTGCAACGAAAAAGGTGAACTGGGCCTCTTCACCGGCTGAAAGACGGGCCCGTTCGGTTGTGTAGTAAGTTTGACCGCCGGAATCAAACGCATGTCCGAGCGCAGCACCGGCAATTGCACCCAAGGGACCGGCCATAGCAAATCCTATGGTTCCTCCGATTAATTTTCCCAAAAAACTCATAAATTTCTCCTTTTTATCTCTTTAATATCCCTGTGTTCAAATAGCATATTTTTGTAGTGTTTCCAAACCTGAAATTATGACATGAAATGAAAACATTCTTTGGTTACTATTCATGAAATTTCTGCTTGGCAGGCACGGCCAAGCTCAGATAGTTGTGATTTTCTTGGAACATCAGCTTTTTGTTGACCATCATCTTTAAAAAAGCCTCGACACTGTCTGTACCAACCGACGGGAATCGGGTAAGAATTCTTTTTAACGACCGGTGTTGCATGCAGAAAAGATAGATTGCCCGGGAGGTTCCCTCCAGGCGGTGTGTCAGGGGTTGGCCGTCGAGTCTTCTCTGGCGTATGATCATAAAATTTCTGCCGTCACGAAAGCTTAAGATGTTCTCATGTCTTGGACCCTTATGGAGTTCGCCATACGACTTTTTCCAGGCGTTCAACTTTTTTTCGACCGGCCGCCAGAGTTTTCTCTGAAGCCCGAGATCTCCTCGATAGGACTGAATGGTAAAGCGCATGGCGTTAAAAACGTCCGGTGGAAATATAAGCGCATAATTACGGTGGTTGAAAACAGATTTAAGCCCGAAGGTTTCAGGGTCTTGCCATACAAGGCTCCCCAGCCCGAGCCAGAAGTGAACCCTCTTTAACGGACGAAAGTACAGAACAAAATCCAGGTTCCGAAGCGTTTCGTCCACATCCTTCTGGTCGCTACCCGGAAAATGGAGTATGAGATTCGATGAATTTGAAATGCCCGTCATTTCGCAATATTTCATGATTTCAATATTCTGGATGGTCGTGGTTCCCTTGTTGAGTTTCTTGAGGAGCCGTGTGCTTAAAGCCTCTATACCGATCTGGACTTCTTGCATTCCCGCGGCCTGCATGGCTTTCAGTACGGATTCCGGAGTGGTGGCCCTGATTTCTCCGAACAGTCGAAAATCCTTTCCCAGCCTTGAGATGCGATTAAAAATATCCCGGGATGTTTTCAACGGCAGAAGGTTGTCCGTGAAGGCTACGGAGAGTGTTTTGTATTTCGTGGTCAGATAATCCATCTCCGAAACCACCTGTGCCGGGTTTTTTGATCGGTAGCCGTCCCACTGGAGATTTAGATTGCAAAAGGCACAACCTGAAGATCTGCCGCCTTTTTGTTTGCGCCGCCACCAGCACCCTCTTGAGATTTCCATGGGGAGTGTCGGAAAGAAAATTTTCTCCGGTCCGAATGATTGCAGCAATTCAAAGTAGTCGTCGTAATCCGGAGGAACAAGATAGGATAATTCATTCATCTGATGAAACGCGGGCCGTGTTTCTTTTTCAGAGGATTCTGCTGTGATAATTCCCTTAACCGGGGGTATCTTTTTACACATGGGATCATTAAGATAAGCAATCAATCGGCTCAGGGGAAGTTCACCTTCACCGTTGATCGCAGCATCGATTTCCGGAAAAACTTTAAACAAATTTCGCGTTGCATCTGCGGTGAACATGGACCCGCCCACAACAATAAAAAGATTCGGGAAATGCTTTTTAACCTGCTTGATAAAATAGAGTGACGCAGTTAACTGGCAAAGACATATGGAAAAACCCGCCAAGCCATATCCACCCCAGTCAATGGTATGTATAAACGTCTCTGAAACCTTTTGAATCTGTTTGGTTAGGGCTTGAAAAGAAATTTTCCTCAAAAAAGATTTTCCGGCAACATGTTTATAAAAGATTTTTTCTATATGCTTTTGGCGTTCCGGATATAACAGGGCGGCGTAAATGGTTTCCGCAAGCCATGTCCGCTCGCAAATTGCTCGATAGCGTCCGTATCCGATGGTTTCGGCGACTTTTAAATAAAAGTGATGTGCATCCACCTTCAGATCAGGAAACGTTTTTTTTAGATAGGATTTCAGAGTGCCGATCTGAATTGAGGGACGGCTGTAAAGGGGCCAGGGTGCGGAGATGAGAATTATTTTTTCCAATGGAGCTGTATGTTTGAATTTCATGTGAATAAACCCAATCCAGACATCAAGTATCAACTAAATTCCAAATTCCAAAATTCAGCATGCGGCGCAAGCGCCTGCGCTACGCGTGACCAACGCCTGTTTAGAATTTTGAATTTCGGTTATTGTGATTTGCCTGCCCTGTTAAATAAATCGTAGAGTTAATGCGAAGCATTATTTGACAGGGTAAATGAGTTGCGATTTGTTATTTGTTTTTTCCCGGTTTATTCGGAGATCATGATATCATGTGCTTTTGATCCGCAATTTAAAACAAGGTCAAGTGCGGACAGATTGGGAATAAAACTGCCCCAGAGTTGAGGGTAAACCGGTGACGGTGGTTTAACGTCCGTTAGCCGAATTCCCGCTTTTTTGAACCTGTCTGCATCAAAGTGCTTTCTGGCGGCACTCTGGACCAAAAACTGCGATGCCCCGAATTTTCTGCAAATTTCTATGAGAAGCTGGTCTCCTTTTGCCTTTATTTCAAGTTCGGACGATAATATGACTTCTGTTTCAATCTGAAGATGTTTCATCAAATAACGGATGATCTTAAGATTAAAATCGATTAGTTTTTCGAATTTTGTTGAAAAAAGCGCTTCTAAAAAAGTTAGATGGTCCTTAACATACGGAGCTTTTGCATAAGCATTTCTTAAGCTTTCCAAATGTTTTTTTGCCCACCGACCGTTCTGGCATATCCTGACAGTGTTGATCTTTTGCAGGCCCAACCCTTTCTTTTTTACAGGTAATGTCATCCATAGGCTTCCCTGGTGATTTTTAAATCTGTTTCGAGTGGTCCAGGTGGTTCCTCTGGGGAACTGAACGTTATCCAAAATTACAAAAACATCAGAACGATAGGCCTTGTAAAAAAAGCCGGGATACGGAAAAAAATAAGGCTGATTTGAAGATACAATCATTTTTTCAGTTGACTTTTTTCAATATTATGGCGCAAATAATCGAAAATTTGAGACCGTTTTCAGAAACACGAGGGAATTTTTAATGGATATTGAAGATATTTACAATCTAATTCCGGACTTTCAATGTGCCGATGGCTGTCGTGAATGCTGTAAAAACTTTGGCGTGCCTTCCAGAACTAAAGTTGAGGATGAACGGGTTAAAGCGTTTCTTCAAAAAAACTCAATGAAACCCGGAATGGCTCATGGAAACACCTGCCCCTATGTAAATGAAACCGGTTGTTCTATCTATCCTGTCCGGCTGTTGATCTGTCGCCTGTACGGAACCTCCCCGAATTATCGATGCAAAATGAATGTTGCGCCGTTCAGGCTTATGCATGAAGATGAAGAAGCGGAAATCTTCCATTTATATCGCACCCATTTTTTCTAAATCGTGACGGTCTCGTAAAAAGTCCAACTTCTGCGTTGTGCTGCATTTCGTAATCATTCAACGTACGAAAAGTACGCCTCATGATTACAAAATTTGCACGCCTTGAATTTGAACTTTTTACGAAACCGTCTAAATCGGACTTTTTACGAGTTCATCAAATCGTGTCCATCCATAAATGGTCTTTTTGCCTGCCCAGTTAAATCCGTATTTCATATTTAACCGGGGCCCAATCTCTGCGTTATGCTCAAAAAATAATCTTCGGAATATTAAACATATGCTTGTGCTTATTTTTTTCACATGCCTTGATCTTGAACAAAAATCCTCATTTATGGATGGACACTAACCCGGTAGTATACCCATTACTTGAGCCGGTAAAAAGGCTCGTCCCCGCTTTTTCCCAGCAGCCTTAGTTGACCCCCGCATTGCTCGCATACCAACAGGATATCCAATAGCTCGGAATCAGCGTCGGATGGATCTTCCGTGGTAACGGAATCTTCGGGAAGACAGATCGATATGCCGCATTGCATGCACATACATTCTATTTCGTTGCTCATGTGATATCCTTATGATAAATATTAAGTTGTTTTATCTCAGGAATTCGACTATCCAAAACCGAGAGACGCGGGCTGTTTCTCTGATCGAAACCCTGAAGGATTTTTTCTTAAAAGCTAAAAATTTTATGGACGTTCTGAGTTTTACAGTATAAAAAATTACATATAGCAAATTTATAAGATTAATTCTACCTTAAAGGAGTTTATACTCTATGGAATAATTGTAAAACTTAATATCTTTAAAAACTTACAACGGACTGTTGTTTAACATTAATTTTAACCGTTCATGGTTCAAAAGTTCAGAACTTATATATTTACTTCACAAATTTGAGCCGTGAGCTTTTACAAAGGTAAATACATATGAAACAAGAAACAATCGTACGCTTTGCTCCCAGTCCGACCGGTTACCTTCATATCGGGGGGGCTCGAACAGCGATTTTTAACTGGCTATTTGCCCAAAAAACCGGCGGGAAATTTATCCTTAGAATCGAGGATACGGATGCGGAACGGTCGACTGAAGAATCTATACAAGGAATTATTGAAAGTTTGAAATGGCTGGGCATAACCTGGGATGAAGGCCCCTATTTCCAGTCGCAGTTTATTAATGAACATCTGGCTGCTGCATACAAATTGCTGGAATCGGGGCATGCCTACAAGTGTTTTTGTACAAAAGAAGCGCTTGACCGAAAAAGACAGGCGGCATTGAAGCAGAAGAAAGATTTAAAGTATGACGGTACCTGTCGGCGCTTAACACCGGATCAGGTTGCCGAAAATGAAGCGGCAGGGATTCCTTTCACCATTCGCATGAAGGTGCCCCGCAGCCAGGGCTCTGTCCGTTTTGAAGACACGGTCTATGGAACAATTGAATATAAATACGAGGATATTGAGGACTTTGTCGTTGTCCGTTCCAACGGTCAACCTTTGTATCTTATTTCAAATACGGTTGATGATATCCGTGACCGGGTTACCCATGTCATTCGTGGTCAGGACGGGCTGTCAAATACACACCGGCAGATTTTAATATATCAGGCGCTGGGAGCTCGGGTGCCGAAATTTGCGCATATGTCCCTCACCCTGGATCCTAAAAAAGCCAAGATTTCCAAACGCAAGCATGGAGAACAGGTTGCTGTCCACTTTTACAAAGAGCACGGATTTTTACCATGGGCATTGGTAAATTTTTTGGTTCTGCTGGGATGGGCCACCCCCGAATCCCGAGAAATCTTTTCCAGGGAGGAATTAATCCAGGCCTTTTCCCTTCAGAGAATCAATCGCGCCAATTCCATCTTTGATGTAAGAACGAATGATCCAAAATATTTTACCGATCCCAAGGCCATCAGTATCAACGCTCATTATCTGAGGACCCTGCCCGTTGAAGAGATTGAACCTTATGTTCGAACCGAACTGGAAAAGGCGGGGATCTGGAATCCCGACTATGAAGGAGCAAAACGCTCCTGGTATCTGAATACCATTGAACTGATTCGCAGCCGGTTTCATGTGACAACGGATTTTGTTTCCCGTGGGCGGGCCTATTTTTCCGACGATTTTTCCATTGAATCCAGGGCGCTGAAAAAGAATATTCTCAAGCATCCGGATCTGAAAACATGGCTCCCCTTGCTGGCGGACCGGTTGCAGGCTTTGGAAAATTTTACGGCTTCGGAAACCGAAGATGCAATTCGTGAGAGGGCCGAGGAGCTAAAAATCAAACCCGGGGTATTGATCAACGGTATTCGAACCGTTGTTACCGGCCAGCTTGCCGGCCCGGGGATTTTTGATATTTTAATCACTGTGGGACAGCATCGTGTTGTGGATCGCCTCCGTAAGGCTCCGGCACTTTTCGACAAACCATAAATGAGTCTGTTGATTAATGGTCTTTTCGCACAATCTTAGCGTGATACTCAAAAAATAATCCTCGGAATATCAAATAGATGCCGGTGGTTATTTTTTTGGCGTGCCTTGATCTTGAACGAAAATTATCATTAATCAACAGACGCATAACTATAGGTAAAGAATGGAGTTTTGAATATGAAAGAAGACGAATTCACTCCGGCCCCTAATTTTATCCGGAATATTGTCGCCCGGGACTTAAAAGACAACAAAAACAACGGCCGGGTGGTGACCCGCTTTCCCCCGGAGCCTAACGGATATTTACATATCGGACATGCCAAATCCATTTGTCTCAACTTCGGTATTGCCGCGGAGAACAAGGGGGGAATTTGTAATTTGCGATTCGACGATACCAATCCCGGCAAAGAGGATGTCGAATATGTGGATTCCATAATAGAAGACGTCCGATGGCTTGGATTTGATTATAATAATGGGCCCTACTATACATCCGATTATTTCGAGCAGCTTTATCAATATGCCCTCCGGTTGATCAACGTCGGCAAGGCTTATGTGTGCAGCCTGAGCGCTGATGAGATCAGAGAGAACCGCGGCACCCTGACAACACCGGGAAAGGAAAGTCCCTATCGAAACCGCTCGGTGAGGGAAAACCAGGACCTGTTCGAGGGAATGCGGGCCGGAGAATTTGAGGACGGTTCCCACGTGCTTCGGGCTAAGATCGATATGGCATCGCCAAATATGCTGATGCGTGATCCCACGCTTTATCGTATTCGACGGATACCCCATCACAGGACGGGTCACGAGTGGTGCATTTATCCGATGTACGACTTTGCCCATTGCCTTTCAGATTCCATCGAAGGAATTACCCATTCTCTTTGCACCCTTGAATTTGAAATTAATCGTCAACTGTACGACTGGATACTGGACGAACTTAACGTCGACTACCACCCCCAGCAAATCGAGTTCGCCCGCCTTAACCTCAGCTATACGATATTAAGTAAGCGCAAACTTGTGGAACTGGTAGATGGAAAACATGTCTCAGGATGGGACGATCCTCGAATGCCGACCATTAGCGGCCTGAGGAGACGCGGCTATACACCGGAATCGATCCGTAATTTTTGTGAACGGATCGGAGTGGCCCGGCGGGACAGTATTGTTGATATGGCTTTGCTCGAATACAGCATCAGAGAAGATTTGAATAAACGGGCACAACGCGTAATGGGTGTGTTGCGTCCGCTCAAAGTCGTCATCGATAACTTTCCCGAAAACAAAGTTGAAGAATTGGATGCCTTGAACAACCCTGGAGATCCGGCTATGGGCACACGTAAGATTCCTTTTTCGCGAGTAATTTACATCGAACAGGACGATTTTTTAGAGGATCCGCCGAAAAAGTTTTTCCGTTTGGCGCCCGGGCGTGAGGTTCGACTTCGATATGCGTATTATATAAAATGTGTGAGGGTTGTTAAGGATGAAAAAACCGGCCGGGTGGTGGAACTGCATTGCACCTATGATCCGGATACCCGCGGCGGATCATCCCCGGATGGACGGAAGGTCAAAGCGACCTTACATTGGGTGTCTGCGGCCCACGCGATAAAAGCCGAAACACACCTTTATGAACATCTGTTTATAAAAGAAAATCCGGACGAGGAGAAGCATGTTGATTTTAAAACATATTTAAATCCGAATTCTTTGGAAAGACTCCCTTTCTTTGTGGAACCCAGTCTTGACGGTGCGACGCCGGGCAGCAGGTACCAGTTTGAAAGACTCGGGTATTTCTGCATCGATTCCAAGGATTCTTCCGACCAAGCCCTGGTATTCAACCGAACGGTAACGTTACGGGATACATGGGCCAGAATACAGAAAGCACAGCAGAAAAAGTAAAGAAAGAGGTAAAACTATGCCAATCTACGAATTTTATTGCAGGGACTGTAATACTTTTTTTAATTTTTTTTCCAAAACCATTAATACGACCAAAATGCCCAAGTGCCCGAAATGTAAAACAAATACACTTGCCAGACAGATCTCCGTGGTGGCATTTACCGGACGAGCAAAGGAAGACAGCGATATGGATGATCTGCCATTTGACAGCAGTAAAATGGAACAGGCCATGCAGATGCTGGCGGGTGAAGCTGATAAAATGAACGAGGACGATCCCAAGCAGGCTGCCAATCTTATGCGCAAACTTTCTGATATGACAGGCCTTAAACTTGGTGACGGCATGGATGAGGCATTGAGGCGAATGGAAAAAGGTGAGGATCCTGAACAGGTGGAGGCTGAATTGGGTGATATTCTGGAAGAGGAAGACCCGTTTTCTTTGCAGGCGAAAAAGTCAAAAAGCATTAAAACAAGACACAAAGAACCGTTACGAGATGAAACGCTTTATGATTTATGACCGTTCCCTGAAAAATTGTACTTGGAGGCAGAACCATGGAAAAGGAGGTGCTTGAGCGCATAACAATTGCACAGGGAGATATCACCCGCCTTGCACTTGATGCGATTGTTAATGCTGCTAACTCGTCGCTTTTGGGAGGAGGTGGTGTGGATGGAGCAATCCACAGAGCAGCGGGTCCGGGGCTTTTAAATGAATGCCGTAAAATCGGGAGGTGTCCTACCGGGAAAGTCAGAATAACGAGAGGCTATAATCTTCCTGCCAGATATGTAATACATACCGTAGGGCCTATTTATAGTGGAAGGGCTCAAGACCGAAAACTTCTTTCCTCTTGCTACTTGAACAGTCTAGAACTTGCCGTAAAAAATGATATCGCTTCTATGGCCTTTCCGGCTATAAGTTGTGGCGTATATGGGTATCCTATGACCGAGGCTTGTAAAATCGCAGTTGATACTACCTGCGATTTTTTAAAGGGTAACAGCACCATAAAAAAGGTCGTCTTTATTCTTTTTTCTAAAAAGAATCATGCTGTTTACCAGGAATACTTAAAAAGTGTAGAAAAATAATATGTGACGGATTCGAAAAAAACAGAATTCATCTTGTTTTAGGTTTTAAATTTTTAGACTTTCAATGAATTAAGGTAAATATAATCATTTAACTTCCCAGAACATTTTGAGATATTACTTGGTGTTATGTGTTGGATTCGTTACATCTCAACAAATTGTGGATTCGGGTCAATAGGATCATTTCATACACCAGAACTTATTGTGAAGTTTTTTGGGGTATGATTTTTTTTAACGTCTTACATTGACAAATCCATATGCCGGAACTATTGTATTTTAACATTCAAAACATTTTGAATGGGACGTATATTATTTAAAATAAGGAGAATATTATGATTGAAGTTACAAAATTAGCTACAGAACAGATTGCCGAGTATTTCAAAGGCAAAGAGGTTTCGCCGATACGGGTATTTTTAAATGAGGGAGGATGAGGCGGTCCATCACTCGCCATGGCTCTGGATGAGTCTAAAGATACGGATCAAGTTTTTGAAATTGACGGTTTTAAATATATTGTCGATAAAGAGTTTATGGAAAAAGCAAGACCCATTAAGATAGATTTTTCCGGAATGGGTTTTAAAATGGATTGTGGTATCGATTTCGGATCAGGATGTTCAGGCTGCGGATCAAAAACAGATTCCTGCTGTTAATCATACAAACTCTTTTTTACCCAAGGGCAACACCGTTACGGTGTTGCCCTTTTTTTGATGGAAAGAGATGGTCTTGATGGCCTCATAAAAAGTCTGGCAGAAAATATCAATGAAATCAATAAATTGAGCTAATCGGTTGGGAATTCAAAGCTATCACCCCCAGGTAGATCGGATTCAGGAGTATCACTTCCGTCAGAGTAAAGATCCAACAATGTCTGAATTTCAGATGATTCTTCAGGGGTTTTTTCGCGAAAACTTATTTTGATGATTTCAATACGATGTCGAGCCAATTTTTCATCCCCAAATTTTAAGTAATTTAAAATGACTTGTTGCGTGTGGTCATCATCTTTAAGCGGGTCGGGAAGATGATAAATCAAGCGGTGAAAAGCCCGTTGCAAATCGTCCGGAATTTTCGTTTGGTTCGTCATGGCATCTCCTGAATACGGGTTTTAAATATAACAATCTATGACAATAAATCATGAATGATAAATGTAAAGTTTTTTTATCAGAAATTTTTAAAAAACTTAAAAAAGATATCAGACAATGATTTACTTAAAATCCGGACCCCCTGAATAATTGTCCGGTTGCTTTGTTTTGTGAAGCTAAAATGATATAAAAGTGAAGAACCACCACGGCTTAATCAGGGTAAACGCATTTGATTTCGGTGCAGCGTAACGGCGGCGTGTTTCTCTTGGAAACCGGCTGACTGTTTGAAGGGCTTTAGCACGCGTTCGCCTGAGCCGAATGAAATTATGACTAAAAAAATCAATGGGATAATTTTGTGACGAATTGTTCTTAATAACTCTGGCGCGGCTCGGGCCTACGGGTGCTTAAGCACAAGTTTCAGTCGGTTGGAAAGAGATACACGCCGTCGTGGAGCGTTTTCTCTGTATCGGAATTCAAATGCGTTTCCCCTGACGGCTTAATCCATACCAGTTGAAAAATTGATATAACTTTGATAGAATTCATCTGAATCATATATCCAAAGATCACAGAAAGGATGAATTGCTATGACCGCAGAAGAATTGAAACCGGAAAAAATACTTAAATTATCGGGAGGTTATTGGGAGACCTGTACGCTCCATGCAGGTGTTAAACTCGATGTTTTTACGATTATCGGCAAGGATCATCTTAAGGGGGAAGATGTGGCTGACAAACTTAAGGGTGACAAAAGAGGCGTTAAAATGCTTCTCAATGCCCTTTCTGCCATAGACCTTCTGGTGAAGAAAGAAGACATTTATTCCAATACACCGTTGAGTTTAGCTTTTCTTTCCAAGGACTCTTCCCGATATATGGGGCACATCATTTTGCACCATCACAATTTGATCGAGTCCTGGAGCCGGCTGGATATGGCGGTTCGATCCGGCCGTTCGGTAAGGCATAGAGCAACTCATACGGACGAAGAAGAACGCGAAAATTTTCTTATGGGGATGTTTAATTTGGCGATGAATCTTGCCCCGGTGCTGGTGCAGAAAGTCGATCTTTCCGGTCGGCGGAATTTACTGGATCTGGGCGGCGGCCCCGGGACTTATGCCATTCATTTTTGTATGAACAATCCCTCGCTCAAAGCAACGGTTTATGACTTGCCCACCACCCGCCCCTTTGCTGAAAAAACCATTGCAAAATTTAAGTTGCAAAACCGGATCGATTTTAAGGATGTGGATTATCTCAAAGAAGACATTAAAGGTGTCTATGACGTGGTATGGCTGTCTCAAATTCTTCACGGAGAAGGACCCGAGAACTGTCGCAACATTATCACCAAGGCCGTTTCTGCCCTGGAACCCGGGGGTATGATCCTGGTCCACGATTTTATTTTAAACGACAGCATGGACGGCCCGCTTTTCCCGGCCCTGTTTTCCCTGAATATGCTCTTGGGAACACCGTCAGGACAGTCCTATTCTGAAAAACAGATCCGAGAAATGCTTTCTGATGCCGGGGTCAGGGAAATCCGGCGCATTTTCTTTGAGTCACCCAATGATTCTGGAATAATAACCGGTATTGTTTGATGAGGATTAGATTATGAATTATCATCCCATTACCCGTAGACAATCCATAAAAAAGCTTTTTAAAATATCCGGAGGCCTTGCCCTGACCGGCGTCATGACATGGCCATTTCAAAAAACAATTTCAGCCTGGGCCGGATCAACCCGTAAGAAATTTATCATTGAAGGCATCGGCCAGGATCCTGAATATTCTGTTAGGACGTTAGCCAGAAAAGTTTTCGAGGCGGCCGGGGGAATACAGAAATTTGTTTCAAGGCAGGATGTCGTGGTGATCAAACCGAATATTTCCTGGGCAAGGCCCCCGGACCTGGCGGCAACTACCAATCCGGAAGTTCTGGAAGCGGTTGTTGAGCTTTGCCAGGAGGCCGGAGCCAAAAAAGTCAGAATCGCCGATCATACCATCCATGACGCCAGACGCTGTTTTGCCATCACGGGCGCCGGGATGGTGGCGAAAAAAACCGGAGCGGATCTGGTTTATCCACGATCTTCATTGATGCGGAATATGAAGTTACGGGGACACCGTCTGGATGTCTGGCCCGTTTTCTTGCCGCTGGTTGAGGCCGACAAAGTCATCAATCTACCGGTTGCCAAGGTCCATAGCCTCAGCGGTCTGACGCTTGGCATGAAAAACTGGATTGGTGCCGTGGGCGGCAGGAGAAGTGCCCTGCATCAGGATATCCATCTGACCATTGTGGATCTGGCCCAATTTTTCAACCCCACGATCACTCTCATAGATGCCACACGGATCATGGTTGCGAACGGTCCCTCGGGCGGAAGCCGTTCGGATGTGGCGGTTTCAAATCGCCTTATATTGAGTGATGATCCTGTTGCCGCAGATGCTAAAGCCGCAGGTCTTTTTAATCTTCAGCCTCAGGACATCGGTTTCATTACCCTCGGGGAAAAATGGGGACTTGGCACAACTGAATTTCAAAAACTCCGTGAGCACAAGGTGATCATTTGAAAGCAACCCATCTGGTCTGGATACGACGCGTTAGCCAGGCCTTTTTTTTAATTCTTTTCATTTTTCTCCTCATTGAAAGCCGTTTGCCCCAGGACATTTATCTGGATTATTCCATAGCGCTGAACGGTGAACAGGAGATCCAGCTGGATTATCCGGTCACATATTTTTTTCAGATTGATCCCCTCATATGGATCACATCTCTCATATCAGGGCACCAGTGGATCAAAGGATTTGGGTGGGCTTTTGGGATTGTTGTCCTGACGTTTTTCTTTGGCAGGATTTTCTGCGGCTTTATCTGCCCATTGGGCACCCTTCACCACATGGTGAGTTACATCAGACCGGCCCTGAAAAAACAGGATATGATCCATGCGAACCAAAAACACGCCAGTCAGAGATTTAAATATTTTTTGCTTATCCTATTTCTTATAGCTGCGGTGCTGGGTCTTAATCTCACCGGACTGTTAGACCCCATGGCTTTTTGCTTCCGTTCTCTGGCCCTTGCTGTTTTCCCGGGGATCGGAACCGGGATTAAAGAATTGCTGGATCTGTCTGCGCAAAGCGATATAAAAATATTAAATTATATAAGCTACAGCGGGGAGGTTCTGGTATCACCGGTTTTCGGGTATGGATATAAGGCTTTTAAATCTGCCTGGTTCATGGGCGTTCTTTTTCTATTTATTTTGTTTCTCAACCGTATCCGTCCGCGTTTCTGGTGCCGGACCTTATGTCCTCTGGGCGCTCTTTTGGGCCTTTTGGGACGGTTCAGTATCCTGAGGCTGGAAAAAGACCTTGAGAAATGCACGAATTGCAGCTTGTGTCTTCAATCCTGCCAAGGGGCAGCTTCTCCGATCCCGGGCCAGGAATGGGACGCCTCGGAATGTATGTTCTGCTTTAACTGTTTTAACGCCTGTCCTGAAGATGCTATTGTTTTTAAATTGAGATGGCCGAAGGAGGTTAGCAAAACACCCGATATGGGTCGCCGGGCGGTTCTGGGTGGTTTGTTGGCCGGCCTATCCTTTCCTTTTTTAGGACGGTTGGACGGCAGGGTGCACACGGTTTCTGATGCCCGTCTGATCAGACCTCCGGGATCATTGCCCGAAAAGGATTTTTTAAAACTCTGCCAGCGGTGCGGGCTCTGCATGAAGGTTTGTCCGACAAACGCAATCAACCCTGCACTCACAGAAGCGGGAATGGCTGGGTTCTGGACACCGAATCTCATTATGATCCAGGGCTATTGTGAATATACCTGCATACTTTGCGGCGGGGTTTGTCCTACGGGGGCTATCCGCAAATTATCAGGCAAAGAGAAAATCGAAAGTCCCATCAGGATAGGGTCGGCCCATATAGACCGGGGCCGGTGCCTCCCGTGGTCGGGAAACGGGCCCTGCATCGTCTGTGAAGAACACTGCCCAACGTCTCCCAAAGCCATACGCCTTAAAGAAGGGCAGTCTTCTTGGTTACCGGCCGGGAAAGCGGTCAATGTAAAACTGCCTTATGTGGATCTGGAAAGCTGTGTGGGGTGCGGTATCTGTGAATACAAGTGCCCGGTAAAAGGAAACCCCGCTATCCGGGTGATATCTGCCGGAGAATCAAGGTCTGTGGCAAATCAGATTTTACTAAAATTATAACGGATTGTTAATGTGGAGCTTTGTTTTTGCCCTGCGCAATTTTTCCTTTGGTTTTTGATAAATTTATAAGCAACTTTTTACGAAGCCACTCGTTTTTTAATTGTTGAAAATAAAATTCCATTTCTTTAAAAGTAAGTTTATATTAACATGGAAACGGATAGCACTTTTATGCAAAACGATCAAGCTAACTTAGCATAACCACCGATAACATCCTGAATTATTAGAAAGGAGAATATTATGGATAAACCCATTGATAGATTTTGGAAAACAAGACTGACCGATCTTAAGAAAGTTTTGGATTCAAACAACTTTCAAGCCTTTGTGGCGCAAAATACCGATGAAGCCAAAAAGATTGTACTGGAAAAAATTATACCCGATATTGCGCCCAGGAGTGTTTCATGGGGAGGATCGCTTACATTCACTGCCACAGGACTATATGATATGTTGAAGAAAAGGAGTGAGTTAAACGTGCTGGACACTTTTGAAAAAAAACTGTCTCCCGAAAAAAGTCTGGAGCGTCGCCGGCAGTCACTGCTGGTCGATCTTTTTATTACCGGAAGTAATGCGGTGACCGAGACCGGTCAGCTTGTTAACCTTGATATGATCGGCAACCGTATTGGAGGGATCACTTTCGGCCCCAAACATGTTATTATCCTTGCAGGCCGCAATAAAATTGTCCCTGACCTGGATGCGGCCATGTTCCGTATTAAAAACTATGCCGCTCCGGTCAACACCATGCGTCTGGACAAAAAAACACCCTGCGCCAAAACCTCCTATTGCGAAGAATGTAAAAGTCCTGACCGTATTTGCAATACTTGGACGATTACCGAAAAATCATTTCCCAAAGGCAGGATAAAGGTTGTTTTGATTAATGATGACCTGGGATTTTAAACCGAATTGGGATTAAAATAGTCATCCATTTTGTCTTTGCTCAGTCAGGGTGTCAACATATAATGGAATGTTGATACTGAGACGTTCCTGAAGTTTTTAGATAGAGCAAGAGGGCACCTGAGCTTAAAAATTGGTCGGGTCAGAATCCAGAGTTATTGAAATTTCAAGGCAGGGATAGAATTTTCCCTGCCTTCCTTTTCTGAACCTTTTTCCTTTGTTACGGTCATCGCCCAAATACTCGAATAAACCCCGGAGAGCTTGAAATGAAGACGTTATGATTGTTCTCGATTTTGTTTACGGTGAATTGGCGTTACTTATTATCGAAGTGTTTATGCCTTAACATACACGCCAATTCCGGCAGTCCTAATTTTCCCCTGCTTCTTTAACATCTTAACATTATCGTATATTTTTCTTTTGTTGAAACCCGTCTTTTTCATGAGTGTCGCCACATCAGTGCCCTTTTTGAATTTTTTAATTATGCCAAAAAGAGTATCCGCCGCTGTTAATTTGGCGGTTTGTTTGACAGCGACCTTTTTTACGGGTTTTGCTTTGGTCGTGGGTTTTTTTGCTGGCTTTGGTTTTTCAAATTTCCCGATTTGGATAATGATTTTGTCAACCTTCTTTGATAATGCCGTTAGATCCCTGTTCGCCGCTTGAAGGTTCTTTATTAGATTCTTCATTTCCGGGTTCCTCCTTTCCTTATTATACGTTTTATGACCTATCCACCCTTTCAACGCTTTCCCATATGTAAAAAAGGGACCTTTATTGACTTGATTTGAAGCCTCCGAAATTTGAGTTAATTCAATTAAATACATAATTAATAAAGAAGTGTCAAGAATTCTGTAGTGTTGGAGGATTATGGAATGCACTGTATCGCTGGTAGTCAATGATTAAATCAATTGATTTTGAAGAATAAATACGCAATAGTTTTATAACTAAAACAAATGTCATTATAAATGGACCGACAATATGAAAACAAATCATAAGATTTTAATTGGTAACAGCATAAACATGGAAGCGGTGTCATCTGAGAGCGTTGATTTCATGGTAACCTCCCCGCCCTACCCGATGATTGAAATGTGGGATGAAATGTTCGCCCGACAAAGCGCATCTGTCAACAAGGCGTTGGAAAAAGGGAATGGGACAAATGCCTTTGAATTGATGCACCAAGTGTTGGACCCGGTATGGAAAGAGGTTTACCGGGTATTAAAAGTCGGTGGTTTTGCCTGCATCAACATCGGCGATGCGACCAGAACCATTAATGGTAATTTTGTGCTGTATCCGAACCACATGAGAATTTTGAAAGTTGCATTGGAACTTGGTTTCTCAGCACTTCCTTGTATCCTGTGGCGGAAGCAGACCAATGCGCCAAACAAGTTTATGGGATCGGGCATGCTCCCTGCCGGGGCATATGTAACATTGGAACATGAATATATTTTGATTTTAAGGAAAGGTCCAAAGCGGGTGTTCAAGAAGGAAGAAGATAAAAGGATAAGGCGTGAAAGCGCTATATTTTGGGAGGAACGCAATAGCTGGTACTCGGATGTATGGTTTGATGTTAAGGGGACGCCACAAGCCCTAAAGGATAAAGACTCTCGCCGAAGGAGTGCCGCTTATCCTTTTGAGTTAGTATGTCGACTCATCAATATGTATTCAGCCAAAGGTGATATTGTGCTCGATCCTTTTTTAGGTACAGGAACTACGACCGCCGCCGCCATTGCCTCAGGAAGAAACAGCATCGGTTATGAAATAGACCCGGCTCTGGAAAATGTCATTGATCGTATGAAAGAGGTTATCGTTGACTCGTCAAAGCGGTTAATTCGGAAAAGACTTGCCAAACATATGGAGTTTGTCGTTCATCGGTTAAAAACCAAGGGTGGGTTCAAATATGAAAATAAGCATTACGGCTTTCCTGTAATAACCGCACAAGAAAAAGAATTGATATTAAATGACCCGCTGGATATTACGCAACCGGAGGGGGGTGAGTTTGAAGTCAACTATTCAGACAAGCCCCAGTCGGAATTTTGTAAAAATTGGTCTGACGAGCTTAAGGAGAAAAAACTTGATGTTATCAGCCAAAATTTGCGTCAGACCATAACTGTTAAAAAATCGGCCCAGATGAAGCTTTTTTAGAAATCAAACTCAGTGGGTATATTTGCATATTCCGGCAAATTCTGTTTGAAGACCTGACCGGATAAGTGGATATTATAATTTAAAATTGGTCGGGGCGAGAGGATTTGAACCTCCGACCCCTTGAACCCCATTCTTTGAAGTTTTTATACCGGGATCTATAATAACATATTGAAATAGCGAGATATCCTGCAAGCCACCTGTCTTTTTCAACCTGCGTGCATGGTGTGCATAAAGTCGCAATTATCAATACTTTGTGCATGCAGTAAAATAATTTTTGTACATTTTTTGTACATTTGCCACTCATGAAAAAAGCCCAGAGTATGTGCTCTGAGCCCTTTCCTTTTAGATAAAAAAATGGCAAAGCTTTGTAATAAACATATTCCATACGCAAGATTTCTACTGGATTTCGATTCTCAAATTCAATCGCTACCTCAACATATCGCACACGCTTGCCGCCATATTGTGGGAACGATATATCCGGGTCATGCTGCATTAACCTTTCATACCTTGTCAGCGCAAGACGCTCCAAATAATCATCATCATCATCATTAACAATAAAAATTCCAAGACCTACACCCATGATGCTCTGGATTTGAAATCAATCTAAAAATGATGAACTCTTAAAAAGTCAAAATCTTTTTTAAAAAGCGTTTTTTTTCAATACCTTTGGTTTTGCCGGTGAACGATTCAATACAACCCATTTATCTGTTCCAGGGTGATATCGAATATTTTTTATCAAAACATACGGCCATTCCTTGGCTTTCCTTACGAATCACCGATCCGGAAACATCAATGCGTGACCGATTATTCTTTCCGTTTTTAAGCTTGTCCAAAGGGATAATCAGATCCATTTTCACATCAGTTCCCACCGAAAATGGATTATCTGTTTTAAAAAACGCACCTCCGGCGCAGATGTCGCGGATCATAAATTCAAAGGCTCGTGTGTATCCGCTTTCATCTTCAATAGAAAGTAATGCCGGGAGTTTAAGATCAAATCTTTCCATGTTTCGTTTTTCGATAACGTTCATGACACCCTCCTTTTCTTATCAAAAACTCTTAATCATTATTACCAATTCATAAAAATCTGGTCAATCAGGCAAAAGTACTATTTTTTTCGTATTTTTTGGGACAAGTTTTCTAGGAAAAAGGTACTAGATCAAAAATGAAAACTAATACCTTTTTCCTATTTTTTGGTATTAGAAAAATACGAAAAAAATCATACCTTTTTCGTATTTACACGGGCAATATAAGTCTGATAGAAATATGGCTCGGTAAATGAGCGAACGTGGAGGCTTGCTCGCTTCCGGCGTGAATATCCCACTTAGAATTCTTGTTGCTGACAATGATAGATCTGTTTTGAAATTATATCGAAAGGTTCTTTCTCAGGTAAACACTGACCCCTATGGTTCGGACGATAACCCGAAAACAAAGGGGAATCCCTATTGTCCGACCCCCTTGAATTTAACAACCCAATCCTTTGATGTCGTGACCTGTCAACAGGCAGATGAGGCGGTGGATGCCGTAAAAGATTCTCTTGAACACGACCGCCCGTTTTCAGTAGTTTTTACCGAAATTCATATGCCGCTGGGGTCCGATGGAATCTGGGCCGTAGAACATATCCGGGCTTTGGACGCGAATGTCGAAATTGTAATCGTAACCGGCCATACGCATATTCATCCTCGTGTCATTTCTTGCAGGGTTCCCCCGGCTCATAAACTGCTCTACATTCAAAAACCATTTCAACCCCTTTTTCACTTTTGTAGTATAAACACTTACAAATTAAATAGCTATCGTACTACAAAATTTTCATACATTCATTGACAGACATCTATGATTTTTTTGTGTAAGGTTTCCTCAAGCGATCAAGAAATAGGAACATATCGTATTATTTCCTGAAAAAACTCAACCTATCACCTGAATCTTGGCCGACTACATAATGTAATCGACAAGGCGGAGCTGTATTTTCTTTGGATCTTATTTGGAATTTGACTCCCATCATTTAGAGTACTACATTTTCAAACACCGGATGATGCCTATGCAGCGCTTCGAGGAAATTACAGCAAAGTTGGAAAAATCTGCGATATCGGCCTGGCTGGCCAGTTCTCTCTTGCACCGCAAATCTTAAGGGGTTCTTTTACCTGGGACGGAGAAACCCCCAATAACCAATAACAAACTTTATGGTACCACAGGAGGGTAATTATGAAAAAAATGAACATCTGGGTCAATCGAATGGGCATCTTGTTTCTGGTGGCGGTCGTATTCCTGGTTGTAAGTCCCGTGCCCGAATCTCTGGCACAGGCAGATCTCGTGACCAATTCTTCGGCACAGGCAAGTCCCGTGCCCAAATCTCTGGTACTGGATGCAGAGAGTCTGGCCGAAGTCGTTGAAAAAGCCAAAATAAATCCGGAACTTGCGGCAGAGCTCGCAGCCAAGTTTGCCACTGACAATCCGGACTTTGCGGCAGAGATCGCAGCCGCCGTCGCCGAGGCCGTACCTGCCAATGCGGTGGCCATTGCTACCGCCGTCGCCGAGGCCGTACCTGCCGATGCGGCAGAGATCGCAGCCGCCGTTGCCGAGGCCGTACCTGCCGATGCGGCAGAGATCGAAGCCGCCGTTGCCGAGGCTGTACCGGCCGCTGCCGCTGCTGCCGCCGCTCCGGAACCGGAACCGCCGCCCGATATCCCGCCGCCGGAACCGGAACCGGAACCGGAACCGCCGCCCGATGTCCCGGACCCGCCGCCGCCATACGGGCAATAATAAATAGAAATTACAAGACGTTTCTCGCCACAAAGCCACCAAGGCACTAAGAAAGAATAACAAAATAAAATCCTTCGTGTATTTGTGCCTTGGTGGCAAATATTTTCAGTTCCGGCCTGACCGGGTTAGGAGTATAAAGTGAAAAACAAGCACTATGCAACGCAAGGCGCAATGAAAACAGGTTTATTGTTTATTTTCCTCGGGCTCTTTGTTTGGGCGCCATGGGCTTTTGCCATGGGAAATATCCATTTAGGCAGGCTCGAGATAAACCCGGAGCTCTCATACAAGGGTGAATACAACGATAATATTTATTTTGAAAATAGCAATGAAGATAGCGACTTTATTCATACGATAACGCCCGGTATCGGTCTGAAATTTACCGGTACGCCGGGCAACTTCTTTTCCGCCGGGTACAAGTTGGGTATAGTAATGTACAACGATGACGATGACAACGACTACGAAGATCATCGGGCGTTTGTGTCCGCAGGTCTCAAAACGCCCAAAGGGCTTTATCTGAAAGTAAAGGACGGTTTTCAGGACACGGAAGACCCTTTTGACTCAAAAGAAGAGTTCCGTTTGGGAGAGCAGACCAAGCGATGGAACAATCTGGTTAATATCATTGCGGGGTTCGAATTCGCGGAAATATATTGCATAGAAGCAACATATAATAACTTTGTGGAGCGATACGATCGGACAAAAGATGAATTCCAGGATACCATTGAAAATACATACGGTATTGCCGTACTCTACAACCTAACCCCAAAGACCGCCCTGTTGTGCCAGTACCTGAGAGATGATACCGAGTATGATGCACAAAACGACGGCATCGACGTTAATCGTGACGGGTTCGATGAATGGAATTCCGGAAACTCCCAGGACTACGTCATTGACCGGTTTTTAATCGGCGCCCGTTTTAAGCCGGGAGGAAAATTAAGCGGCGAGTTCAAATTTGGTTACGGTACTATTGATTTCGATAATGACATGGATAAAAACGGAAATAAATACGATGATGACAGTTTCTTTGCAATGAAAGCCAATGTCGGCTACAAACCCGTGGAAAAAACAAGCCTTTCTTTGATCTTAAATAGGTACAAAGAAGCCTCCACTTCCGCTGATGTTTCCGATGATGTTTCGGCCACGTATGTAAGAACGATCATTGGGTTAGGGCTGACACAAAATTTTACCAACCGGATTTCCGCGAATCTTGGATTTGAATGGAGCAATAAGGATTACGAGGATGAACGCGCCGGAAGCCCGAAAAAAGAGCTTGATCTTTACACGACCCGATGTGGTATCGACTATTTTATAAATGATTGGCTGAGTGCCGGCCTGTCATATAAATACCAGGACAACCAGGCCAGCAGAAGCCAGTACGACTACGATGAGTACACGGTGAATACCGTTGCGTTTAAGCTGACGGGCAAGTTTTGAAAATTGTCCATTGACGATTGTCAATTGAATATTTAAGGGAAAAACCTGATGAAATATTGATATTGTTTCTCAATTATTCAATCTTCAATCTTCAATCTTCAATCCTACTAGGTGTTTAAATGAAAATTTTATTTAGAGTTATACTTACTCTTGTTGCCCTCTTGTTTATCGGCGCCTGCACCACCGGCAAAGACGTGGTTCGGGTGGTCGAGGTGGAAAGCGCTTTGGATGCGGGGCTCACCGAAAAAGAGATCGCCAGACTGGCACAGATCAAGGCTGCGGAAAAAAGCGAGAACAACGGCCACGAACTCAAGAACGTCATCCGGGGGACCCGAAATTATTCCGTCATGGAATACTTCGCGACCCATCCCGACGTTGCCGGCCCCGTTGCCAACGACTACCGGGTGGGGGGGTACGATGTCCTCGACATCACCGTGTACGAAGAAGAGGACCTGTCCCGAAAGGAAGTTCGAATCAGCGCGGACGGCTACATCACCTTTCCCCTGGTGGGCCGGATCGAGGTGGCGGGCCTCACCACGTCCGAGATAGAAAATCTCATTGCCGTGAAGCTCGCACAGGGCCAGCTCATCATCGACGCCCACGTCTCCGTGTCGGTCAGCGACTACAAGAGCAAGCAATTCTTGGTCCTCGGCCCGGTAAACTCGCCGGGATCCTATCCCCTCAAGGCCAGGGAGCGGGTGGTGGACGCCATCTCCATGGCCGGGGGCATCGATTCTTCCAAAAGCGGGAGCGAGCTGATGATCATCCGCACGGAAAACCCCGACACCCGGCAGGAAAGAAAAATCGTTATCCGCATCGATATCCAGGCCCTTCTCTACCAGGGGAATCAGAATCTGAATCTCCGTCTATTGGATCGGGACCTTCTCTACATCCCCAAGGCCGAAAAGTTCTACATCATCGGACAGGTGCAGAGCCCGGGATCCTTTTTCTACACCGACAAGGACATCACCCTGGTGGGGGCCATCAGCATGGCCGGGGGCTTCACCAAGATCGCGGCCCGGAACCGGACCCGGATCGTCCGTGTGGAAGACGGCAAGGAAAAGATCATCACCGTCAAGGTGGATGCCATCACCAAGTCCGGAAAAAAAGCCCAGGACATCCGCATAGAACCCGAAGACATCATCGTAGTCCCCGAGAGCTACTTTTAGTTTTATATCTCACGGAGTTCGAAGGGCTTTGCGATGCAAAGCGTTTAAACCCATTAGATAAAATCTATATCTCACAGAGCTCGCAGAGAACGCAGAGAACGCAGAGAAAAACAGAATTTTCCATTGCCGCTGAGGCGCCGGCAATGGAAATATGTTCAGCAGCTTACGCTGCAAAAAAAACAAACGGCTTCAGATGTTTTCGAGAGGTTCTAAGGATTAGATAATTAATTCCACCGAGGGTGGATAGCACCTTGATTTGGATTGCCCTCTCAGCAATCCGGATCAAAACTCTGTGCCCTCTGTGAGCTCTGTGAGAGATCCAAGGAAAAAACCACATGGAAGAATTCCAGGAAAAACAGATCGACCTTCGGGAGTACCTCCGGGTTCTGATCAAACGGCGGTGGATCATCG
>Ga0222626_1000191_pt1 | contig 43740 bp, 35 predicted proteins | sample AntAcemetageno91_FD_179862 | JGI IMG/M metagenome (GOLD analysis project Ga0222626, IMG submission 179862) | Saline water microbial communities from Ace Lake, Antarctica - #91 | ecosystem: Environmental > Aquatic > Non-marine Saline and Alkaline > Saline | place: Antarctica: Ace Lake | collected...
GACCTAACATACGCCCCGGAGAAATGTCAATACAATTTTCTTGACAATTCGAGGCACGACTATATAATCAGCCGCCAAGCCGGAGTGGTGAAACTGGTAGACGCAGGGGACTCAAAATCCCCCGGACGCAAGTCCATCTCGGTTCGATTCCGAGCTCCGGCACCATAGGAAGATTAAGGGCTTATGGATTATCAAACAATCCGAAAGCCCTTTTCTTTTTCGGCCTATGGTCATTTTATCCCGCTATAGTCCCGCTTTCTTATTTTTTATGCCGCTTTCCAGCCATTCGAGTTATAGTTTCGCAGCACGGTAATGAAAGTGTTGTACCACCATGCTGTTGTTTTAAAAAAGGCATGGGGGACGGGGGGAGGGAGCAGATACACTATTGCCGATGGGACCCCTATAGAGGTCCCAACACGCAACACACAAAGGTGGTAAAAGGTTGTAAATAGTTGTACTAGTATTTGAAGCAGACTGAACGGGATGTTACTATAGGGATCTTGACCACACACACCTCTTTACACGAATATTTTGGAATACTAAGTTATAAAATCTTATCTATAGGGATTCTCCGAAGTCTGAATTGATGATCTTGAACAGGCCTAAACAAACAGAAGCCCCAGAATAAAAGTATCCAGGGCTCCTGCAAAGGAATCGGGCCGAAGACGTACGAGGCGAACGACCCAATAGAAGTGTACTCCTCTCATCTACAAAATCAAGGATTTTTTATGTCCAATAATGGGTTATTCCAGTTATCTCTTGCACCCACTAACAAATGATTTCGAGCAAAAAGGAATACTGAGGAGTACCATTGGAAGTGTAGTGGAACGCTTGAGTTCAGCGGCGGGCGGCTTTTTACCCGCCCACTGGAACGATTCGTTAGGCGTACTAATCAGGGCCAAAGATTGATACGTGGTAGGAATTAATGTTGTAAGGTCAAATTTTTACGTCTATGATTTTACTCGTATCAATGCCCATGATGTCCACCACTTTTACCATGACTTTGTATTGGCCTGTCTGTCTGTATTCATGGGGAACAGAGGTAAATTCCAAAGTCGGGTTTTTCTTTGTGCGAAAACTTTGCCATTCATTTTCAAACAAATAATTGCCTGTCCATTGTTCTTCTGTTTCGCCTTTGTCATTTTTGATTTTGATGATTTCTTTCTTGTTTTCATAATTAAAATCTATTGCCCAATAGTCAATCCAGTCGTGCCAGTTTTCGGTTAATAATGTGCGGTTGATGACACCGTTTTTATCTTTTTCGAGCTTAAAAATTTGCCCGTCTTCAATGACAACTTTGCTGCCTGCTCTCATGGATTGTTGCAGTTCTTCAATGTCATCCTGAGTGTAATGCGTTACAAAGTCAGTCAGTTCTACTGTGATTGTTTTGCCCTTTTTCTCGATGTTTGCGTTCAGATAGGCGACATCATAAAAACGAGCCTGTCCTTTTTCAACGGCTCGTTTGTCAAAGACTTCTTTGGGAATGTATTTCAGCGTCACCGATACGCCTTTTTCTCTGAGTTCCTGAATGAATTGCGGCGTTAATCCCATTTCAAATTCAAAGCCTAAAACGTCCACCTGGGTATAAAGTTTTTGCCTGCATTCTTCAAAGATATCTTGCAAACGGCTTTGCGTAACCGGAACGTCAAGGGGTCCTACATGAACAAATCTGCCTGCTTTACTGCCGTGCAAATTGAAATGACCTTCAATGCGCTTTGCCTTGTATGCCTCGAGAATGAGATTGACATAGATTTCTTCTTTGCTTTTTCTTGCGCCGTTGCTGAGGTCATCCATAAAAAACTGACGCTCATATTTGCCCAGATTCAGAATTTCAAAGGCTCTGAAATCTTTGCCGTTTTTTTGCAGTTCACGTTGAACGCCGATCAATCGCTTTCTTGTGGTGTGAATGGCAAAACGCCCTAAATCGCAGGTAATCCATTTTCTGCCGAGTTTTTCAGCTACGGCGGCTGTTGTGCCGCTGCCGCAGAAAAAATCGGCGATTAAATCGCCTTCGTTGCTGCTCGCTTTCATGATGCGCTCTAAGAGGGCTTCGGGTTTTTGGGTGGGGTACTTTCCTGCGATTACTTCATCTGTATTGCCTTTAGATACATTAGCCGAAATCTCCCACCAGTCTCTAGGTATACCATGATTTATATTGAACCCTTTAGTCTCATCTGTGGTGTTTATTATCGTGCTTCCACTACCAGCAAAATACTTGTTACTTACAAATCCATTTCCGTCTGCATAGCTTCCCCATCTTTTGATTGTACTGTCGCTAGATGGGAAATCTAACTTATCTGGATGGATTTGATGCGTAGCACTTTTCGCAAAAAAATAGATTGAATCATGGTCTCGTCCAAAGGAATTGGGCGATGCACGAAGCGATGTTTTATAGCACCAAACAATTTCGTTACGAAGATTATTTACACCAAAAACCTCATCCATCACCAAACGGATTAAAGCATTCACCCTCCAATCACAATGCACATAAATACTCCCATCATCCACTAACAAGTTGTACATGAGTTTCAGGCGTTCATACATCATCGTTAAATACGACGAAATTCCTTTACCCCATGTATCGCGGTAAGCAATTTCTTCAATAACGCTCTGCTTTTTTTCGGCAGTTTCACCGCCTATTTGTATGTCAAAGCCAAAGTCAGCGCCAACAGCAAAAGGCGGGTCAATGTAAATGAGTTTGAGTCCGCCTTGTTTTTCAATCTCTTCACGCACGGGGCCGTTTGCCAAAGAGGAAAGGATGAGCTTGTTATCGCCCCAAATCAGTTTGTTTGACCAACCTTTGAGCTGTCTGCCGCGCATATCGAACATATCTAATGTTTCACCGGGTTTAAGGTCTCCTTTGCGCGGCTCGTCAATATGCTCAATGCTGTGAAAAGGCAGGGCAATATTGGCGACGTCTTCTTTGCGCCCGTTCCAGAACAAGAACACATCTTCTTCATCTGCAAACAGTTTATAGATATATTCTTTAGGCAGATTCTCGCCTGACTTGATGAGTTCGATGATTCGGTTTTTGTCGTTTTCGGCTAAAATCATTATGCTTTCCTTTTTCCAGTTACTTTAAAAATTTCAATGATATCCGAAAAAGACTTGAGGTCTTTTTCTTTCTTTTCCCAGTCTTCCTGCTTTACATATACAGGCGTGTAAGTGTATTCGCTTGATGCAGTGTTAATGTCTTTGCACCAAGCAGCCAGCCGCTTGATTTTGCGGATGTCGTCCAGATCTTCACGTCCTTTTGTTTCCAGAATGAAAAAGGTATTGGCATTGGTTTTTACAAAAAAATCAGGATAATATTCTCGTATATTTCCATCTTCGGCCTGATATTCCATTTTAAAATTGACACCGCCTTCGCCCATTGTGTTTTTTGCATACGAAACCACATCGGCAAAACGGTTTTCCAAAGCTGCCGCCACTTCCAGTTCAAAAGAATTGTCGCCGATAATTTTGTTGAAAACTGATTTTTTAGGAATAAGGAAAGGCTGATTTTCGGTAATTTTGGGTTTTGCCGACTTCAATGAAATATAATTTTTGACTTCTGCTGTGCCTTTATCGGTAACGGTTAATTCGTTAATGGCTTTTTTGAACGTGGTGTATAAAATATGTTTGGGCTGTGCTTCGGACAGATTGCGCAATGTTTGGGGGTCGCTCAATTCCACTTCTTTTGTAAAAAGTTGATACTTCACAAAACTTTCAACTTTTGGGTACAGGATATTAAAACCGCTTACCAGACGACTATCTTTAAGAATGCTTGAAGTAAAAAATCCGATGACGTTTCGGTAATCGGGAACAGTATCTTTAAAAACGGTCTTGTGAGAAAAATCGCCGTCAATATCATTGAAAACGATCTCTTTCAATTCATCACTGTTAAACCTTTTGAGAGCCACTTTTCCATTTTTGAATTTGCCCACATCAATCATTTCCAAATTTTTGTATTCTCTGTAAATACGCGGGCTCATTTGCGGAATCGGAATATCCAGCGCATCCAAATCTTTATTCGGATTCTCTTTATCCACTTCCACAATGATCGGCGATTTGCCTTTTGAACCTTTTCCCATGGGGCTGTATTGAAATTCAACGCCTTCTGTCTTCAGGCTTTCCACAAATTCCAAAAACGCGGATGTACCGACCACAACCAATTTTTCAGGCATATCAAAAGGAAACATTTTTCGCAGACCTCGCCCGATAGTCTGTTCCGGTAAAATTTTGGAATCCGCCCCGAAAGGTCTTAATCCCACAACAGTTGTTACATTTTTAACGTCCCAACCCTCCCGCAACATCAGAACAGAAACTACGGCTTTGTATGGCGAAATGTCTTTGTCAATATCATCAGCGTCTTTACGTAGTTTTTCCAATTCCTTTTTATCCCTTTTACTGGCGGCAGATTCTTTAATTTCACCGGAATTATTGGTATGAATGGTCAAAACCGCATTTTTCATTAAAGGATATTCTTTTTCCAAAAACGCAGCCGCCTGATCCGCTTCTTTGGTGCTCATCGTCATAATGAAAAGAATAGGCGTTTTGTAATTTTTCAATTCTTCATATTGCTGTTCCCATTCCAAATATCCCAAATGAATAAAATCTCTATATCGTTCGATAAAATCCCTGGAATCTTTTTCCTGAATTTTTTGGCGTGATGCTTCATCCGGCAGCACTGGTGACTTGACAACATTTTGTTTGATCGCTTCCACCAAAGGATAATCGCAAATGGTTTGAACGAAAATCGCACCCTTGTTGTGTTTCGGTGTTGCCGAGAAATCGGCTTGCAGGCTGATGTCGCTGCCGGATTTTAATTTGAGTTTGTTGCTGATATCTTCAATGCTTTTAAACCAGGCCAAATCTTTATCGTGTATGTGATGCGCCTCATCATTGAGTACAAGCAACTCTTTTATCTTTTCGCTTCGCAAAATTTTACCCAAATCCAAACCTTTTGAAGTGTCGGCATCCGGTTTGGGCTTTACGCCTAAAAATGTGGTCTCAAAAGATTGTTCCGGTTCCTCATTAAAGAATACCCGGTGAATATTGGTTAGGAAAATATTGCCTGATTCTGTAATCGGTTTTAAATAATCCTGAATATGCAACGTCAATTGGAAATCGTTTTTCCAGTCTTTATCATCAAACCCATTTTCAGGAATAAACGGTTCTTCAAAAAACATTTTCAGTCCGTAAAAGTCCTTGAGTAGGCGATTCAACACGATGATATTCGGGGCAATCACTAAAAAGTTTTTTGATAATTTACTGTCAACTTCGTATAATTTATGGAAATAAGACCACACTAAAGTCAGACCCATTACTTTTGTTTTACCTGTGCCGGTTGCCATTTTCACTACATATCTTGTCCAAGTTTCATCAAACATCCCCGTGCTGACACGCTCGGAAGAATCAAAACGCATCAATTCGTATTTGTCTCTGGCTTTTGCCACTTCATACAAATAAATGATTGATTCAATGGCTTCACGCTGTGAAAAGAAAAAACCGAATGGGGTTTGTCCGATAAGATGTTCATGGTTAAACCAAAAATCCATTAAAGATTTTGAAGTATCAGAAGCACCCTGATAGCCGTCATCCCGCCACTTGGTAACTGCTAAACGAATTTTGTAAACCAGTGGCGGCAATAGCTTTTCGTAATCGTTTTGAAAAGCGTCCATTTGGCTTTGTGTCGGAGCCCATCGTTCATTGGGTGTAAGTATTTTAAAAGGGTCTGATATTTTCATTTGTCCTTTTTCCTCTGTCAAAGGTAATATTTCTCTCAGCCGCATTGGCTGTCTTTCAGTATTGGCTATCCCTGTCGAATATACACAAATAATGTGTGTTACTACAGATTATTCTCCATTTTTTGCCGTTTGCATATCTGTCCGCATAACGATGAGCTAAGCCGGAGCAGTCCCTGTGGCTGCGATCGGATTTAGCGCCTTGTTCGCCGTTCTATTTGACAAACACGATATAGACATGTTGGTTGTCAAGAGCCTTACCCTGTTCCGGATCAATAATCAGTTTTTGTTTTAGACTTGCGGGCAGATTTCTAACAAAATGTTTTGTTGCTGCCCTAACTTCCGATGTGTCGTATAAGCCCAAGAGTTTGATCGATTTGTCAGCATTCTTGGAGGATTTACTCTTACCCACAATGAGTCCTTCAATGTCCTTTCGTAATCCATTGCGCTGTGCTGACCCGAACACCCGACCGGCATTTATAGGAATGTTACATTTGATTTCGGCAACTGTATCAGGGGATGAGAGCTCAATGTCATAGCCATTTGCATTAGGTTTGGATGACCGGATGGTGTCGAGTATCGTCTTTCTCGCGCCTTCCGAGATATTGAATGTATCACAGATCCAGCCTCCAAGAGAAAACGCCAAGCGGAGGGTGATGAGGTTGTTGATGTCCGAAAGCGCGGTTTTAAGGCTAAGCATCTGATCTGTGGTCAGCCCGGAGTAGTAGTCCTTCTCTTCGATCCCCAGTAACCCGACAACTGAGCGATTGAATGCGGTCTTTAGAGCAACTTCACGATCGTACATTCTTCCCTATCCTTATAGCGAACGCTCCACTCAACTTCGACTGCCAGCGTGACACCTGTCCCGCAAGCGACATACTGGGTTCATCGTAAGCAGTGAGGCGATTGTTCCTCTTTCTATTTCGTCAGGTACCTGACCGGCGCACTGCCTGTTGAGGCAAATTCACTCCAATTCATATTTGTAGTTCCGTGACTTTTAAGATCAATGAACGCCACAATATATCGACGATTATCATCGGGTGTGGGACCGCTGACGCCGTTGTGCTGCCCGATGAGAATCTCGTTTATGATCCGTGTATCTTTGGTGTCGCGACGATAAATGATGATTTTATCGGCCTGTCTACGAGGATTGATAATCCAGTTACCCGAGGCACCTGTCCCGTTGGGTCGTATTGTGAGGTTGAGTCCATCGGTAAAAACGACAATCGCTGTTTCACCAGGTATCAAAAAGTCAATGGCTTTCATGTTTTTCCTTTTGGCGGACAATTAATATACTTACTTGGTATTTTCCGAACTTTCGTGTAACCCTACTTTATTTTACGAAGAATGAAAACAGAAAACTCCATTATAAAATCAATATCAAGGGACTCTATCCATTGGGTATTCGGCGGGAATAAAGACTAAAAACCAAGTTGGTAAAATATAGGAAAAATGGCAACGGCTAACAATAAATATCATTTGAAATGATGTATTGACGGATCGAATCAGATAAACAACAGTACAGGAAAAAGTCTAACCATCCCCCCGATTCAAATCTCCGGCTATAAATCCTTTGTTTGCTTTTGGGGTGGTGGTTTTTTGGGGAGCCCCGGGGGGCGGAAGGGCGTGTGGTTTATTGCCTGCCGCCCTTTGGCTGGCAATGAACTATACGATGGGTGGCGGGGGAATAATATGTAAAGCGGCGGCATATAATCACAGAAGCACCGCAGTGGCACAGGGCAAAGGGTAACATAAAGCACTTTTTATGTTTAGCGGAGTCCGGGAATCTGGCTGGCGGGGAGCCTGCTGTATTTTTTTGCAGGCTGCATGACCGCCAGACAAAGAACGATAAAGGCCTTTATCGGCTTTGCCGGACGGAGCGACCTTTGCCCCAAAGTCAAACGCAAGCAGTAACGCAAGAGATGGAACCCGCCGCCTCCGCAAGGGTACTTAATATAGCACCGAGGGCAGGAGTCTCTGCATGCCGTGTGACGGGGCGTTTTCCGGCACGCGAGATGCATTCCATGCACGCCCTGGGTGCGGACTACCCATGCAAGGCGCGTGACAGAGTCTTTATTTCTGGCGGCGGGCCTTGCTACTAATGCATACTCGTGTGACAGAGCATTACCCTGGCGCACGATATGCTTCCTTACAGTGAGTTCACCTACAACTGTTCAGTGGTGACAGTTACCAGGATTGAGGATTACGGATAGAAAGAGAGTTACCCGGCAATGGAAGCTGGGATTTCGGATCATGTGTGGACGTTAGAAGATATTATTAGGTTATTGGGGTAGTGAATATATTTTCAGAAACGAGACATTTACCTCATCTTCGTTATATGTATAAACTGCCACTATTCCTGGCAATTCCGGTGGTCGAATATCTGGATCAACCTTCATTGCATATTCGGTACGCCCCATATGAGAAATTGCCGTTCCGTCCTCTGGACCCCTTGCAAGTCTGAACACCAACCCATCCCATAGCTTCTCAATTCTTTTACTGTTATTCCTAGCACTATCTATTTCTTTTCTAACGCATTCTTCTTCAATGATCGTTCTTGCTTTGATATTCATTGAGAGTATTTTTCTTCCATTATATTTTTAACCCACTGAACGTCATCTTTATTTATCTTGCCCAAAGTAGCAACAAGGGTTGCCTCGTATGGAATTTCTTCTCTCTGATTAGCAAGCTCATAGATTCGATCATGACTTTTGTTGCTTATAGACTTGGCGGTATGGTTGATACAGATATCGCTAATATTTCTGTCAATTATATCAAGTTCCTGTTGGCTAAAACTCGAAGTATCTGGATTTTCCAATGATATAAATTCCTTCTTATCATATTTGTGAAAGTTTACATCATTAACAACCATTTTCCCTTCGTCCTGTAATTCTTCCAATACGCCCAGAATATGATGGGGAACGGGACCGAAACCCTGCTTTTTGTACGTTTCGCCCGTTATAGGCTTTTCCAATAAGCGGTAGGCTTCAGTGTCGGAATACCAAAGTATTTTATTTAGCTTTGTAGATCCAAGGTAATCGGGGTTTTTACACTTATGGCTAATATAATGGACGAAATTTTTGAACTTTTTTCTGTCAAACTCCATGACATCACCCTCCCGTCTATTGATTTTGGTAAAGCTAACATACTGAATAATCTTTATCAATATTTTTATCATACCATTTTTCTCCTTTCAAACTGAGACACTACCCTTTCGATAAAGATACAAAGCCCTGCATTTACTCCCGCATGTCCCCCCGACCCCTTTGCTATTCTTCGTATATCCGTCAAGTGAATCTTTTTCACAAAAGGGGGTTGACGAAATTGACAGATAGGTTGACACAACGACAGCATTGCAAGGTTGTTAGGTTGTGGCCAGCCGGGGTTTTCATGATAAATAAATCGAGCATTTGCCGGCTTACAGCTTGACAATGAAACCCTAAAAAAGAGACATAGCCAAAATAGACAGCACCATAGGCAAAACCTTCTATTATTTAATATTCTTAGACAGCTTGAAATAGACGCGCACTACTACAAAAAAGAGGAATCACCGTACACCATAAGTAAGAATATTACCCCCCGATAAAAAAGGAGTTTTCTTACACTATAAAAAGAATACTTTCACTCGATAGAAAAAGAGTTTGTGGGAACGATACCCGCGCACGACAGAGTCTTTTTCTGGCGCATGAGATGGGTCCCTTTTTTGATCATAGCCAATCATAACCAAACTGTTGCGCCGCTAATACCAAGGAGGAATGATTTGCTTGTCCGGCTTTTTGTCGTAATTGATAATATGTTTTCCGGTGCATGCCCTTCGGCTTTTCGGGAAATGGCTCTGACAAATTAGCGCTGCCGCCAAGACGCTGCCTAATCCCCCTTGCTTTCTCCATGAGCCGTTCGTAACGCTGTATCTGCTGGCTGGCATATGTAAGATTGTAACAGTGACGGCATAAGAAATATTTGCCAGCTCCGTATAAAAGAGCCACGCGCCTGTTGCAGTGTGGACATAAAAACCATGTTCTTTTGCCGCCTATCGACCATATGGGTTGAAAAAACAAAAAGCGATTACCAACATTGTCAACGACAAAAAGAAATGCTCCATTATTTTGAATCCTTAGACAGTGTGACATTGCTGCATCCCAATACAAAAAAGAGAGATAACCAAAGTAACCAGCAACGAAGAAGAAAACTCTCATTATTTCTATTTATTAGACAGTTTCGAGTCACCACACACCACCATAAAAAAGATCTTCCCGACACGACACGCGCGCGCAAGGTACAAGATAATAGTTTCTCGATACGATAAAAAGAACCTTTTGAAACATACTATGTATGGTAATACTATAAAGACTACGGAAAACCGGAAGGACAAGAAAAATCAAGCTAAACCCAACTGAACTTTTGTCATTACCTTTACCGTCAATGATTTCCTCGCTATTTCTCTATTTTCCAATAACTACGGTTTTCCGGTACCCCTAATTCACCAAGAGTTACTGATAACTACGATTTTCCGTAGTCACATAACTACGCTTTTCCGTAGCATTTTTTGTTTTTTTATTTTGCCAACTTCTGACATCAAGACCCGCCTGCAATACTCTTTTCTTTTCCACTTTTTTAAAACCTGGCGTTCCATAGTCACGCCATCTTTCGGATAAACTATAACGCGAGAAATCACGACCAAAGAATCCGCCCTGATGTTCAATATCAATGAATCCAACTGCCACGAGTTTTTTGATAATATCGTTAAAATAACTTGTGCTTATTCCAAAATAATTAGCTTCGTCATAGGTAAAGACAAGCCCTTTATTGTTGTAAATAGGGTTGCTTTTTTTCTTCCCTGGGTATGACCATTCGCGCTTTTGAAGAAATCTTAACAATACCCATGCAGCCTTGGCGCTGAGAGCCTTGTATGCTTCTGATTCAAACAAATCTCCCTCTATATAGACTTTTCTTTTTTTGAGATTGTACCTTTTCTTTTGGGAAGTTTGTTTGTCCATAGATATATACCTTTAAAAATATCTCTGTGCTTAACCCTTACCCTTACCTTCGGTTCCTTGTTTATGTCCGTAAAACCTCTTTTTTGGGGGTCTACAGAGCAAAGAAGGGGTATTCCTGATTGACAGCATGACCTATTTTTTGTATGGCCTGAACTGATACAGGGGACAATCGGGAATCTCGCAATCTAACAATCCATCAATGCAGTATCCCATGCACTCGTAACACTTTGCTTGAGTTGCCTGCTTATAGGTGAGTTTCCCGCCTTCAAGGTATTTGATGAGATCCTTTTTCCCCTTCGACCGCTTCCCGTTTTTCTTTATCCATTCTATGCCCTCGCTATTCATCATTGACCACCTTCACCGAACGAGATTCGAGCCATTGGATGAACTCGCTCACGGGATACGCAATTTTACGCCCTACGCGGATGCGGCCTTCAGGTCCCAAGCCTTGTGAATCAAGATTTGCGATGTATTTTGGGTTAACGATCCCGCCGGTGAATCTTTCGACCTCCTGGCGGGCTACGAACGGTGATGGCCACTTGTCGGCCATGAGTTGAAAGGATGGTGCGTGTAGCTTTGTCATAAGATAGCCTCCTATAAGAAAAATTTGTTTTCCTTTGGAGGCTTAACTTTATCATTATGCACTAAAATGTCAATAAAAGATTAGTCTTTACAATATGTTACGTCTCTTGAAATTCAGGGGACAGCAAAAATTCAGGGGACATTTAAACGTATTTCAATGGGTCGTTTTCCCGCTGTTTCCGTTTTTTGTCTCGCTGGTATGCTCTCTCGCATTCAGGGGCATAACACCTTGCTCTATTCTTGCTGGTTGCAAGAAAAAAATATTCACAGTACGGGCATTGTTTTATATATTCAGCGTTCTTTGATGTTTTAAAATATGAAACAACGTAGTGTACAATAGGAAATTCATAACGTCTTCTTGGTCTGGCATTTATCCCGCTTTCGATGAAATATTCTGGCATAAACAACGCTTTTTCTTCGATTTCTCCGTCTGTTGAAAGTTCCAAGTAAGTAATGTGAGAACGAAATACGTTATAGCGCTCAATATAATTTGTTAAAATCTCATTACCAACGATAGTCCCATTTTCAATGATTTGTCGAAGCATATTTTTTAACTGGGATTGAATCATTTTGATAAAGTCATGCTCTTTCAACATTACATAATAATCGTCTTTTAATTTAACGAGTTCTTTGTATTTACCCACTGATATGAATTTTTTGAGTGCTTGCAATCTCCTAGTTGCTTTAATCTCACCCTCTATATTTTCGCATATATCACTAATTTTTCCAATGCCATCTGGAGAAACAGAGTAGTTGGTCAGTAAATGCGTTACCTCCACAACATAGTCCTTACTCGATTCCGATATGTCAAATTCAAACCACAGTTCATCTTCATCTTTTAACTCCTCAATTGGTATAGTGGAATTTTCGTGAAAGGCAATTGAATTTTCTTCTATATCGAAACCCTCATAAGATAACAGGTTATTATTGTTAGCTTGGTTGACGTATACACCTTCGTCAATTAACTCACAAACTTTTCCAAAATATTCATTTTCTGACAATATTGCATCAAATACTTTCTTCTCATGCACATTCAAAGATTTTATGCTGTCCTTTGTTTTTGTAAACTGCTCTTTTGCTTTCCTTAAACCATTCGAAGGAACATTAAATGTCTTAGCCACATTGTCAAGATAGGCAAGTCCCGCCTCATCGGTTGTCTTAGCATTTACAAAGTCAACAATAAGATCGCCGTACAGTTTGTCTTGCTCTGAAATTGCCATTGCCCGCCCCCTATGCGGCCCCTGTGGTTAGAAGGGGAAGGCGGCCAGGGTTCGCCGCCGTTCGGCCCGTCGGTCTATCCCCTATTGCTTAAAGTTCACAACCTGCCCGGCATCGGTCTTTTTCTGTCCGGCGTTGTCAATAGCCCTTTCAAGGGTCCGTGTAGCGTTCTGCAATGTTCCCGGTGCAAGGTGACTATACCGCTCCGTCATGGCAATAACCGAATGACCCAAAAGTTCTTTGACCGTGTAAAGGTCGGTCCCTGCGGTAACGTGCCAGCTCGCAAAACTGTGTCGACAAGTGTGAAAGCAAACTTTTTGCCGCCGGTCTGTAATGCCGTTGTTAAGACCCAAGCCCGCCACAACCTCGGAAAATTCCCTGGGGGTGTCTTTCAATGGTTCGTCGCCGCCTCTGGTAAAAACGTAATCGCCCGGCTCCCGGCGCTTCATGACCTCAAACATAGTCTTTACTTTTTCGGTCATGAAAGCGGCTCTGCCTTCCGCGCTTTTTGGGTCCATGACTCTGATGATTCCCCTGTCAAGGTCAATATGGCTCCATTTCAGACTTGCCATTTCCCCCATGCGCAACCCGGTATGAAGGCTTAGCAAGGCCAGGTCATGCGTCAAGTGGTCTTTGGTCTGCAATGCTTTCAAGAGGGTTTCGGCTTCATCGTGACTTAAAAAGCGGACTCTCCGATTGTCCACTTTTGGGATCTTGACGCTTTTGGTAGGTGAATCGCCCAAAACAAGCCCGTCACGCCTCGCCATGTTCCAGGCTTGCCGGATAGTGGCAAAAACATATTGAAGGCTCCGGGGGGTCTTTCCCGCTGCCAGGACATTCTTTTTGATCTTCTCAATGGCGAAGGGCTTAACGTCTTTCAGGGGAATGTTCCCAATAACAGGGGAAATCCAGTTTTTGAAATGCTCTTTTCCCTTCCGGGTCGTGTCTTTTTTCCTTCCGATTTCAAAAGTGGGGAAATAGACCTTTTCAAAATACTGACCGAAGGTGACGCTTTCCTTGTCGGCCAGATCTTGCGCTTCCTTGTCGGCCTCTTTCCGCTTGTCCTCAACTTCCCGCTTTTCGGCCAGGGTTTGCGGACCTTTCCCGGCCTTCCGGTTTTCCTTCAATTCCTTCAAGCGGTCATATGCCTTCGCCGCTGTCCAGTTCTCTGACGCCCATCCAAGGCCCTCTTCGCGGTCTTTCCCGACCAACTTATAACGGATGGTGAAATATTGATCGCGCTTGACTCCGTTCTTTCGGGTTTCATGTTCTCGATAACGGACCCCTGGAAAGTTCGTTTTGATCCACTTCGCCATTGTCAATGCCTCCCTTCTGTGATAGTCCCCGATGAAAGCACGGGACTGTCCCGCTTTTTTTACATGATTTTTTAAGAATCCCCCGCGTTCCAGTCCCGCTCCTGTCCCGCTTTCATTGCTGAAACGGTGTGTTTTTAAGTGACGCCTTATGAAAGAAGATAAAAGAAATCCCTTTGAATGTCAAGGGTTTTTTGTGGTAAAAGGAAATTATGGGAAATGCCAAAAAGGGGACTCAAAATCCCCCGGACACAAGTCCATCTCGGTTCGATTCCGAGCTCCGGCACCATAGAAAAACCAGGGGGTTGGGGCTGATCAGGTCGCAACCCCCTGGTTTTTGTTTAAACGATGGGGTAGCCTCTAATCGGGAAGTTGATTATGAGTAAAAGAACGGAAATTGATGAATTTTATGACCTTGCTGATCAGCGCATGCGGGAGGAACGTTATGATGAGGCAATCTCGCTTTACCGTAAACTGGCTGAGATGAACCCTGAAGACGATTCGATAGCCATGTCCCTGGCCTGCGCCTACCGCGACAGCGGGGGGATATCCGATGCCGTGCTCTGCCTCGAGAGGCTACTGGAAAAAGAGCTGCAAAGAAAAACCTTCACAGGCTTTGCCTTTGATGAGCTGGTAAAGATATACAGAGATGAAGGCAACTATGAGAGTCTCGTTGCCATCTGCGAATCTGCGGTTGCCGTCCAGCCCGACGATCTTTCCCTCCTGTTCACCCTTGGAAGTTCGTATCTCAAGGCGAGAAGGGCAGATAAGGCGGTTGATATCTTTATGATGCTTACAGAGAGGGAACCGGATGCCCCGTCTTTTTTCTGTAATCTCGGCAATGCGCATCTGGCCGCCGGAGATTTTGACAAAGCTGAAGATGCCTATAGCAATGCTGCTTCGATAGAACCATTAGATGCACCCAAATTTCACGGTGAATTGGGCGTTGCCTTTTTCCAGGCAGAACAATATGAACGAGCAGAAATATACCTGAAAAGGTCCCTGGAATGCCTTTCGGATCAACCACTTATCCACTGCGCACTCGGCGATGTTTTTATCAAACAGGAAAAGCTGGATGATGCCAACTTGTCGTATGAAACCGCGACAGACCTCGATCCCACTTCGAGGGGGGCGTATTATAACCGTCTGGGGAATATGCTTGCCAATGAGCGTAACCATATGATGGCCATAAATGCCTTCGAGAAAGCTGTTTCAGCCGACCCTCAGAATCCCTTCTACTATATAGGTCTTGTTAAATCATGTGAGGTTGAGGGGTTCCATGATAAGGCCCGGGAAACATACAATAACGCAAAGTCTAAGGGTGTCTTTTCCTGAAATCATCAGGATGTATACCAACAAACTCTTGACATATCCTCGTAATATGGGATAGGGAACGGTGTTCGGCGCTTAGCAGTGCTTCAACGGGGATGTAGCTCAGATGGGAGAGCGCGGCGTTCGCAATGCCGAGGTCAGGGGTTCGATCCCCCTCATCTCCACCATATCTTTTGCCGGAGAGAAGTTTACTGCTCACCTGTCCGGCACAGAGTTAAAAAGCTATTACATTCAAAAAGGAGGATTGTTCTATGGGCAAGAAATTTCTTTGGGCTCTGATTTTGTTGGTGGTCATCGTCATTGCAGGCGGTATTTATTATTTTAAGCAGGAACCGGCATCTGAAAAGGTATATATCAATGGTATTGATGCCAACTTTCCCCCCTTTGCATTTGTTGACAAAAACGGCGCTCCGGACGGGTTTGATGTGAAGTCTGTCGATTGGATCGCAAAGGGAATGGGCTTCAAAGTAAAACACCAGCCTATGGACTGGGACGGTATTATTCCGAGCCTGCGCGCGAAGAAGATCGATATGGTGGCCTCCGGAATGAGTATAACCGACAAGAGAAAAGAACAGGTCAACTTTACCATTCCCTATTGGAAGATTGCTCAGGTGATCGTAGCTCCAAAGAGCTGCACCCGGTCGGTGGATGAGTTGCTGTCCAGTGGAAACAAGGTTGGGGTTCAGAGGGGCACCACCGAAGCAAAATGGATCAAAGAAAACCTGATCAAGAAGGGGAAGGATTTTACGCTCGTGGAATATGACTCGGCGCCCCTCGCGATAGAAGATATCCTGAACGGCCGCATCGTAGGGGCCGCCATGGATGATGCCCCGGCTCAAGACGCCATGAGAAAGAAACCTGTCAAGATTATCGGGACTTTCGGCATGGCGAGAGAGGATTTCGGATATGCCGTCCGCAAGGAAGACACCAAACTTCTCAATACGATGAATGAAGGACTGAAGAAGCTGATGGCTTCTCCATACTGGGAAGAATTGAAAAAGAAATACGAGCTGAAATAACAGGTAGTGCCCATCCATTATTGCAGGGCACTGACCAATCAAGGATCTTGTTTGGAAGGCATCAGGGGGCACCCTGATGCCTTCCATGTTTTATAAGTTGGTAGGTTTGAATGATGGAAAGCCTGAGCATACTATACGGAGCTTTGCCTTACCTCCTGAAGGGATCGCTGGTTACCATAGCGGTGGTTATCGGAGCGATGCTGTTGGGCCTTGTGGTGGGCATCAGCATCGCCGTTGGACAGGTCTATGGCGGCAAGTGGCTGCATCGCCTGGCAAGCGTGTATATATGGTTTTTCCGCGGGGTACCCCTTCTCGTACTGCTGTTTCTTTTCTATTTTGGATTGTGTTCCTTCTTAAACATCAATCTTTCCGCATTTACGGTGTCTATCATTGTTCTCGGACTCATTACCTCCGCCTACCAGTCCCAAATCTTCAGGGGTGCTATAATGTCTCTGCCCGAAGGACAAATGAAGGCCGCACGCGCCCTTGGTATGAGTGACAGAAAAGCGGTCATGCTGATTATCCTTCCGCAGGCGCTGCGTTTGTCCATCCCCGGCTGGTCAAATGAATACTCCATCGTTCTGAAAGATTCAGCGGTCACCTACGCCCTCGGTGTCGCGGAAATAATGGCCCGCGCGCATTTCGTGGCTTCAAGAACCTATGAACAGCTTCCTCTGTATTTCGCGGCGGGCGTTATGTTCCTGATACTGACATATCTCGGGACAAAGGGTCTCCGAATATTGGAAAATAAAGTAAGAATCTCAGGTTATTCCTCTTAAGGACATTTTATATGGCAGACAATACCCCTACTCTCAGAATTGAAAATATGACGAAGTGGTATGGTGATAATGAAGTGCTGAAGGATGCCTCCCTGTCGATAAACAAGGGGGAGCTCAAAGTCCTCATGGGACCATCCGGTGGAGGGAAGAGCACTTTCCTCCAATGCATAAATTTTCTGGTCAAGCCAGACAGAGGGCGAATATGGCTTGACGGGACGGAGATCGTCCGCGCCAGAAAGAAGGAAATCTACAACTACCGCCAGAAGGTGGGGATGATATTCCAGGATTTTAATCTGTTTGACCACCTTTCAGCCCTTCACAACGTTCGGATAGCCCTGGTAAGGGTAAAGGGGATGAGCAAGGGCGAGGCGCAGGACAGGGCCATCCTTGAATTGGACAGGGTCGGGCTCAAGAGCTATATGCATCAGTATCCTGCCGAGCTTTCCGGCGGGCAGAAACAGCGTGTTTCAATCGCGCGCGCCCTCGCTATGGACCCGGAGATCATGCTGCTTGATGAGCCGACTTCAGCTCTTGATCCTGAACTTATATCAGAGGTTCTGGATGTCATAAGGGATGTCAGATCAGGTGGCATGACGATGATTATGTCCACACACCAGATAGGATTCGCGAGTGAAATGGCGGATGAGTTTGTTTTCCTGGAGGATGGCTCCATCGTGGAGACCGGCCCTCCTGAAAAAATACTGTATAAAGCGCAGTACGCCAGGACCAGAGAATTCTGCTCCAAGATAACCGAGCTGTACGGAAACTCTTTTTCTTAATTATGGAAGAACTCTTTTTTCTTCAACCGGAAGTGGTGTCCGCCCTTGTGAAGGGTTTTGTTGTCAGCGTCAAGTTGATTGTTCCCTCTGCCATCTTTGGTTTTATAATAGGGATCGTTGTCGGGGCGCTGACGGTATACGGAAATGCCTTCACTGTGGCGATTGCTAATGGCTATGTCCTTATTTTTCGGGGATTTCCGCTTGTTGTCCAGCTTTTCATATGGTATTTCGGCCTTCCCTATATCGGGATCTACCTGTCTCCTTTTGTGGCAGCGGTGCTGGGTTTTTCCCTGTGCAGCGGGGCCTACCAGTCGGAGTATGTGCGCGGCGCCTTCCTGTCCGTCAAGACAGGCCAAACTATGGCTGCACAGGCGCTCGGCTTTTCAAGTCTCAAGATGGTTCTCTTCGTTACCCTTCCCCAGGCATTTCGCCGGGCGCTTCCGGGTTGCGGCAATGAGATAATCTATCTTATAAAATATTCATCTCTGGCCTACATGATAACCTGCATCGAGCTTACCGGCGAGGGAAAAATAATAGCCTCAGACAGCTTCAGATACACCGAGACCTTCCTGGTGATCGGGGCAATCTATCTTCTTCTGACATCAGTTGCCGCCTGGTTGCTCCATCGTCTGGAATGCCGGCTCCAACTGCCAGGTTTTGAACAATACAGTTAAATCTCCCTGAGATTATGCCTTCATATTCACCCATTACACCGGAAATTCTAAGCGAAATCAAAAAGGCCGCGGGCCTCGATGCCATTGTCCGGGATCCTGAAAAGCTTTGCGAATTCGGAAAGGACGCCGGAGAAGACACATACCTTCCCGAACTTGTTGTTGAAGCAACATCGTCGCGGCAGGTCAGCGCGTTGCTGCGCCTGGCAAACAGATATTCCTTCCCCGTCACACCGCGGGGACTGGGCACGGGCCTGGCGGGGGGGGCGGTTCCGCTGTTCGGAGGCGTGGTGCTGACTCTCGCGAAAATGAATCGCATTCTCTCCATCGAAAAGGACAATCTGATAGCCGTGGTTGAACCGGGCGTTATAACGCTTGACCTTCAGAATGCAGTGAAGAAAGAAGGACTCTTCTACCCACCCGATCCCGCGAGCCTGGACACCTGTTCCATCGGCGGCAATGCCGCCACTAATGCCGGAGGCCCCTCCTGCGTTAAATATGGCACAACCAGAGATTACGTCCTCGGACTTGAGGCGGTACTTCCATCAGGAGAAATAATCGAAGCCGGAGTACGGACAAGGAAAGGCGTGGTAGGCTACGACTTACGCCATCTGTTGCTCGGGTCAGAGGGAACGCTTGGTGTAATTACAAAACTTATCCTTAAATTGATACCACAGCCCAGGGCTTTAACAACGCTGGTCGCATTTTTTCCGCTGCTTCCCTCCGCCATGGACGCGGTTATCGCCATGCTGACTCGGGGGCATGTCCCCTGTGCCGTGGAGTTTCTTGATGACAGATGTCTGGAGATAACGGGAGATCTTCTTCCTTTCGAAGAGGCAAGGTCGGCAAAGGCCATGCTCATCATTGAAACAGACGGCGCCCAGGATGTGATAGAAAAGGAGATGGAGGCTATCGGCGGGATTTGCATAGAGCAGGGCGCGAACAGTGTCGTCATGGCCCCCGATTCTCTCAAAAGGGCCAGGATATGGGAGATTCGCAGGGAGGTCTCTCTGCGGATTGAAGACAGATATCCTCTCTATCTGCACGAGGATGTCGTCGTCCCAATAGGCAAGATTGCGGAGCTCGTCGACTGTCTGCGCGGATTTGAAGAAGAGTACGGGATGAGAATCTTCTCTTTCGGCCATGCCGGAGATGGCAATATTCATATAAATATCACTGCGGAGGACAGGGAATGCAGGGACAGGATAGATGAAGGAATCGCAAATCTGTTGAAAAAAGTGCTGTCAATGGGCGGGACCATCTCCGGTGAACATGGTATAGGGATTACCAAAAAACGGTTCCTTCCGATGGAACTTTCTACGGAAAGCATCCGCATTCAAAAGAAAATCAAGCACATCTTCGATCCTCGTGAGATACTCAACCCCGGAAAGATATTTCAGACCGATTTACAGAAGGATTGACTCGCATTTCAAATTCTGGTAGTTTCCCTCCTTTTCGCCCCGCCAATCACCTTTATCAAAATGGCGTTATTATATAAATTACACGAGGGTTTATGAATACACTCCTGACAGAAAAAAATCGCGCCGTGCGGCGTTCCGTCCGCGCATTTTGCGACCGTGAGATCATGCCCATCGCCGGCGAGATTGACAGGGAAGCCCGTTTCCCCTGGGAGATTGTCGAGATGATGGGGAAACTCGGTTACTTCGGGATTCAGGCTCCGAAGAAACTCGGTGGCGCGGAGATGGACGCCATGAGTTACGTAATTACCATCGAGGAAATCTCCCGGACGTGCGGGAGCCTCGGGCTTTGCGTAACAGTCCATAACAGCGTTGCCGTTTATCCCATCCTGGCCTTCGGAACAGAAGAACAAAAAGAGCGATGGATACCTCAACTGGCACGCGGAGAGAAGATAGGCGCCTTCGGCCTCACCGAACCAAACGCGGGTTCCGACGCTGCAGGAATCGAGGCCACTGCAATCCGCAACGATGATCATTTCGTAGTAAACGCGAACAAGGCCTTTGTGACCAACGGGGGTGTCGCGGACATCTGCCTCATCTTCGCAAGGACAGACCCGAATGCCGGACGCAGGGGAATCAGTGTTGTTGTGGCCGAGCGGGGAACACCGGGATTCGTTGTTGGCGATGTTGAAGACCTCTGCGGTATGAGGGCAAATCCGGTAAGTTCCATCCGCCTCCATGATTGTAAGATCCCCGCGGAAAACCTGATCGGAAAAGAGGGGATGGGGCTTCAGATTGGACTTATGGCGCTTGATACTGGAAGAGTCGGAATAGCCGCCCAGGCGGTGGGTATCGCACAGGCCGCGCTTGAGGAAGCGGCACGATACGCGAACCAGAGGCAACAGTTCGGTGTTTCTATCGGACATCACCAGTCCATCCAGGCGATGCTTGCCGACATGGCGACACAAGTGGAGGCGGCACGGCTCATGGTTTACCGGGCGGCCATTCTGCGCGATCAGGGCAAGCCCTTTTCTCAGGCATCGGCGATGGCAAAATTATATGCTTCGGAGATGTCGAGCACGGTTACGGACATGGCGGTCCAGATACACGGAGGATACGGATACTCCAAAGCTTACGCGGTTGAACGTTATTACCGTGACGCGAGGGTAACGAGAATCTACGAGGGGACATCAGAGATTCACAGGATGGTTATCGCGAAAGGTGTGCTCGACGAATATAAATGAGTTCAATTTAGTGGACAGGACCCGACAGGGAATCGCGCGGGACATGACGGGATCGGGATGTCCCCAGACAGGGAATTTTGCATGGGACTTCATATAATTGTCTGCATCAAGTCGGTTATTACCACGGCGCCGGAGAACGGAATTGTCCGTTCCGCTGATACGGCGGAATTGAATCCATTCGACCGCCCTGCCCTTGAGGTGGCTATATCAATGGTAGAGGAACAGGGCGGCATGGTTACCGTTTTATCGATGGGGCCACCCGCCTGCGCCTTCGTTCTCAACGAAGCGATGGCAATGGGCGCGGATAGAGGGGTCCTTCTCAGCGACGCCCGTCTGGTTGATTCGGATACACTGGCAACCTCAACGGCGCTCGCCGCCGCGATCAAAAAGCTTGTTCCCTTTGACCTGGCCCTTTTCGGAACACGGACGTATGACAGCGATACGGGACAGGTAGGGCCGCAAACCGCTGTCCTTATCGATGCGCCTCTGGTAACCGGCGTTACTTCCTGCGAATTTAAAGACAATCTTCTTCGTGTGGATCGCAAAATAGACGGATTCAGGGAGGAATACGAGCTTTCCCTGCCCGCCACACTGACAATTCATCCCTCTGCGGTTAAGCCCAGGGACATTCCCCTCGGAGGAATCGAGGAAGCCTTTAACACAAAAAAAATCAATGTCCTGACCCTTGACGATCTGGAAATAACCCCCGGGATAGTGGGTAGTGCCGGTTCCCCCACCAGGGTTATTTCCATGACAAGGGTAACAAGAGAGAGAAAGTGCGAGTTCCTGACGGGGACGACTGATGAACAGGTGGAAGAACTATTAGACCGCATAAAAAAATCGGGGCTGATCGGCTGACAGGATTATGGGAAAACGCGAAAGAAAAGAAATCTGGGTTTACGTGGATCTGAGAGACGAAAGGCTCTTCGGGTTCAGCCTGAATGTCATGTCCAGGGCCCGCGAGCTTGGTCGTTGTGTCCCAGCAAAAATCGTGGCCGTCATGATGGGGTCCCCGGGTGACAAATCAGAAAGACTTACAGATGAGAAGAGATACATACCGCCTGGAGACGGAGCCGACAGATGTCTCTCTCATGGCGCCGATACTGTCTATATCTTTGAAAATCCGAACCTTGATGCCCCGAGGCCGGACATATACGCGCCCGTCATATCGGATGCGGTGAAATCCTGTGACCCGATGCTCGTACTGTTCCCGATGACCGAATTCGGCAGAGATCTGGCGGCTTGCGCTGCGCGAATCAGCAATGCCGGCCTGATTGCCGATTGTGCCAACCTGACGATGAAAGATGGTCGCGTCGTTGCATCCTGCCCGTCCTGGGGAGGCGAAATCCTGGCAGAGATTACCTTCGACGGAAACCTTCATAAAACCGGTTTTGCCACGGTACAGCATCACGGCATTACACCCGTCGCTGCCACCGGTGACCCGGGGACAGTAGAGCGGATACCGTTAGAAAAAGTTGAAATCCCCGATAGAATCAAGCTTATCTCGAGTACCTACGAAACAGAAGGACAGAAGAAGCTGGAAGAGGCCGAAATAGTCGTTGTCGGAGGGGCCGGTCTCGGTACAGCTGACGGATTCGGGATGGCGCGCGAACTTGCCGCTGCGCTGGGCGGAGAGATCGGCGCGACACGCCCCCCGGTTCTCCAGCACTGGACAGAGGAAGACAATCTAATAGGCCAGACCGGGAAGACCGTTCGGCCGGAACTTCTCCTTTCCTTTGGAACGTCGGGCGCAATTCAGTACATGGCCGGAATCACCGATTCAAAGACCATCATCGCGATAAACCGTGATCCCAACGCACCCATTTTTCAGTTAGCCGATCTGGGTGTCACGACCGATGCCACCACGTTTCTCCCCGCATTCACAGCCAGAGTGAGACAGACAGTAATGAGATCGCTGACCGATATCCTTTACGAGAAAAAAGGGGGGGATGGAGAAACAGTGTCCAGCTTTGCTGGAAAGCTTCTCAAACTGAGAGAGGCACATGGCTGGTCCCATGAATTCCTCGCCCAGGCAACAGGACAGTCACCGGAATTCATCGATCGGTGTGAAAGGGACGAAATTTCCCCGTCCGTAAGCTTCCTGCTTCGCCTCTCCCGTACTCTGAATGTTGATCCAGGCACCTTCCTCCATGAAGGGGAAAAGGCCATGATCAGAGACCAGAGGGCAAAGCAGTTCGTACAACGGACGCAGAATTATTCCTATCAGACACTGACACCAGGTGCCGAAAAGGAACACCTCAGATCATTCATGGTCACCATCGAATCGAGGCAGGACCACAAACCGGTTGCCTACAAACACGAGGGGGAAGAATTCATCTACGTGATGGAGGGGGAGCTTGAGCTGACACTTGGGGGGAAAGTGCGCAAGCTGAAACAACACGAATCAATCCGCTTCAACTCCGAAACTCCACACAAGCTGAAGAGCCTGTCAAACAAAGAAATACGCTGCCTGGTAGTGCTCTACACCCCCTGAGATGGAACAACACTGATTTTCCAGGCTCTGCACCCGGACCAGATCCTGGGTCATGGAGGACCTTCATTTGCTGCACATATTTGTCGATGCTGATGCGTGCCCGGTCAAACAGGAGGTGTACCGCGTCGCAAGCCGATATCACCTTGATGTCACATTGGTGGCCAACTCCTCGATGCGATTTCCGAGTAAACGATGGATTGCACTCGAAGTTGTAGAAGACAAACTCGACGCGGCCGATGATTGGATTGTCGAACACGTACAGCCTCACGACATCGTGGTCACCGCTGACATTCCGCTTGCAAGCCGCTGCCTGAAGGAAGGCGCACATGTGATTGGTACAACAGGAAAACCGTTCACGGAAAACAACATCGGTCAGGCCGTCGCGACTAGGGACCTGTTGTCAGAACTTCGTGAGGCAGGAGAGATAACGGGCGGACCTCCTCCATTAAATAAGCGTGACCGGTCACGTTTTCTTCAACAGCTCGACGAGGTGATTCAATCAATCCGTCGTAAGCATCAGAGTGGGACAAGGGACACGTGAAGTTTACAAGCCGCAGTCGAGTCAATCCTGGCTCAATGTGGCGTCAATCTATTTCACTATTGCCACAGGGAAATTTACATAACCATCGGGTGTATTAGTAATCGGATGCTGGGCCCCGTTGGTTATCTTCGGCACTGTCTCCGAAACATAGGCATCAAGCTCCTTCATGGAAATCTTATTATCCTTGATCAAGTCGGCTTTGCCTTTTATCCCTTCAATCAGGGCATAGGTGAACGCCCCGTGTTTCCATTTGTCCGATTCCTGCGAAAGTTCTCTGCCCCTGCTTGAAGTGAAGATAACCGCGTTTGCCTCCTGGAGTTCCTTTACAAACCTGTCGCTGTCAACGCCTCGTGTCTTTTTCCCGCTCACGCCTTCCGAATGGCAGGTATCCGCAAAAATAAGTTTCTTTGCGGGTATGTCCAATATGGATTTTATATCGCGCCATGAAATCGCCTTTGACCTCTTTATTGTCCCGTCATCTTTTATGACTGCGTCACCAGGCAGGAAATAAAACTCACCCCTGTCATCATTCATCCCGTGACCCGCAATGAACAATATGGCAACATCATTATTGCCGGCTCTGCTCAGATAATTGAGGTTATCGATGACATTCTCATAGGTCGGCTTTATCCGGCTATTGTCATTGATGACAAGGCTGTTTATCTCACGGAATAATTTCCCCTTCTGACCACTGAACGCCTTTACAATCCCTTCTGCGTCTGCGGCCGCATAGGAAAGAGAATTGAGCTTTTTGTCCTGATAGTGGTTTATGCCGATAGAGAGTATCCACAGGTTTGGAAGTATAACCTTGCCTTTAGCCCCTGCAACGGATGCATAGATGCGGATGGATTTTCTGCCCTCTGAAAAACCGTTGAATGCCGTTACCTCAATCAGGTTTTCACCGATGTCCAGATGAACGGGGATCTTCAAATCCAGGGATTTTTTGCCTTCCGGAACAGCGGCTTTTACCTTAATGCCTCTCCCTTCTCCACCTGTTGCAACCCTTCCGTTTACAAAGACCTTCACCTTCTTTATTGTCTGGTTCCTGTCTTCAATATAGAGAGAGATTTCAGCCTCTGCTGAATTTATCTTTTTGCCGTCTTCAGGTGATTTAATTACAATAAAGGGCGGCTCTGTATACACAGGGGACGGGGCTTTCTTTTGGTCCCCGGTAATCCGGGCAACTGCTTCTTCAATATTGCCTCCCCTCAATGCGGCCTGAACAATCCGGGGCTTATAAAATGTAGCCCGGTACTGGTCGATGCCGTAGACATTGTTGCCGATGCGAACATTCAAGTGCTTGTCGCCATTGACAGAGGAGTTGTAATAGCCTTCCGGGGTTATGACTATCCACTCGCCGTCGGGGAAGGTGATGAACTGGGCGATTTCCTTGCCGGTGGATGTGTTCCAGAGACGCATGGTGCCGTCAAAACTGCTTGAAAAAACAGACTTTCCAGCAGGCATAAATTTGATATCCGTGATATACTTAAGATGTTCTTTGAATGTTATTATTTTCGAGGGGTTGTCCGACTCATATATTGTTATTTCTCTGCGATCATTACCTGGAATAAAAAACTTCCCAAATGACTCTCTCCACCATCCCATACCAAAGCTACCAATAAAGGCATTTGTTTTGAAATCTTTTATTTTTGTACCTGTTTGAATGTCCCATAACTTAAGACCATCTTTTTCTCCATAGAGCACATATTTACTGTCAGGAGAAAAAACTCCACATCCTATACCCTCGAACCTTCTTACTTCCCTGTCATTTTCAATATCCCAAACAATTGTTTTTCCTGGTCCCAGGGTTTCCGAAGATGGAGAGCTATTGGCAATTGAATGAATCAAATATTTCCCATCAGGGGAAAATGAAAAAGGACAGTCAGTTGGGCTTCCTTTTAATTTTACTTTGATATTACCACTTTCAACTTCTATGACTATGATGTAGCCAACACCCTGGGACAGGGCAACATATCTATTATCTGAAGAAAAAGATATTGACGTAACTACAGTCGGCTCCAGATATTCGGGTGGTTCAAGTCCCTCGATATTATTTAAATCCCATGTTTTAGTGTTTTTGCCCGCAGATAAATCCCAGAGTTTAAATACATGGTACCCCCCTGTTCCTCCATATTTAGCATTTGGTGAAATAGCCACCGTATTTATACAATTTAATGTTTCATCCTGCGAATCACCCTTCATCGTTTTGACTAGTCTGCCTGCGTGAATATCCCATAACCTTAAAATATCGTCATTGCCACCTGAAAAAGCAAGTTTCCCATCAGCTGAAATATCCAATCCATGGATTGGCACTCCAGCACGACTAACAAATTTCCGTATAATCTTGCTTGTAGAAACATCATATAGAGTTGGTGACGAGCCAAAGAATTCTGAATAAATGATACGTTTGCCATCCGCAGAAAAGAGGGCAAAATAGGTTTGTTCGTCCGAAAATTTCTTTAGCGTCTCGCCTGTATGCGTATCAAAAAGAAGTGATTCGTCTCCCGCAACTAAGCCATACTTTCCGTCGGGGGAAATAGCTATATTCCATATTGTTTTATCCATTTCGGTTGCATAAGCCTTCTTGCCTGTAACCGTATTCCACAGCTCTAACGTAGATTTTTCCTTGATAAAATCGGTATCAAACATTAAACAGTATTTGCCGTCCTGAGAAAAAGCTACAGAGTTTGGAGAAGATTTAAGTTTAGCCTTAAATGAGCGAACCTTTCTTAACGTTGCAATATCATAGACTGTATATGTATTCTTAGCAGGGTCATATGTATTGCCAGAGAGCACGTAATTGTTAGCAGGAGACATACCAATGCCTACAATATCATCTATGCTCTTTATATCTTTCCCCGTAAAGGTGTCCCACACTTTCAATTTTGAAATTCCTATTGATATAACACGCTCTCCGTTAGCAGAAAACCTAACGAACTGAACCCCCGAGGAATGTTTCTTATAACTCCTTATCTCTTTGCCGCTAATAGAGTCCCATATTTTAACAGTGCCTTCTCCGGCTCCTGCGAGAATATATCTTCCATCATTTGAAATACCAACAGATTCAATATCTTCATATTTATCATCAAAGCGCCATGTAAATGTCCTTATCTCACTACCAGAACCTGCATCCCATAGTTTTACTGTTTTATCTTCACTTCCGGTAACCAAATACCTGCCATCTTCAGAAAGCACCATCGTTTCTACTCGGTCTGAATGCCCCATCTGTACGAAAATCTCCGGTTTTTCATCAGCCGTTGCAGTATTTGAAATTACGAGGACAGTAAAAACCACTGCCAGCATCCTTAAAGCAAATTTTATTTTATACATATTGCCTCCACGCTTTACCCTCTGTCCTGAGATTTTTATGACAATGAATCTCTCATCCCAATCCATACAGAACAAAGACTGACCATTAGACCGGAAGTGGCGTTGCGTTTTCGGAAATTTGGTGTTGATTCTATAACGACAAACCGTCCCGCGTGGTTAAGGAAAAGACTGAACCGGTGACGGGAAGGGGAGATGTTGGCTGACCTACAGAAACGCGTGCCACCTACGCCCCCCCCGGGGACGTGGCGCTTCACTTTAACAGAGAGTAACCTTCACCTTCCCCGGTTTGTCCGCTTTTTTTTCATTTTACTCGATTGCATCGGCCAGGACCAATACAAACTTCAGCGCAGGTTGAACAGGCTGTTTCGATCCTTAACGGGTTATTTTCAGGTGACCGACAAGTCCGTAGTCACGGTCGTAAACCTGCCCTTTTCCATCGAAGGCATACCCCCTTCCCCATAGAGAGATAAGTCCATCGTCGGGATTCGCCCCCCCGTCTGTGTGGCTTATCACGCTTTTGGCCTGCTGGCTGTAGCCTTTGCAGGTAAACTGGCCGCTGCGATAAAAAAGGTGGTAGCTTTCGCCCCCCTTTAGGGTTCCCATGGGATCGGTGCGGTAATCACCTGTGTAGTTTCCGTCATTGAACTTTTCCGCCGTCATGTCGAAGGTGACAACAAACTGGGCACCATTTCTGATTTGTTGGGCTATCTGGCATACGCCGCCCGTTGCCAGGAGTGTTTCATGCTGAACCATCTGAGAGCCGCCTTTCGGGATTGTTACCGGGTGGGCAAGCGGTTCCGTCCGGCGAAGGATTCTGGCTTTCGGCTTTGTGTGACTCATTGCATTGGCCGATCCACCGGAGTATTTTCCTGTAACTTTATTACCATTCCAGGAGACCCAGAAGCTGTAGAAAGTCCCCTTTAATTCCTTCGCTCCCGGCCTTAGTTTGATATCAAAGCGTGCTTTGATGCCTATGACCTGACGCGAAATGGCCGGAGAGAGCCATTGATTCAGTACCTTTTCATTGTTATAAATCACTTCGAGTTTCAACTGATCTCCATGGATCACACCCTGTACAATGGCCTGTCCGTGTTCGTAAATATACATGCCATTTACCGATGATCCATGCTGCTTAAGGTTAAAAGAGGCGATAGACTTCCCTTTGTCATCAAATATATCCCATGTGCCGTTCAGGTCGGCCGTAGCGGCAACAGGAGGTGTTAATCCCTGCTTCTTCTCGTCGGGATCGTAACCCAACCAGACAGGTTTCATTTGAATACCACCCCAAGTGAATGAAGCGGATTCGCCGGGGCACCGGGCCCTCTTATTATACCTCACTTCATTGTCCGGATCTGCCGGAGATTTGAGCAGTATCTTGAATGGCGTGTTGGGGTTTTTCGAGGCGACAATCAGCCACAGGGTATTATGTTCACTTTTGGAGGATATGGAAAAGTTCGTTCGATGAGCGAAGATGCACTTAGATATATTTCCACCCGGGAATAATCGGCTAATAGATATCCCTTTGGGAAGCGGCCCGTAGCTGTATGTATAATCGGTCAGGGGATTTTCGCCTCTCAAGATTGCAGAACCATGAAGTTTATCACCAGGATACTCGACCTGGAAGGTGTATCGGGAACCGATCTCTACCCGATAACGAAACAGGCTGATATATGGTGTATATCCCTTATTCGTAATTTTCTTCCACAACTTTTGGGGGGTGTTGGCCGCTGTCATGGGGACAGATGGTGTGCTCACCGAAAGCAACTGGTTTAATTGGGCCTCTCGCACTGTTAAAGCATTTACAGAGGATGAATAAAGTAGCGCCACGAATGTCATGGCGACAATAAAGGCTGTTATAAATCTGTATTTTTTTACTGTCTTCATAATTAATTCCTCCAGCTAACTCTCTATTATAACGAGGGACCCGAATAGGCCCGTAATCTATAATTACTTTACAAATTGTGAAACGCCACATCGAGTTCATCAAACGGATTTAGTGAGAGAATTTGATGATGGACTTATACTATCCCGACTTTACGAAATAAGCCAATTCTGCGAAGGATATTTGGCCTCAATCAGCAATGAAACAACAATAGTCCGCTGATATCATTAAAATGTATAGGGAATCAAGTATATTGTATCTGCGTGTTATGTGTATGACCTGGGTTAATTAGTGACATCCATGATAAGAAATATCATGGATGTCACTAATTTTGGTGCAGCGGCAGAGGGCACTCGCCAAATTCCACCACGCGCTTCTGGTGGCATGATGGGCAAAAGTGCCGGCGCTTGCAGGAGAATGCCAGCAAGTATTCATGGCCACAATCTTTGCGTTTCACACGGGCAAAGCCATTGTGCATTTCCACCCATTTTTAATGCTAACATCTAACCGCAAAGGTCAAATGATATTAAGACGGCAGTCAAGCCATCGGATTGATGCCTTTTTGATCGTCGCACAATTACTTTATCTGGCAAATAAATCCTTTAACGATTGTACCAGGGCCTCGTGATCCTTTTCTTCTTTCGCCAGTTGATTGAATAGCTTTTTGTATTCCGGATGTTCTATTTCATTGGCAAGATGTTGATAGATTTTGTGCATTTCTATCTCAAGCCTTTGGAGCTGATTGAAATAATGGAGGAAATCGTCTTTAGTAAACATTGATGGATTCTCCCTGAACACGCCTATTCGCAGGCGGTCAAAGACGCGGAAATCGCGGAACCCGATGAAATCTCCAGAAATCTTGTGGCGATCATCCCATCAAATAATACCCTGCAGTGGAACAAGGACACCGGCGAGATTTTGGTCGTCACATGGGCATCATGGAACGGATATGATGACCACGTGGGAAGTTACATGAAACTGTCACGTGAGGTATGGGTAACGGTTGTTCCGGACGTGAAAGCGTTTTGCCGTGAGCGGCATCTCACGCCGAAACAGGCTCCCTTGCGGCTTGAACAACTGTTGGGGCTCCCTCCGGAAGCCGGAAAAACTAAATTTGTGGAAATGTGGGCCTCGCCAGACGATCTGTTCCGCCCGGCGCCTGATCCCGAAGTGAGCGACCACGAAGCCGAACTGGTCTTTCCCGTGTCTCATCAGTTTGTCACGGTCAGTGACACGCACCAGCAGTGGTTCCATGACCCGAAACAAAAGACATATGGCGCGGACGGGTATCCATGGACGAGGCTGGGATATACGTACGACTGGGGAAATCCGAAAAGTGAAATCGGGCTTAGTGAATTTGTGATTCGAGCAGGAGCAACGGTTACGATTCACGCCGTCTCAGACACCGTGAACTATTGTCAATAGGAGAGAGGTCTTTGGGCGAACATTCAGATTCACCGAATGGCAGAATAGATGATTCAGGACTTCTGAGCGGCAAATCCTTTGACACACAACGATATTTATGCCAAATTCAAATACCGGTAACGGTAAATTCCTGTCGAATTACCAAAACATGGATCACGTCGCTGGAGAGGCACCGCCCCTAAAGCGGCAGCCTCTTAATGTAATAATATGTTCCAGAAAACAAATGAAAGTTTAAATGCTTTCTCGCCTTTAAAACCCGCTGTCAATAACAAGTCAAATAAGGAAGAGGCGTATGCTCTTAGACAACGAAAACCAAAATTTAAAAGTTCATGAATGGATTGCAAACTACACAGAAGAAGGCAACCTGAATATTGTAACCGGATATTTTACTGTTGGTGCGTTGGCCTATCTGTCAAGAACTGTTAATGAAAAAATCAAACATTATCGTTTTGTGCTTGGTGATATAGTAAATGTAGATGCTGTCAAAGACAGAACCCTTGATTTAATCAATGAAAATATAACTGTCGAAGCAGCTTTAAAACTCGACAAATTAGCTCAAGAGGCTGTGGCGTTTCTTAAACAAGACAATGTTAATGCCAAGACCCTGGAGCCTAATTTTTGCCACGCAAAGGCTTATCTTTTTAAACCTGTCGCTAATGATGACAGAAACAATTATTTTATTTCCGGAAGTTCAAACTTAACAGAAGCCGGAATCGGGTTAAAAGAAACAAGCAATATAGAACTGAACATTGCCGAGACAGGCAACAATAACCAGTACAAAGAACTGGCTGACTGGTTTGAAGGTTTGTGGACGAGTAGACAGGCCCACAAAAACAAAACCCTAATAGATGAAAACGGCAAAAAATACGCAAAGCCATTTAAAGAATATCTAATTGAAGAAATTGAAAAAATATTTATTAAATACTCGCCCAAAGAACTCTATTACAAAGTCCTTCTTGAATTATTTGGCAGTCAAATAGACAGCACCCAGGATAATCCGGATTTTAACCGTCAGATTGGAAGGCTTGAAAATACAGTTGTATATAATGCCCTGTATGACTTTCAGCAGAAGGGAGTTTTAAGTTTAATAAAAATGCTCCAGAAATATGATGGAGCTATTCTCGCCGATGCAGTTGGTCTGGGAAAAACGTGGAGTGCTCTTGCCGTCATGAAGTTTTTTCAGCTTCAGGGAAGAGAGATTATTTTAACATGTCCCAAAAAACTTCAAAACAACTGGCACCGTTACCTTCGCCACCAAAACTCCAAATTTGAAAAAGATCAGTTTGACTATTTCATCAGGTTTCATACAGACATGCAGATGGAACGGATGGAAAAATACACCGACCGGGCGGATAAACTTTTTACTGACGACAAACCGAAACTGATAGTAATTGATGAAAGTCACAATCTGAGAAATGACAAATCCCAACGGTATAAATTCTTTGTTGGTGAAATCCTGAAGCGCAATGAAGATATTAAAGTCTTGATGCTTTCCGCAACACCAATAAACAACTCGTTGAACGACATCAGGAATCAATTTAAGTTGATGGTTCAAGGTAATGTTGATGGATTTAATGAATCTCTGGGAATCAGGAATATTGATTACACATTTCGCACAGCCCAGAAGACCTTCAATGAATGGCGGGAAGAACGCAATCCAAAAATTGTAGACTTCATTAAAAAATTACCTGCAAACTTTTTTACTCTTACGGATTCATTAACTGTTGCCCGGACTCGAAAGATGATTGAAGTGTATTCTTGAAATGCTATCCCTATTTAGCAAAGGGGTCAATGAATTAAGTATCCTGTCCCCGGAATTACCCGGTTTCTTTTGCATGATTTGAGTATTGCCGGGAACATATCAGATGATAATCTGATTTTCTTAAAGGAAATGTTGCTTTGAAAATACCAGTAATAGATATATTTGCGGGACCGGGTGGACTTGGAGAAGGATTTTCAACAAGCATGTCACCAGACAATACCCCGGCCTTTGATGTTCGCCTTTCTATTGAAAAAGATTTTGTTGCGTTTAGAACGCTTACGCTTAGAAGCTTTTATCGTCAGTTTAAAGATAATATTCCCGATGAATATTATCTTTATCTAATGAATGAAATTTCACGTGAAAAACTATTCAACAATAAAAAATACAAAGAAGAAGTAGATGCTGCTTATAAACATGTATGGCAGGCTGAATTAGGTGCGGAAGCGCAAATCGCCGAAAATGCAGATGCTAAAATAAAGGAGCGGCTGGGAAGCCATAAAAAACCATGGGTTTTGATCGGAGGGCCACCCTGTCAGGCATATTCCTTAGTCGGCAGGGCACGGATGAGGGGTGCAGATACAGATAAATTCAATAACGACCACCGACATTTTCTCTATAAGGAATATCTGCGTATTCTGGCCAGACATATGCCGGATGTTTTCATTTTTGAAAATGTAAAAGGCATGTTATCTTCAAAAGTTAACGGACATTTGATTTTTGACACCATATTCAAGGACTTAAGGTTCCCAGTTAAATCACTGGAAAATACTGAATTAGACAAAAAAGGTTCTTATACAAACCTCGAATACAACATTTATTCTTTTCTAAATGGTGAAAGCGAGGTTTTATTTCAGGAGGATTTTGACTCTCGTGATTTTGTTGTTAAAGCTGAAAAATACGGAATACCTCAGACGAGGCACAGAGTAATCCTGCTTGGAGTGAGAAGTGATATAAAACACAAGCCAGACAAACTGAAACAGCGAGCGAAATGTAATCTGTGGGATATCATTGGTGGTGTTCCAAAAATACGAAGTGCCCTGTCAAAAGAGCCAGATTCCCTCGCATCATGGATTGGCGCTATCCAGACAATATCCAAAACAGAATGGTATGAATCCATTCCTGCCAGTAGTAATTTCAAAAAAACAATTAATGAATCCTTAAAGGAACTTAAAACTGTTAACTCTCAAGGTTCAGAGTTTGTATCCTGTCAATGCCGAACAGGTAAATATGACGAATGGTATATTGATAAAAGACTTCCAGGTTTGTGTAATCACTCAAGCAGGAGTCATATTCGCGGGGATTTGAAAAGATATTTCTTTGCTTCATGCTTTGCCAAGGAAAATAGGCGAACCCCCAGACTTTCAGATTTTCCTGAAGAGTTTCTGCCTAACCACAAAAATGTGCAGGATGCCATTAAAAACGGTAAGTTTGCAGACCGGTTCCGGGTACAGCTTAAAAATGAACCATCTAAAACAATTACAAGTCACATTGGAAAAGATGGGCATTATTTCATCCATCCAGATTCTGCGCAGTGCCGCAGCTTAACAGTCAGGGAAGCTGCGAGATTGCAGACATTTCCAGACAATTATTTTTTTGAAGGGCCGAGGACACAGCAGTATGCCCAGGTTGGCAATGCTGTTCCACCATTGCTGGCACGAGACATCGCTGATATTGTTTATGATCTGTTGAAAAGAGCAGGCACGGCATAGAATGGTTGATATTATTTCTGAAGAACGGCGCAGCTGGAATATGTCCCGTATCAGGGGTAAAGATACAAAGCCTGAAATTATAGTCCGGTCAATGCTGCACGGAATGGGTTACAGGTTCAGACTACACAGAAAGGATTTGCCAGGTAAACCAGATATTGTGCTACCAAAATATAATACAGTAATTTTTGTTCATGGCTGCTTCTGGCACAGACATAAAGGCTGCAAATATGCTTATACTCCGAAAAGCAGGATCGATTTCTGGAATTCCAAGTTCGATGAAACAGTAGCACGTGACAAGCGCAACCGGAAACAACTGGAAGCAAATGGTTGGAATGTTAAGATAATCTGGGAATGCGAAACAAAAGATACGAATAGACTTAGAAATATAATAAATAAATTTTTGCAGGAAATTAACAGTATCTTGTCGTTATCAGGTGATTAATTCAATTACATGGGTGTAAAATAAATATCATGAATATTATAAACACTCCTCCAAAAGCTTCATCTTTGATCGAATCATTACGGGATATCGGCTACTCACTTAAAGCGGCCGTATCAGATATTGTTGATAATAGTATTTCTGCCTTTGCCAGTTCGATTGAAATTCATTTTAGCTGGGACAATGAATCCTCCTATATTGTAGTAATTGATAACGGAACTGGCATGTCTTATGATGAATTAATTGAAGCAATGCGGCCAGGGAGCATAAGCCCGCTTGATCTCCGTGATAAAAGCGATCTTGGAAGATTTGGACTGGGGTTAAAAACAGCCTCTTTTTCACAGTGTCGGAAGGTAACGGTTGTCTCTGTAAAAGATGGAAAGGCATCTGGCTGCTTATGGGATCTGGATTATGTCGCTGACAAAAATGAATGGTTTTTGAAAGTACTTGAAGAGCGTGAAATTCAGAAACAGCCATATGCTGAAAAATTAAAAGATTCTGGTACGCTTGTTTTGTGGGAAAAACTGGATAGAGTAATTGATAAAACTGATTCAGCTCATACTGAGGAGAATCTGTATGGTAAATTGGACCAGGTCAAAAGACACATGGAACTGGTTTTCCATCGATATCTGACGGGAGAACCAGGTATAAAGGCTGTCAAGCTTTTTATTAATGGTGACCCGCTAAAAGCGTTTGACCCATTCAACTCAAAGGATCAGGCCACCCAACACCTTCAGGATGAAAGACTCGATCTCCACGGCGAAACCATATACATCCAGCCTTATATTCTACCACACCACAGTAAAATCAGTCGAAAAGACTTTGACTATTATGCCGGAGAAGACGGGTATCTCAAAAATCAGGGGTTTTATGTATATAGGAATGCGCGACTGCTGATCTCAGGCACATGGTTCGGGCTTGCCAGACAGAGAGAACTGACCAGACTGGCCCGGGTAAAGATAGATTTGCCTAACAGTCTGGACCATCTCTGGGCAATTGATGTAAAAAAATCTAGAGCAAAACCACCTGAAGTTATCAGACAGCGGCTAAAAAAAATAATTGATAGAATTACTGGTGGCTCATCAAGAATATATACAAAAAGAGGCAGGCGCTTGACCCAGAAGGGCTTGAATACTGTATGGCTCAGAGAGGCCAGCCATAATAAAATTAAATACTCAATTAATCGTAACCATCCATTATTTGAAAAATATTCTTCGGAACTTAATGACAGTCTGCGCGATTATTTTTCTGATATTTTGACTCTGATTGAAGGGCAGTTTCCTGTGGATGCTTTTTATGCAGATGTATCAGGGACACCGGAGTTCCTTACAAAAGGCGAGCTTGAAAACGAAAAATTGATGGAACTAGCAGACCTGTTTTACAGAACATTAAAGGAGCAGGGTGTCGGACAATCTGAAATAAAAAAACAGTTCGAGCTGACTGAACCATTCAGGAGTAATTTTGATTCTATTATGGAGTTTCTGAAAACCAAGGGAATGGTAGAAGATGAGTGATATAGATAAACTTCGAGATATTATGATTGCGCTATTAGCCAGCGAAATATCTATTACCCGTGATTTCATAAGGGATAAAGTTAACACTTTTTCTGCTCCGTTCGGGGAAAATATAACTTCTTTCGAAAAGGATGAACTGGTAAAGTACCTTGAAGCTCAGTTTGATGTTACGATGCATATCGGTGCAGTCATCCAGGAAGATTTCGAGCCTTGGCTGGAGTCAGCCAGGGTTTCAATTGAATCTTACTTCTGGGACCGTTACAAAAGACTTCTTCAGAAGAAAGGCTTTGGTCTGAGAGTTATTCCGAAGCTGGATCAGATTACGGATAAGATCCTCGGGCTTCTGGAAAATCCCCTAAAACATGGGGGTTGGGAAAGGAAGGGGATGGTAGTAGGCCAGGTGCAGTCTGGCAAAACCGCAAATTATACGGGGCTGATCTGCAAGGCAGCCGATGCTGGATATAAGTTGATAGTTGTTATTGCGGGAACCCAGAACAACCTCCGAAGTCAGACACAGGCAAGAATAGATGAAGGCTTTGTGGGAAGAGACAGTTCGCGCCTGCTGAGAACAGATCCTGGCATTAACAGGTACATCGGGGTTGGCAGGTATGATCATAACAATATTCCTATAACTCTTACAAATACTTCAAGTGATTTCAATAAAAGAACGGCTGAAATGCTGGGACTGGGTCTGGATAATGTTAACGTGCCGATTGTTCTGGTTATAAAGAAAAATTATAATACATTGGAAAATTTAATCGCCTGGCTGAAAGAGCACAATGCGATAACCGATACAGGAATTGAACATCATCCCATGTTAATGATCGATGATGAAGCTGATAATGCGTCTATAAACACGAGTAAAGATCCTGATGAATCAACACGAATTAACGGCCTAATAAGAAAGACGCTTAATCTTTTTCATAAGCGTTGTTATGTCGGTTATACTGCAACACCGTTTGCAAATATTTTTATTAATCCTGAAAGTGAGGAAGAAATGCTGAGAGGGGATGGGGATCTTTTTCCAAGAGACTTCATTGTCAGTCTGGATTCCCCAAACAATTACGTGGGGCCAGAGAAAGTCTTCGGTGAAAACAGTGACTCGGATATAATACGTTTTATAAACGATTATGAAGATTTGCTGCCAATCAGGCATAAAATTGACTACGTAATAACCGATTTGCCATATAGTTTATACCAAGCGTTATATACATTTATTCTTGTAATAGCTGTAAGACTTCTTCGTGGTCAGATAAAAAAACACAACTCCATGCTTATTAATATTTCTCGTTTTACAAATATCCAGTCTCAGGTCAGAAATGTCTTGCATGACTATTTACAGAAACTCATTCAACAAATTCGCTTTAATTATGCAAAACCTGTGGATGATGCCCTGAAAAACCCATTAATGAAAAAGTTACACGAGCATTGGAAGAAAGAGTTCGATGAAGAAGAGTTCAGCTGGGATGAAATTCAGTCAGTTCTCCTTGATGCCGCTGCCCCAGTAAAGATTATAGAAATTAACAGTCAGTCACCTGATACACTGGATTATGATTACTATAAAAAAGATGGCCTGAATGTAATAGCTATTGGTGGATTCAGTCTGTCTCGGGGGCTGACATTGGAAGGGTTAAGCGTAAGTTATTTCCTCAGAAATTCAATTATGTACGACACATTGATGCAGATGGGCAGGTGGTTTGGTTACAGGCCTGGCTATGAAGATTTATGCAGAGTATTTATGCCGAGTCTTGCCGCAGGATGGTATGCGCATATTTCCGAGGCAACTGAGGAGCTGAAAGCCGAATTAAGACAAATGGAGCTGGCGAACCTTACACCTAAGGACTTTGGACTAAAAGTAAGAAGTCATCCAGATTCACTGATTGTTACTGCAAGAAATAAAATGAGGACAGGTGAGAAAATAACCCGGTGGATAAATTTGTCAAAAAAACTTATCGAAACCGATAAACTTTTCAAGTCCCAGTCAAATATCAAACAGAATCGGAATTTACTGTCAGCTTTTATCGCTAAATTAAAGGAAATTAACAACCCTGAGTTCACGGAAGCTAAAAATTATCTATGGAAGAATGTTCCGGCAGAACTGGTGACAGGATTCCTCAATGGATACAGGAATCATCCGGCCTCACTCAGGACCAGCACGATACCTGTTGTTGAATACATAAATAAGCGCAAAGGAGATGAACTTAAAAAATGGGATATTGCAATTATAAGCAAAGATGGCGAGAAAACCACTGATAAGGAGCATTTGCAAGGAATGGTGGTCGGTTGTCAGACAAGGTCTGCTGGTGTAAGATCAGAACAGCTTTCTGATTGTATAATAGTCGGAGGAAATGCACGGGTCGGGTCAACCAGAGATGAAAAAGAGGGTCTATCTCAGAAAGAAATAGAGGAAGCTGAACAATTATTTCAAACCGCACCAGAGCCGAAAGCAAAAGGGATTACCGGCCATTATTACAGAGAAGTCAGGGCACGACCTTTGTTAATGATACATCTTTTGAATATTGGCTATGAAGTAAAATCAGAGCAAAAGCCCGGGCCTCAAGGCGTAGTTACTTACGGGATCAGCTTCCCTAAAAGCCTAGGTACAGACAGTCCTGTAAAATATGTAGTGAATACGACTTGGTGGAAAAAAGAATACGGATATGACCTGGAAGGAGATGAAGATGAGTAATCCATGGGAAAAGATCAAAACCCCATTATCCAGTTATAATGTCAGACGGGCTGATTCCACACATTCCTTTGATTTTTTCTGGGGTAAAGACATATCAGGTGATTATCTTTTTCTGTTTGAATGTGATGCAAGTATAAGATTTCCCGGTAAAGTCTCGCTGCTTCAGGGGATAGACATTTCACTCCCGGCATCAGATGGAGACAGAAAGACAAGATTGATACTGCGTCTTAACAACAAGGATGACTGGGACATATTTTACTCCCTGTGTCTTGATCTGATACAGGCAACCAGCAGTTGCTCTAACGAGGAATCGGTTGTTGCTGTGATTGTCCGTCGACTTGAGCGGTGGCACATTTTTCTAAAGAAATACCGCACAAAGATCATGAGTGAATTTGAACAGAAAGGCCTGATCGGTGAGCTGCTGTTTCTTAAAGATTACCTCCTTCCGAAATTTTCTGTTTCAGAAGCATTGTCTTTCTGGCAGGGCCCGCTCGATGCTCCGCAGGATTTCTGCATCTGTGATACCGCTGTTGAAGTGAAGTGTCAGCTCGGAACTTCAAAGCCCCTGATAAGAATATCATCAGTTGAGCAACTGAACACCCAGCTTTCCAGACTTTACCTGTTTGTTGTTACTGTTGGCAAAGGGGCAAAGAGCACTGATAATGTAATCAATCTCCCCATAATTATCGGGGAAATCAGAGAAGATATTCAGAAGAGTCAACCTTCATCAGGGGATCTGTTCGAGGATCTTTTACTTCAGGCTGGCTATATGGACTTGCAGGAGTACAGCGAATTTCATTTTGTTCTAAGCAGCTTCCGGTTTTATGAAGTAACGGATGACTTCCCAAAATTCCATCCAAACGATATACCTGAAGGAATTGTAAATATATCACTGGATATCATGCTTGATAAGTGCTCTCAATTTATTGTTGATCCAGAAAAAATTATAATATTCTGAGGAATAATAAAATGGAAAAGGTTAATGACTTTTACCGGGACTTCAGACAGGAAATTCTTGGCAGGGCAGATGCTAATGAAGACTTTCTTGAGAGCGAATTTGTTGAATATGTTGCAGAATTCCTGGTTGATTCAGGAGAGGCGGAAAGTTTCGACTACTGTCAGTATAAAGCTGAGCGTGGAATCCGGGTAGACGGCTATAATCTTGTCGAAGATGACGGAGTTCTGAATCTTTTCGTTTCAGATTTTAGGAACAGAGAAGAGTTAACCAGCCTGACAAAAACAGAAATAGATACCGCTTTCAGGAGGCTGGAAAATTTCTTCTCAAAGTCTTTAAATCCTGAATTTTATCCTCAACTTGAAGAGACCTCACCGGGTTATGGGCTGGCCTATCAAATTTATACACAGAAAAACAGGTTTTCTAAAATCAGATTATTCCTTTTGAGTGATGGTCTCCTGAGCAGCCGTGTTCATTCTTTAGAATCCGCCCAACATCTTGGTTATGAAATATCCTATAACATCTGGGATATTTCCCGCGTATACAGGCTAGCCACGTCCAGGCAGGGGAAAGAAGACATAGTCATCGATTTAATTGAGTCTTTCGGAGAATCCTTGCCCTGTCTTCCTGCCCATATCGATACGAATGCCTATCAGGCATATCTTATGGTGATGCCTGGCAAGATGCTTGCTATGTTGTATGACAAATATGGTGCAAGGTTGCTTGAACAGAATGTCCGTTGTTTCCTGCAGTTCCGTGGGAATATCAACAAAGGCATAAGAAACACAATACATAATGATCCTGAAATGTTTTTTGCATACAACAATGGTATCACCGCTACAGCAGAGGAAATCGATTTCGATCAATCAAATGGAATACAGCAAATAAGGAAACTCAAAAATCTGCAGATTGTGAATGGCGGGCAGACAACAGCATCAATTTTCTCAGCTAATAAGAAAGACAGGGTGAATCTGGACAAAATTTTTGTTCAGGTGAAGCTGTCTATTGTAGATCCAGAGCGTTCTATAGAAGTTGTCCCTAAAATATCTGAATATGCAAACACTCAGAATAAGGTCAATGCTGCTGATTTTTTCGCGAATCATCCTTACCATATCCGAATGGAAGAGTTTTCCAGAAGGCTTTGGACTCGTCCAAAGGAAGGCGAACTCAGGCAAACGAAATGGTTTTACGAAAGAGCTCGTGGCCAGTACCTTGATGCTCAGGCACATTTAACTCCGGCATCAAGAAATAAATTCAAGGGTGAATATCCAAAAACTCAAATGTTTACGAAAACTGATCTGGCAAAATTTGTGAATGCCTGGGAAGACTGTCCTCATACAGTCAGTAAAGGCGCTCAGAAAAACTTTGCCTTTTATGCATTTGAAATCGGCAAAAAGTGGGACAAAGATGAAAAAGCGTTTAACGAGTTATACTTCAAACATTTGGTAGCAAGGGCTATTATTTTCAGAACAACGGAAAAGCTGGTAATGAAGCAGCAGTGGTATGGCGGCGGTTACAGAGCAAACATTGTGGTTTATTCCATAGCCTGGATTGCAAATAAAGTATCCGGCATGGGAAAGGTGATTGACTTCTCGAAAATCTGGGAAAAACAGGAAATCAGCAAAGCTTTCTATGAGACACTGGAAAATGTGACGTATCAGATCCATGAAATCATAATAGACACACCAGAGAATATATCAAATGTGACAGAGTGGTGTAAAAAAGAAGGGTGCTGGTTAAAGGTAAAAACGGTTGATATGGATTTGAGGGAAGCATTTATTAGTGAACTAATTGAGGAGGGAATGGCAGCAACTGATGTAAAAGATGCAAAAAAGGTTCAAAAGATCGATGACGGAATAGCTGCTCAAAAAAAGGTCATAGAATTAGGGCCTGAAAAGTGGAAAGAACTCAGCGTCTGGGGCGTTTCTCAAAAACTCTTAAACGAAAAGGATATGGGTATTCTGCAAGTCGCTGTCAAAATACCTGACATAATACCTTCAGAAAAACAGTGCATACATTTGATAAAGTTATTCGCTAAAATGGAAACAGAAGGATTTCAGTTTAAATAAAATTTGCTTGCTTCAAGCAATTGTTGCCCATTTCTCAATAAAAAGGGCGGAAGTATTAAGAATGAAAGAGAGTCACTCCCTATCGCTAATAGCTGCCTACTACTTATCTAAGTATGACGAAACTGCGTATAAAGAACTTGGGTTCCGGTCAAGCACAATGACACACATTGAAATTGGGCGGGCCCTTGGGGTAAACCCCAACACTGTTAAGAACATGAGGGATGAATTTGACCCTCTTCACGATAACCAGCGCGCAGGGTGGTATCAGCGACCACTCCGCCCCAGCAGAGCCAAGGTTGTCGAAGCATTCTTTCCCATGAAAATGGGGTTTTGTGTCACTCATTAACAGGTTTATTAATATTCCCGCTTGACGACCTGAAGTCAACAAAACTCAATATAATTAAACTTTGTCTTGACAACGGTTTAAAAATATGGTTTTTTGACGACTATGAGTACTGAAAATAAGACAAAAATAAACCGCCTGATAACCCAGTGGACGCCCGGCACTCCCGGCGTTACTTCCTACCTGAATGCATCCGGTTTCGGCCGCGATCTGCTGGTGAAATATAAGAACAGCGGCTGGTTGGAATCGTTCGGCAGGGGCGCCTACATACGCTCCGGGGATACGGTGGACTGGCTGGGCGCTCTTTACAGTCTGCAGCAGCAACTTGCCCTTACCGTTCATGCCGGGGGGAAAACGGCCCTCGAGATGCAAGGATACGCCCATTATCTGCCGGCGAAGCAACAGAAGGTCTTTCTGTACGGTCCTCAGGGGTTGATACTGCCGTCCTGGTTTACGGGTGACCGTTTCGGAGTAACGCTGGTCCTTACCCGTACGAACATGTTGCCGCCCGATCGTGCGCAGGGTTTTTCCGAGTTCAAAGAGCGCGGTTTTTCGGTCAGGATAGCGGCCCCGGAACGGGCGGCTATGGAAATGCTTCACCTCGTACCCCGGAGAGTCGGATTCGACGAAGCCCTGTTGATCATGGAAAATCTGGTCACGCTTCGTCCCGATGTCGTACAGAAACTTTTGGCGGCATGCCACTCCGTGAAGGTGAAACGGCTGTTCCTTTACATGGCGGAGAGGTGCGCGCATCCCTGGGTATCGAAACTGGACATATCAAAGGTCGATCTCGGGAGAGGAAAGCGGATGATCGTACCAAATGGACGGTACGACGCGAAATATCGGATAACGGTCCCCGCCGGCCGGGAGGAGATGCCTGCGTGATCGATACCGTATTCTTCAGACAGGCCGGGGATTTTAGGGACATAACACTTAATTCAAATTATGTGTTACGTTCCCTTAATTACCAACAAGGAGGATCGAACAAAACAAATAAATCCGTCCCCTTTTTTCCCTTACCCGAAAATCTAACAAAAGGAGGAATTTGTTATGAAATTAATCGAATGGGAAGTAAATGAAGATGATTACCAGGAGCAGATTGTAATCCCCGAACCCCAGAGGGAGCTTGCTGCAAAAGAGGGAATCAGCACGGAAAATAAGCAGAAAGTCGCAGCGCGGATACAGAACCTGAACACTGGAGAAACTTACACAGGCCGCCTGGCCATTACCGGAAATCGTCAGCTCTACCTCCCCACAGAAATTCAAAAGATGATGGAAGGCTCAGGGCGGATAAGAATACAGTTAGTTTAAAAATATTTCAGCCGCAGATTCACGCAGATGAACGCAGATAGGGTTAAATACAAAAAAGCACAGCCGTTATTCTTACCGGACCATCAAAGTTAAAAATTTGCATAAGGGAGCATTATGGTACAGGCAACCCGCAAAATTCCCGTTTCGCAGATTATACTTGATGGGGAGATATATCCCAGGAATCATGCGCTCAAAACGC
>Ga0222626_1000194_pt1 | contig 43214 bp, 35 predicted proteins | sample AntAcemetageno91_FD_179862 | JGI IMG/M metagenome (GOLD analysis project Ga0222626, IMG submission 179862) | Saline water microbial communities from Ace Lake, Antarctica - #91 | ecosystem: Environmental > Aquatic > Non-marine Saline and Alkaline > Saline | place: Antarctica: Ace Lake | collected...
TGGAGCAACTACACAGACTCTTCCGGTTTCGGTAGCAGCTACGTATTTAGTAACTGTTACGAATGCCAATGGATGCGAAGGGTTTGATGATGTAATCGTCGTGGTGAATCCCTTACCAATTGCAACAATTACAGGAGATACCGTCATTTGTGATGGATTGACTGGAACATTGTATGCGGGTGCAGGTAGTTCATATTTATGGAGTACAGGAGCAACTACACAAACCCTTCCGGTTCTAATCGCAGGAACTTATTCAGTAACTGTGACGAATGCCAATGGATGCGAAGGGTTTGATGATGTAATCGTCGTGGTGAATCCCTTGCCAACGCCAGTAATTACGGGAGTTAATGAACTCTGTGAAAACACAGATGGAACCTATACCACAGGAAGTTTCAGTTCTTATACTTGGTCTATTGTTCCCTCTTCGGCGGGAATGATTCTATCAGGACAGGGAACGGGAACGCTCGTGGTCAATTGGTTAGATTCAGGCAACGTATTGCTTGCTGTGACCAATACCAATGGATGCGTGGGTTCAACTTCATTTTCTGTAATAGTAAATGAAATACCTATCGCAAACGCTGGTACAGATCAATCTATTGCTTATGGTACAAGTACAACCTTAGACGGAAGTGCTACCGGAGGCGATGGAACATATGCTTACTCGTGGACACCAGCCAGTATGGTTGTTGATCCAACGGATTCGCAGACAGTGACAGTTGCATTGACGACTTCTCAGACTTTTGTTTTGGAAGTTACTGATGGAAATGCTTGTGTGAGTACGGATGATGTTTTTATTAATGTTTTCGGACCACTTGGAATTATTCCAGAAGCGAATCCAGACGCAACGTGTGGAAACACACAGGTTCAACTTTCAGCGAATCCTTACGGAGGAACTGGAAATTATACCTATTCATGGACATCTAACCCTGCAGGATTTACTTCAACATTAGAAAATCCAGTAGATACTCCAACGGCAACCACTACATATATATGTGAGGTGAACGATGGAATGAGTACAGATACACAAGATGTTACCGTGACAGTATATGATGAGATCACAACAGATGCTGGTTTCGATATGAATCTTGAAATCGGACAAAGCCTTCAGCTTGATGGTTCTTACATCGGAGGAAGTGGAGATGTGACGATTCTATGGGAAGAAGTGAGCAACTCAATCCCAATAGACGATCCAACAATACTGAACCCGAATGCAGGACCGTTCCCAACGACAAATGGATATTATTTCTCACTCACCGTGATCGATACTATTACAGGTTGTGAAGACACCGACACAATGTTTGTGGCGGTGACAGTGGGAATAGGGGAAGCAAATATTTCACATAATATTAAGATTTATCCAAATCCGACTTCAGGAAATATTTTCATCAATACTCAGGAAAGACTCGAAAGAGTGAGTATTATGAATATTACCGGAAGTGAAGTTTTTCATTTAGAAGATCTTCAGGAAACTACTCAGATTGATTTGAGCGGACTCCCAACGGGATTGTATTTCGTCAAAGTTCAAACTACAGACGGAATATTCATTACAAGAAAAGTAGTGAAGCGATAGATTTTTTGTTTATGTGATTACTCCTTCACCAATTATAAGGTGGAGAATTCTAAATTCTGACATTTTGACAGCGATACCATGAGGTAGAAGGTGTTAAATGAATTACGTTGGAATTTAGAATGGCGCTCGGGACTATCCCGAGCGCTTCTTTTTTTTATGCCAAGTTCGAACTCGGGGAACCCCTTGACACTTATCGCATTTAAATGTATTACCACATCGTCTTTTGATTACTTGTAGTCAAGATCATCAAGAGCGTTCTTTGACGTATTCAGAATTTAGAAAAAATCCTCCCGGATCAGACAACTGAGCATCTTTTGCACCAAGAGAGTTGAGTCGTCTGATTCAGGGAGCATGAGCTCTCTCGTTTCATTCGATACCTTAGAAATCAATAAAATTAATAATAATTAATAAAAAAAAAGTATGAAAACACTAAAAAAAGTAATGGTCAGTATCTTATTGATAGTTTTGACCACAGGAACGAGCATAGCTCAATTTATTACGGTTTCCCCGAACACTGCCACGAAGGGGGCTTTGTCAGGAAAAGTTGATATTTACGTAAATTGCACTCTCCCCGGGACGCTTGTGAATGTTGGAGCATCCCCTGGAGCGTGGACGTCAGTTTCCCCAGCATCATTTATTGCTCCAGGATGGGTTACTCTTACTTACTTAGAAAACCCATATCAAACATCACGGTCTGATGATATTTCTTTTTCGAGCAACCAGCCCGCAGCAATGGCTGTATTTAAAATTACTCAGGTAGGAAATTATTATCCCATACCTGCATTTTCTGCAAATCCTCTTTCGGGGACTGATTCGGTATTCGTTCAATTTACAGATGAATCGATGGCGATTGGAATAAAAAACATTATTTCATGGGAATGGGATTTCGGAGATGGAACCACTTCAAATGTGCAACACCCCAGTCATTTATATGATTCAGTGGGGAATTACACAGTAATGTTGACGGTTACGGATGAAGATCCTTTGTCCAATACTGAAATAAAAGGGGATTATATTTCAGTGGAATTGTCATCGGTTGGTATTAAAGAAAAGAATTTCATCGAAAAAGTTTATCCAAATCCGGTTGTCCAAAATTTATTTATCGAAACAGAAAACAACATTGAAAAAGTAAGCATTGTAAACGTGCTTGGAGAAGAAGTTTTTTATGATGAAAATCTTGAGAAATCTGTTCAACTTAATTTGAACGATCTTCCTTCAGGGATGTACTTCCTTAGAATTTATTCTCAGGGGATACTCACGACCCACAAGGTGTTGAAAAGATAATTTCCCTTCTTCTTGTCTGCCCCTTCACCAATTATAAGGTGGAGGATTCTAAATTCTGAACATTTTGGTAATAAGTGATTGGTAAATGCGCTTGTAATCAAATGATTGCGTTCAGGATTTGAGCACCGAGGTTTTATAACCCCGGTGCTTTTTTTATGTTCTTTGGAAATCGAGACCGGTCTCGAAGCAGAGAGATATTCCTCGAACTTTTTTTGTGTTTCTCAAAAACTGTGCCAAAATGATATAGATTAGAATTAATTTTCAAATAATGTCATTTGCAGTGCACACTTTCGAAACACATCCAGACGGGACTAATACAGCTTTTGCTTTTCATGAACATCTGGGAGAAGGACAAGAAGTATACTTTTTGGCGAAGTTCCCGATGGGAGCGGAGACAGCGAGAGTTTCTGCCGAAACGATTTTTGGCTCTATTGTGGATGCATTAAAATTTGATGCTCGTGGAGATGCGGGAGATCGATTCGAAGACGCATTGAAGGCAGCCAACGGACAGGCACAAAAATTGGGAATCCTTCGGGGAGAGACACCAGATATAGTGGTATCGTTCTTTGATTTTCAGTCATTGTATGTTTCTACTTCTGGACAAGCACAATCAAGTCTTATTCGCGGAGAAGCGGTGTCACGAATTACAGAAGAAGTTAGTGGTTCGGAATTGTTTAACAATCTTTTGAGCGGACAAGTATCTGTAGACGACGTGGTCTTAATTAGTAATCTCGATCCAGGGGGATCATTACCAACGGCTCAAGTAGGAGAGATCTTGTCTCGTGAGAATTTTGACGATGCAGTTTCTGCGCTACGACAGGAATTAACAAAAAAATCATCAGAAGATTTATTGATAACCGTTCTGGGGATTGGTAAAAAATCATCTTCAGGAGCAGCGGGATTTCTTTCAAAAATGGTTTCAAAGATTTCTACACCACAGAGTGATTCAGTGGTAGCCAAAACAGAAGAGACAGAAGCTATGCCGAAAGAACTCTTTGAAGAAGAGGTTACTGAAGAAGAGGAGTCAGTGATGACTGTTTCGGAAGCACAGGACCAAGAAGAACTTTTTGCAGAACAAGAGGAGGTTGAGGAGCCAGGAGTAGAGGATGATTTTGAAGAAGAATATGTTCCTCAGGAGCCAAGAGAGCCGAGCGCTTTTGTTCTCAAGATGGGAGAATTTCGAAGAAAAATATCTCAATTATCACCGCGACAACTGAAGTTAGCTGCGGGAGGAGTTTTTGCGATTTTAGTTTTGGTATTAGGGTTTCGTTTTATTACGAGCTTTGAAACACAAGAGACATCGCAGCTACGCGAACAATTAAGCATTGCCCGTGAAGCATTACAACAGGCCGACACATTCCTCGTTCAAGGGGATCGCGCATCAGCCGCAGAACTTTTGACACAGGCACAGAAGGCAGCACAGACCGTTTTGAGTTCAAAATCAAAAGACTACAGATCTGACGCACAATTCATTTTGGCTGATGTACAAGAAAAACAGCTCCAGGTAGAGAACGCCAAAAAAGTACAACCACAATTGTTGGCAGACCTGGCGACCCAGAATGACAAAATAGAGGCGCGAGGATTGCTCGACTTGCGAGGAAATCTTTTTGCATATGATCTGCATACGGTACATAAAACAGTTCGAAATATTGTAGAAAAAGGGATATCTGTCTCAGAAAAAACAAATGTTGTTTCTGCCGCAGCACGACCAAATCAAAGCATATTACTGTTCTATACAGACTCACCACAGATTGTAGAATTTGGAAGTGGGGTCGTAACGCCAATGTCTACGGTTGATGCTACATGGAAAAACGGAATAGCAATTCAGGCATACAACAAATACGCCTATATTCTTGATCCAGTAGAAAATCAGATTTGGAAATACGAGCGACAGAGAAGTGGATATACTGCCGCTACGCCATATAACAAAGGAGCAGATTTGGCTCGCGCAATAGATTTCGCTATCGATGGAGCTATTTATATATTGTCTGACGATGGAACACTTCAAAAAATATTCCGTGGAGAAAAACAAGATTTCTCATTCAGAAACATTCCGAGTATTCCTTTTACGGGGAAAAATCTAAAAATCTTTACCACGGATGAACATGATTACATATATGTTCTTGATCCGGATAATGCGAGAGTTCTCGTCTTCACAAAAGGAGACCGATTTGCAACCTACAAAAAACAAGTGCTCTTCGGACTTTCTGGTGCACGTGACTTCAGCATTGATCCGTCTGGACAGAAAATCAACATCGTGACTGCGGACAAGATTTACGAGTTCTCACTCTAAGGGTGTCATAAAAAAATAATACTATATCCACCTCATGATTTTCTTGTCCGATCTCTTCGTCACAAATACGGTGTCATATGGACAATATGACACAGCATCTGTTTCTCGATATCGAACAGGAAAACGTATGAGTTGGGCAGATTCTTTTTTCATTCAACCCTAATGCGTACACGATTCTGGCGGTATATGGGAGTGATGACGTTGGGGGTATTACTCGCCTTTCCTATGCTGGTAGCAGCAGAAGGAGAGGGGAAACCGATACTACCAGATTTGATGTGGTATTCTCCAAAAGATGGACTAAAACGCGGACCAGACGAAATAGCAAATTTTAAAGTTGAGTTTAATAAACCAGCGTCTATAGCTTGTTCGAAGGAGAATAAATTAAAGTGCACAGTGGAAGGAGAAGATATTATGAAAGAAGGAGAATGTGATTTGGTGGATCCACGCAAGGTAAAATATGACGAAACAAAAAAATCCTTTGTTACAAGTACTCCATCAGCATTTCTCCTTCTTTGTTTTGACGAAGATAGGCAAGTTCGTAATAAGGCTGATTTGAAGGACAAAGCAGTAGCCTGCCGTCTTGCAGACCCGAGTGTTATTGAGCGTTCGTGGAGTGTTTTTATAAAAGACAAAAAGAAAAAGCTTGATGTGACAGAGGACGGGAAAGCTCATCCATGGGATGGAGAAAAAGCATATTGTCCTGATCCAATAATACATTCCAAAGCCTATGATTTACTTTTGGTGGACGGAAAGTCTCCCCCTAGCGCACAAGCGAGTTCAGACTTAATTCGTCGTTCTACTTTTGGGGCATGTGCTCGTGTGGTGGAGGCGTATAGAGTGGCATGTAGTGAACATATAGGAACACTGCAAACAACGAAAACAGGTTCTATAACAGGTAAAAACACAAGAATTCAGGAATTGAAAGATGCGGAAATAGCGGAGATTACAGGCACAACAAAACAGACGGAAAAATGGAATACCATAAAGAGCAGGAAGAGAAGCGAGCTCCTATCTCCAGAAAAAACCAGAGCTAAATTTTTTGTTGATCAACCTGACTTGAAAGGAAAATTTACAGCATGGGCACAGGGAGATAATATTGAGAGATGGGCAGAGACTCAAACATTAGAAGACTTTGTTTCCAAGGAAGTAGACAATGCTTACGAAAAGCTTGAGGAATCAACGACCTATGAATCCGCTATTAAAAAGAGTGATGACGCGATTAGTGCAGTGAAAAAAATCGCTTCTCTTTTACAAGAAAAATCAAAATCTCTTCGAATGGCGAATTCCCTGAATGCCACCAAAACATTTGAAGTGACTCGGTGGCTACGAAGAAATGAGGAGTCAACAGAACAGGATCTTACCCTGATAGGAGACAAGTCTGTGGACACAAATATATTAGACAAAATCATTAAGCTGGCGGCACAGATACTAGGATCACTGGGAGTATTGTTATTGATTATTTCTGCGGTAATGATGGTCGTGTCTCAGGGAGAAGAAACGATGCTTCAGAAAGCAAAACAGACATTCCTGTATACTCTTATTGGATTAATGGTTGCCTTTTTCTCGTACACGATCGTACGATTTGTTCTTGAGTTCCTTCTTATCCGATGATGAAAAAAGTATTCGTAATCGCTCTTTCTTTTATGGCTTGTATATCTCTTGTACAGGCAAAGGAAGCAGAATCATGGGTGGATGACAATGGATTATCGGGGTCAATATGTGTATGGAAGAAGGTTAGTCCTGCTTTTGTAACAAATGCAAAGGGGATAGACAGAGAAGCATGGATTGAATGTTCCGAAGAAGGCTGTACTCATAAATTTTGTAGTGAAGTGCAATCGACATTAGACGGTGAAACAATTATTCCCAAAGCTACAACATTCTGGGAAAAGGATATGTGCAATAAATATTGCATTACGCTGCAAGAGAAACTTCCTATAGAAGGATATCGGGTGAAGTCTATTTCTGGGGAGAGCGGAGTAGATTTACTCGGGAATTACTTTGGATTATGGTACAAGATTGGAGCGTTGATTTTGGGACTTATCTGCGTTTTGGTGATTGTGATTTCAGGAGTTCAGATTATCTTTGGTGGAGCTAGTGAAGAGAGTGTGACCAGTGCAAAAACACGTATTTGGGGAGCACTATTAAGTTTGATACTTCTCTTTAGTTCGGCATTGATATTGAAGACGATCAATCCGTTGTTTTTTACATAGAGTCCGGGCTTGATTTTTACTTTACCTCGGGAGCAGTAAATCCATCGAGGAAATTTTTGCCATCAAAAACTTCTACTCCGGCGATCCATGTTTTTTCTATTTTTCCCTGAACCTCTCGCCCATCATAGGGAGACCAAGTGCACATCCCTGGGCGTTGGTATGCTTGGAGCTCGAAGGTTGCTTCTGGATCAATCAGGACAGCGTCTGCGATACGATCTTTCTTGAGTAATCCACATTCTCCAAGTCCAAATTTTTCAGCAACAATCCCCCCCATCATATCTGAGAAAAGTTTCACATCCCATCCTCTTTTTACCCACTCTGTCCAAAGCAGAGAGAATCGCTCTCCTACTCCAGGGACTCCCCAGCAAGGAGTTGGGAGTTCTTTTTTTTCCTTTGTATGAGGTGCGTGATCTGTTGCGAATATAGTAATAATTCCGTCCTCGATTCCGTCCCAGAGAGCGAGTCGATCTTCTTCTGTTGCGAGTTCGGGTTTCACCCGAGCAAAGTTTCCAAGAGTGTTCACGAGATCATTGGTCAACAATAAATGATGAGGACACGCTTCAGCCGAAACCTTATTTGTTTTTTTCTGTAATTCTCGCAGGAAATCCACTTCCCTTTTTAGCGAAATGTGTGCTTGGTGAAGGAGGCAAGGCGTGCCTTCTTCAACCCAGATATTTGCCAACCGTTCAAAAGTTTCTCCTTCAGCATGAGTGACAACAGGCTTCCCTATTCGGAATAATTCTCGCCAAAAATCTTCATCATTAGTGAGCAAATCCCCGGTTGTTTCATTGCAAAATAATTTAAATCCAATGACATCGTCGGCCACGGCTTTTAGCTCTTCAATATTTCGTCCTGCTCCAAACCAAAGTCCCCAACGGACAAGAGATTGGGCGGCAATAAGTTCTCGTTTCTCTTGTAATGCTTTCCGATCAAAAGTAGAAGGAATCGTATTGGGCATATCGAGAACCATCGTCGTTCCTCCAGCGGCAGCTGCCTGAGAACCGGTTTCAAATGTCTCATCTTCTCCATCTCCTGGAGTGCGGAAATGTACATGTGGATCAATAAACCCAGGAAATAAAATTTTTCCAGTTCCATCAATTTCTTCACATTCCCTGTTTGGATTTTCAAACACAATACGTCCATCGATAAACCAGATTTCCCCGATGGTATCGGTATTGGGATCAACGAGTCGAACGTTTGAGATATGATAATTCATTATTTGTAGTTTCCAGTTTGTAGATTGAAGTTTAAATTAACTCTAGTGCTCGAGCAATAAGGGTCATGCGAACGGGGACTCCGTTTCGTGCTTGCTCAAAATATTTCGCTTGAGGCAGCGGATCAACATCCGTCGCGATCTCATCTACCCGTGGAAGCGGGTGGAGAATGATGGCCTCCTTTTTCATTTTTGCTACCTTTGCTGCATCGAGAATAAATACATCTTTGAGTCTTTCGTATTCCGATAAATCATCAAATCGTTCTTGCTGAATTCGTGTCATGTAGACGATATCTGCTTCAGCCAAAACTTCATCGGTGAGCTCAGTAAACTTGCGATCGGTACCTGCGTTGAAGTACTTATCCTGAATATCGAGTTCTTTTGGGGCGACCCAATCCATGGAGAAGTTATCGAAATTTCTTAGTAAATTTTGTAATGAGTGAACGGTGCGTCCGTATTTCAAATCTCCCACGAATGCGATACGGAGTGGTTTTCCTAAGCCAAATTGTTTTTGTATTGTGTATAAATCAAGAAGAGATTGGGTCGGGTGTTCTCCCGGGCCATCTCCTCCATTAATAATGGGCACGAGAGAGGTTTTGGTTGCTCGTTCCGCAAATCCAATTTCACTCGAACGCATCGCAATTACATCAGCATATCCGGAAATTACTTGCATGGTGTCTTCCACGGATTCCCCTTTTTTTGCAGAAGAGTTTTGTCCATCACTCACAGAAATTACCTTTCCTCCGAGACGATTCATTGCTGTCTCGAAACTCAAGCGAGTTCGAGTAGATGGTTCATAAAAAAATGTTGCGAGAATTTTCCCCTCAGCCATTGTAGAAAATCCCTTTGTGGTAAGAATGTTTTCCATATCTGCCGCCTGGCTCATGATTTCAAGTAATTCAGGTTTATCAAATTGTGGAGCAGAGAGAACGTGTCGCATGGGGGAGGATTTGTAAAAAAAGACTCCGTGGCAAAATCTTTATATAAGAAATCGTACCAATGAAGTCATCTAGTTGATACTACTTTTGAGGAGGCGGGGTGTCAATTTTTCCGTCATTTCTCTAGAGTTCGGACTTGTTTTTAACATTTCTTTGTAAAGTCCGAACTCTCTCTCATATCTTCTACTCGAAATTGCAATCGTTGTTCACCATTCCATTCATTTTCTCCAATAGTCAGAGCAATATCTACGACGTTTCTAACTTTTACTTGAGAGAGTAAGTGTCCAGCAAAAAAGGCCACGAAATCGAGTTCTTGTCCGTTGAGTTCTCCTACGAATCGCGCATGATTTTTTTGTGCGCCCATAGAATGAATCTTGAGGATTTTTACTCGTTTCAAACCAAGTATTGGGGAGGGATTCCCTGCACCAAAAGGAGCAAAAAACTTAAAAAACTCAACCAAATCCCAATCTAATAATTCTGGTGAAACCCATGCATCAACGCGTTGGGGCAATATCCCAAGATTTTCCTTTGAAAAATAGGCATCGAGGTTCTTTTTTAGTTCCTCAAAATTATTTTCTTTCATGAGAAACCCTGCGGCTCCGGCGTGTCCGCCGAATCGTTCGAGATTTTTTTCTGCAGCGCGTAATCCATCAACAATAGAATAGGGTTCTGGCGCACGACAAGAAGCAGAAATCTTTCCATCCTTTCTAAGGGAACATGCAACTACGGGGACACCGAGTTGTTGGCTATGCCTGGCAGCAAGTAATCCGAGAATCCCGGGCTTCCATTCTTTTTTATAAAAAATTTGGAATGGCGCTCCAGGACGAATTTGTTCTGTAGCTTCAGCCACAGACTTCTCGGTAAGAGCGCGTCGTTGCTTATTCCACGTAAGCAATTGCTCAATACGTGAGGCATTATCTCGTTCATCACCAAGAAACAATTGTGCGGCTATCAAGACATCTCCCAATCGAGAAGCGGCATTCAAATGAGGCGCAATAACGAATCCTACGGTTTCTTCGGATATTTTTTGAAGAGAGGTGTTGGTGTGCTCTAACAATTGGGAAAGACCGTTCCATGTTGTCGTTTTCATTTTTTCAAGTCCAAATTTTGCCAAAATTCGGTTTTCTCCTGTCAATGCTACGCAATCTGCAATAATACCAATCGCTGCGATCTCCATAAGGGGACCAATAAGCGCGACCATTTTTTCTGGAGAATCTTCGTGTACGTGTTCAATGAGAGCTGTTGCAAGTTTCCATGAAACAGCTGATCCAGATAATTCTGGAGAAGTATTTCCGTTTTCCCCCATCTTGGGATTAATCACTGCGACAGCCTTTTCTGGAAAAGACTTTGCGTCTGGTTCATGATGATCTGTGATAATAATATCCATACCTAAGGTCGTAGCATGTTCGACTTCTTCTTTGTCATTTGTTCCACAATCAACGGTGATTACGAGTTTCACTTCTCGTTTGACCAGATCGTCGAGTAAATGTTTCTTCAGACCATGACTATCAGTATTTCTGTCGGGGATTCTATAGGAAACATTTGCACCAAGTTCTCTCAATGTTTGAACGAGAATAACGGTCGCTGTAATTCCATCGGCATCAAAATCACCAAAAACAACAACGCGTTCTTGTGCTTCAATGGCTTTTGTAATTCGTTTCACAGCATCCGTCATTCCATTCATTTCCCATGGACTTTCGAGTTGCTGAAGCGATGGTTCAAGAAATTCTTGGATGGTTTTGTGCGTTACTAATTGGCGCGCTTCCAAAAGAGCAGACTGTAGTGCTGGAAGCGTACCAATAGATTCTTCCTGGTTTATTTTCCAACGTTTTTGTGAAAAAGAAAGTTGTTTCATCACGGGGCAGGGTAGAGATTTATTTCTTCTTCGCCAAGAATAAAATGTATGTAAAATTTCATCTTGGAGACTGAATTTCAGTTGAATTGTAACTCTTTTTTTGATACAACTTTTCCGCATAATGAAAATACTTCTCTACGATTTTCGCTGGACAGATGAACATGGGTGCGAACTTCAGGGTTCAATCGATGGACGGTTTGGACGAAAGGCCTTGAATATTGGTGACGAATTTTCGCTTGAAATTTCTTCCGATGCCCATTGTGCTGGATTGATAGAAAATCGTGTTTGGAAAGCGTGCCCAAAGCATTCTGAGGGAAAAGCAAAATGTGAATATTGTCGCGTTATTGAGGGAAACTTTGTGTATACGGCGTTTGATGGATTTGATCAGGCGCAATTACAGCCGGGTGATTTAGAAAAAATTTCTGGAGAACATGTGGTATATTTTGCTCTTTTTGATGCAGGAGTTATCAAAGTAGGAGTATCGAATGCATCACGAAAAACATTGCGACAAATTGAACAAGGGAGCCATCAAACACTGTACATTGCTCAGGCACCAGATGGCGTTGTGGCCCGACAAATAGAAACTCTGCTTCGTCGTTCGGGATTAGCCGATAAGATTATGGGACGAAAAAAGAAATCGCTTCTTTTGCCAGAAATTTCTTTGAAAGAAGGAGAAAAAACACTTCGATCTCTTTTTGACGAACATAAAGGAGCGCTTGATCAGACACCTCATTTGAAAAACTTCCTCCTCGATCCTCCGGAATTAAAAAACTGGGAAAACGTTTATAATACTGTGGAAATAGGCAGTATTGCAAAACCCTTGCATCCTATTGAATTGAGTAAAGGAGAATGGGTGAGCGGGAAAATCATCGCCATCAAAGGGGCATTCGTTGTGCTTGAAACAGAAGAAGAACTTGTAAGCATAAATATGAAATCATTTTTGGGACGAGACTGTGATATCTCTCCTCGCCAGGCAGGACTCTGTCTTCATGCAGCATTTCAAAATTCACTTTTTTAATATGTATTGTCTTCATATCGACGATTTCGGAAAAATCGCAGAATGAACGATTGTTTGTCGTGAGCTGACTCAACCATTTGATTTGCACATACGTGATCTACGGCCCATTTCCTCTCTTCACCAGATGTCGACGATTGTGCGTCGTGGGAAATGTCTAGTTATAAATTTTCGATCAGTAAAACTCATAGTCGGGAAAAACGAGGTATTCGTTTTCAACACAGAAAGTGACTATTCTGTGTCACGAGGATGAATGATACTCGCGAGTAACATTCCTATTGCAGGAAGAGCGATCCAAATTCCATATGACTGGAGGGCTGTCTCAACAATTATACTGTTATCAAACCAAGGATTGGGAGCAAAATTATTTAAGACAGATTCAATAACAGAATTTCCAGATAGGAAAGAAAATATGCTTGTTACGAAGAGAAAGCTTGTGAGCGCAGAAAAAGAAATATGTATAATTGATCGAGCGAGCCAGTGGTCGTGTTTTTTGTGCGCCACATGATAGTGTCCACGAATAATGAAAAGAGAGAGAGCAATAAGGAAAAGAATAAGTCGTACTCCCATAAAAAAGAATAGTTCATTTTCCGAAACCCAGTTTTGAAACACTGGGGCTGCAGGAAGGATTGCTACTCCTAAGAAGAAAGCGACTCCTTCGGCAATAATCAAAGAAAGATATGTTCCGAGCAATAACCGAAGAGTAAATTTGTGTGGACGAATGAAAGCTAGACTAAAAACTACAATTATTAGTGCTAGAAATATGATATCCCATGAGAGTTGTACTTCCATCGACTAGAATTATAATCTTCTTAATTCTTCCTCGCAAATTCAATTTGGAGGTGTTGGTGGGACAGGAGAGATCGACCGAAGATAAGCAATGACTTCCTTGAGTTCGTCAATGGCGTGATCAAGGAGTTCTTTGGTTGTTGATTTCCCAAGACTAAATCGAATAGACCCATGGGCCCATCCATGTCCTTGTCCTGTGGCAAGAATAACATGGCTTGCGTCCAAATCAGCACTAGTACAAGCACTTCCCGTGCTAGCGCAAACACCTCGTTCATCAAGCATGAGCAGAATTCCTTCCCCCTCTACTCCCCAGAACGAAATATTAATATTATTAGGCAATCGGTGTTCGTGGCTTCCATTTAATCGCGTATGCTCGATTTCATTTTGAATTCTTCCTATCGCATGATCTCGAAGTTGAGAAAGGCGAATAGCTTCACTTTTTCGGCCTGCCGATGCCAGCTGAAGAGCTTTTGCAAATCCAACAATCCCCGCTAAATTCTCGGTCCCCGCTCGTCGATCGAACTCTTGGCTCCCGCCGGTTATCTGAGCTCGCAATGGAGTTCCAGCTTTTACAAATAAAGCTCCTACTCCTCTTGGTCCATAAAACTTATGTCCAGAAAGAGAAAGAAGATCCACTCCCAATTTTTCGACATTACAATCGAGATGAGCGGCGGCTTGTACGGCATCAGTATGCAAAAACACACCTTTGCCAGTGTCTTGCAAAAACTTAGATATTTCTTTTATAGACTGAACAGTTCCAATTTCATTATTAGCCATCATGATCGAAACGAGTTTGGTATTTTCTCGAATAGCTTTCTTTAAATTTTCAAGAGAAACACGTCCATCTTGTTTTACTTGTAGGACGGATACCTCGTGTCCATCTTTTGCTAAATCTTCGGCAGTATAGAGAACGGCATGATGTTCAATGGAACTCGTAATCAGGTGTCCCTTTTCTCCGGGTTGCGCATTCATCACTCCTCGTAAGGCCAAATTATCAGACTCGCTTCCCCCGGAGGTGAAAATGATTTCTCCGGGCATACATCCGAGAATTTCTGCTACTGTTTCTCGTGCATATCCGACAGCGTCTTTTGCCGCGAATCCTCCTGCATAAAACCCTCCGGGATTCCAACATTGTTCGGTCATCCATGGTTTCATTACCTCCAAAACTTCAGGGGCAAGTGGTGTTGTGGCAGCGTAATCGAGATATATTTCGTTACTCATTTCCAGAAAAGTATTTCTTTTTTGTTTCTTCTATAAGATCTTCTACGTCGGGAATACAGGTTCCACACCCAGTTCCTGCACTAGTTTTTTTCTTTATTAAATCCAGAGTAGTTGCTCCTTCGAGCACAGCATCTTCGATATCAGTATCAGTTACCTGCTTGCAGGCACAGATTATTTTTGCTTCGACCGGAGCAGGGATGCGAGCTTTTTGCCCAGCCTTTGTGAAATAATCCATAATCGCCTCCCGCAATGCTTCATCTCCAAGAACAGAACAGTGCACTTTTTTGTCTGGCAATCCGCCAAGTCGATCAAGAATGTGTTGTGGACGAAGCTTTAATGCGTCATCAATTTTCATCCCATTTTCTTCCGTAATCATTACAGAAAGCATCGAGGTACTGGCAATGGCACTTGCACATCCAAAGGTGCTCCAACGACAGGCTTTGATTCGATCAGAGTCTTTGTCTACTTGAACCAGAATGTGCATTTCATCTCCGCAGACAGGGGATCCAACCTTTCCAGATCCATCTGGTGGAAAGTCTTCTCCTTCTTTATGTGCATTTCTGGGGTGAAAGAAATGATCCTTAACGGTGGCACTGTAGAGCCAGCGTTGTTTTTGACTTTGTTTATTCTCCATAGTGTTTCGAGTGTACTGTTGATGCTGTTTCTGGCAAATTTTTCTCCAGAAAGGAAAAAGAATTGCTTCTTTCATGTATCTTGTAATAATCAAAACAATGCGTTCACTTTTTGCGACCTTTACTATTTTTGGAAAATTTGCCCTGTTGGGATGTTTTTCTTTATTTGGAGGATATTGTGGCACTGTAGAAGCAGCAACTGTTCCGCCCTGTCACCAAACAGCAATAAAAGAGGCAGCTGATATGCAAACAGCTCCATGTGGATACTGTGAACATTCGGAAGAAACATGGTCAGAACCCATTGCTCCTCCATTTCTTTCAGAAAAGGAAATTCCAACAATATTTGTAATTCCCTCTTTGATATTTCAGGAAGAATTTGTAATAAGGGAATTGGTTATTGAGCCACTTATAATACCGCCAGAAGATTTATTTGTACGAACGATTAAGCAAATTGCGCGATCAACAGAGTGGCGAAGCTCAGCATGCTAAGTTTTAAAGGATTAATAATGCAATTATTGATCTTTTGGTACTTTTAGAAGAGCTTTTTATTTCTTAACTTCCTGAGCTCTTCATAACTTTTAAAAACTATAATAATGAAAAAATTCTTAATGATTTTCGGTTTAGCACTTGTAGCAGGTGTTGGAGTATTTGCTCTTACAGAGAGCATGGCAGGTGAAGATTTTATGACAAATTTAATTCCTCACGCAGGATGTGTCTGTGAAACCTGTGGAGAAACATGTGATTGTTCAGAGGGACAGACATGTGGTGATGAAGCTTGTAGTTGCGGAGAAGCAGTTGCAGCTTCATGTGACGGGAACTGTGGAGGAAATTGTTCCGTAGCTGGAGAATGTGGTTCAGCGGATTGTGGATGTTCTAAAACAGTAGAAGGATCTTCTTGCTCAGGAGCGGGAAGTTGCGCGGTTGGAGCGAGTTGTTCAGCTTCTAGCGGAGCAAGTTCATGTGCTGCAGCAAAAACTTCTTCAGGAGAAGAGAAATCGGCAGAATGCGGATGTGGAAAACACTAAAAATTTTCCCTTTTCCAAATTACTCCTCGTCCATTTTTGGGCGAGGAGTTTTTTGTATAGGAAATATCCAACTTAATGGGATTGGCACTGGATTTTTCTCTTTAAATCTGATAGAATATACGGATGATTGAAATTTTTTCCACAGGATCAGAAGTATTCAAACTCCTGATTGCCCTAGGGCTTGGAACCTTAATGGGATTACGTCGAGAATTAGATGCTCAAGGTGTCTCAGAAAAAAATCGTGGTTTTATGGGAATTCGTACGGTAGTAGTTTTTACGCTACTAGGGGCTCTTTCAACATTTTTCTCTCAAATCCCAACCTTACCAATTTTTATTTTTTGTGGGGCACTTGTCTTAGTGGCTATTGCTTATGCACATGGGGCGTTTGTGCAAAAAAGAATTGGATTAACCTCAGAATTATCAGCCTTAGCAATGGTTCTTGTAGGAATATTAATCGGGTATGAGCAATTTGTTCCCGCCATTTTCCTCACGATTATATTGATAGTGCTGAAGGAATTTCGACTAGAATTACACAAATTTATTTCCACTCTTTCTGTCGCTGAGACACGTGGGGCACTGCAGTTATTGATTTTTTCTGGAGCGGTATTGCCTTTTTTACCGACAACCCCCATAGATCCATGGGGAATAATTGTGCCGTTTAATATATGGCTTTTGGTGGTGTTTATCTCAGGAATTAACTTTATAGGATATTTCTTGATTAAGGTTTTAGGGGCACGTGCAGGAACATTTTTGACAGCTATTTTTGGAGCGCTCGTGAGTTCGACAGCGGTTACGGTTTCTATGGCAGAGCAATCATTGTCCAAAAAAGTGAGCCAAGAACTCCTTGCGGCTGGAATCATGGTGGCGATTGCGGTTATGAATGTACGTGTTTTGATAGAAATTCTTGTAGCGGGAACCGCTGAGACAAAAACTACCTTTTTGCTTGTCCCCGTTGTTATGGCCGTAGTGGGATTTGGATTTGCTTTTTGGCTTTTCCAAAAAGCAAACAAGAAGAAGTCATCAGAGGCAGCGTTTGAAGTGGAAAGTCCATTCGAGCTATGGCCAGCTATAAAATTCGGAATAGCATTTTTGGTTATCCTTGCTGCTATTTCTATAGGAAAACGATTCCTTGGGGATGCAGGAGTTTTTGTGGCGGCAGGATTATCGGGAATAGTGGACGTAGACGCTGTGGTTCTTTCTTCTATGGAAGCAGTAAGAGCTGGAGGATTGTCGGTAAGTACAGCAGAAACGGCCCTTTTCATAGGAATGATTGTGAACACGGTCATCAAATTGGTTTACGTGGGAGTGCTTGGTTCTCGCGCACTATTGAAAAAATTATTAGGGGGAGTTTCTTTTATTGCCCTATCGGGAATAGTTACTTGGGCGTTACTGCATTTTAGTATTTTTTAAATCGATCTGCTTTCGTTTAAAAAAAGTTGCCAAAATACTGCATGATTAGTACAGTCCAGGCAGATCTTTTGATATCGAAAATCCTTTTGAGCGGCTATCAACCGCAAGTTGCATTTTGCAGGAGGAGCGTGAAGAACGTCTTTTGACCACTAGAACACGTCGGAGTTGACCGTTATCAACACAATTAAGTCTCCCCGTTTGCGGGAGAAAACCCGAGATGGTACCGCTTCACAGGATGAGGCTCTCGTGGAAGATATTTCTTCACGTATTTTTTTCTGATATGACTTATAAATTCCCGCTCCCAGAGTCAAAAAAATCCATCGCTTCAGGCGAAGAAAATATCCTGAAATTTTGGCAGGAGAACCGTATTTTTGAACGAACTATTGAGTCTCGTTCTGCAGAAAACGAATTTCGTTTCTTCGATGGTCCGCCGTTTGCAACAGGACTGCCTCATTATGGGCATATCTTGGCGGGAACGATAAAAGATGCGATTCCACGATACAAAACGATGCAGGGGTTTCGTGTGAATCGAAAATGGGGATGGGATTGTCATGGAGTGCCCGTGGAATTTCAGGTAGAAAAAGAACATAAAATTGGAGGGAAACCTGGGATTGAAAAAATGGGAGTGGCAAAATTCAATGAACTCTGTCGTTCAGTAGTGTTGCGTTGTACAGATGATTGGGAAAAAACAGTTCACAGAATGGGACGATTTGTGGATTTCTCTGATGATTACAAAACGATGGATCCGGATTTTATGGAATCTGTTTGGTGGGTGTTTGGTCAACTCTGGAAAAAAGGATTGATTTATGAAGGAGAAAAAGTTGTGGCATATTCACCCAAACTGGGTTCCCCCCTTTCGAATTTCGAAGCGAATCTAAACTATAAAGATATCGATGATCCGGCAGTGACGGTGAAATTTGAAGTCTTGGACGAGACCGGTCTTAAAAAAGGACAGGATTCGACAAGACCGGTCTCTTACTTCCTCGCCTGGACAACTACGCCATGGACACTGCCATCCAATTTAGCGTTAGCAGTGCATCCAGATATTAAATATGTGAAATTTGAAAATCCCGAAAAAGAAAATGAGTTTTTCATTATGGCAGAAGAATTATTTCGTAAGCAGTATTCTAATGACGCGAAGAAATTAACTGAGAATGAAACTCCATCAACTAGAACTGCTCCATATATAACAGAAAAGTTTATTGGTAAGGACCTTGTTGGAACGAAATATAAACCCCTCTTCCCGTGGTTCAAAGACCACGAAGGAGCGTTTCAGGTCTTGTCTGCCGATTACGTATCTGCAGAAGATGGGACAGGAATCGTACATCAGGCACCAAATTTTGGGGAAGATGATGCGAAGGTTTGTTTCGAACACGGAATTAAGCCATTTGCACCTCAGCCGATTAACGAAATGGGATATTTTGATGATCAAATTCCTGAGCTCGCGGGAAAATATTTCCGTGATGACAAAGAAGTGGAAGGATCTGTAGAAGATAATGCAAACAAATGGGTTTTGGAAAATTTGGGAGAAAAACTTTTCAAACGAGAGCAGATGCGTCACTCATATCCACATTGTTGGAGGACAGATTGTGCATTAATGTATCGGGGAATCAATACATGGTTTGTTAATATACAGAAGATTAAAGAAGTCATGATTGAGAAAAATCAGGATATCAATTGGTTGCCAGAACACTTGAAAGACGGTCGATTTGGGAAAATGCTAGAGTGCGCTCCCGACTGGGCTATATCACGAAATCGGTATTGGGGAACACCCATTCCAGCCTGGAGATGTGAAGGATGTGGAGAAGTTCATGTGGTTTCTTCTCGTGAGGAATTGGAGAATCTTTCCGGGAACAAAGTCGATGATTTACACAAACACTTTGTCGATGATTTGACGTGGAAATGTGAGAAATGTGAAAGTCAAAAAACAGAAATTACGGTTATGCGTCATGGAGAAACAGATTGGAATGAGGAAGATCGTTGGCAAGGAACACAAAATAGAAGCCTTTCTGAAAAAGGTATTCAGCAGGCAAAAGAGGCAAAGTCCTCCCTAGGTGATCAATTTGATGTTGTTCTAACCTCAGATAGAAATCGTGCCATCGAAACGGCGAAGATTCTCGTTCCGAACGTCCCCCATATCCAAGATTCTCGTCTCTGTGAAAAAGATTATGGAGACCTTGAAGGACTTACGATGGAAGAAACTCGAAAAAAATATCCACAATTCAAAGTTAAAAATGATGTACGATTTGGAAAAGCCCCTGGTGGAGAATCTTTTGAAGAATTTTATCCACAAGTTGAAGAATTCCTGAAAGAGTCTTTACAAAAGTATGCGGGAAAACGAATATTGATTATCACCCACAACATAACACTCAAAGCGGCTCATAAATTTTTTAATGAAGATGCTTTACGAGAAAAAGAGCTTCCAAATCTCTTTTCTTTTAAGACCACGGTAAAACCTCAAATGAAACGGATTGAAGAAGTTTTGGATTGTTGGTTTGAATCAGGGGCAATGCCGTATGCGAGTACACATTATCCATTTTCCTTATTAAAAGAAGGACAATCTGTGGCAGATTTTGATACAAAAAAGAATGAGTTTCAGTCGGCAGACTTCATCGCCGAAGGACTCGATCAAACACGTGGATGGTTTTATACGTTGCACGTTTTGGGATGCGCATTATTTGAGAAAAATATCTTTGAAAATGTAATTACCAACGGAATTATTTTGGCTGAAGATGGTCAGAAAATGTCGAAATCAAAGAAAAACTATCCCGATCCACATCTTGTTTTTGATAAATATGGTGCGGATGCAATGCGATATTATCTGTTGTCTTCTCCGGCAGTACGAGGAGAAAACTTCCGTTTCGCAGAAAACGGCGTGGCCGAAGTTTTGAAATCAATAATGTTGCCACTCAGAAGTGCGTATCAGTTCTTTGCTACCTATTCGAACATTGATGAATGGAATCCAACAGAATTTACTTTTGTTCGTCATGGGGAAGGTGATCATAACGTAGCAGGTATTTATTCAGGAAACACGGAGAACGCACATCACCTTACAGAGAAAGGAAAAGCGCAGGTACTGGGAGCCTGTAAAAATATTAAAAATATAGACGTACTTATTACCTCTCCATTTGTTCGAACACGAGAAACAGTCGATATTCTGAAGAAAGAATGTAGATTTAATGGAGAGATTATTGTTGATGATCGCGTAGGAGAATTAACATTTGGTGTGCTCGAGGGAAAGGAGTTTCTTCCGCGTCGAGCACGAATGGCAGAGTCCACAACAGAACAACCAAAAGAAGTACAAAAACGATTGCGGGAATTTTTGACCGAAATGAGGCAAAAACATAGAGGGAAGCATATTATTGTGTGTAGCCATGGAGGAGTTCTTACGGCACTAGATGCCATTGAGGCACGATGGACAACACATGAAGAAATGCTTCGTTTGCCAGTACCACAAACAGGGAAAATACGATCTCTTTTTCCAGAACCAGAAACAGATAATGAGTTAGATAGATGGATTCTGTCTGCGCTTCAGACGTTATTGCAAGAGTATGGCAAGAAAATGGAAGCGTATGACTTGGAAGGAGCCCTGCGTCCAATTCCGGTATTTATTGACCAACTTAACAATTGGTATTTGCGTAGAAATCGACAACGGTTTTGGGCATCAGGATTAAATGAAGATAAGGCAAATGGATATGAGACGCTCCATCATGTTTTGCAGACGATTTCAAAAATTCTTGCACCAATCTGTCCATTTTTTGCAGAGGAGCTGTATCAAAATTTGCGCGGAGGAGAATCAGTACATCTCGATTTAATTCCACAAGCATTTTCAAAATTAATTGATGAGCCACTGAACGAAAAGATGGCACAAGTGCGTGACATAGTAAGTCTTTCTGCCAGTATTCGGGCACGAGCAAAAATAAAATTACGACAGCCATTGGCACGATTACAGGTAGCAGTTTCAAATCCCAAAAATTTAGATCTAGAGGTAATTGCTGCAGAGGCGAATGTAAAATCTGTGGAAATTTTATCAAAAGAATCATTAGCAAAAATAGCGACTAAAATCGTGAAGGTAAATGCACGAGTAGTGGGGAAAAAATTTGGGAAAAAAGTGCAGGAATTGATTCAAAAAGGGAAAGCCGGAGAATTTACTGCGCTGAAGGATGGAATAATTGAAATTGCAGGAGAACGACTTTCTCTTGGTGAATATGAGACAGGATATTTGACGGCAGACGGAGTTGAGGCAGAAGCTTCGGCAACGGCTGTTGTTCTCCTCGACACAGAAATCACTTCAGAACTAGCAACAGAAGGAATGGCACGTGAAATTATTCGAGCGATTCAGGAATTGAGAAAATCTTCTGGATTTGAAATATCAGACAGAATAACGGTTAACTGGGACACTGAAGACGAAATTGTACAAACGGCACTTACTCAGTTTGAGAACAAGATTTCCAGTGAGGTTTTGGCAAACTCTATTGGAAAAAAGTCACTTTCTGAGGAAGAAATTAATATTGATGATGTGAAAATTCGGTTATTGATTCAGAAAGCGTAAAGAGTGGTTAAACCTCTTTAGTGTAAAAATGCACGTGTTCCCGTAAGTACCATTGATATTTTGAGATCATCTGCTTTTGCAAAAACTTCTGCATCGCGAATAGATCCTCCGGGTTGAATAATTCCACTAATTTTTGCCGCCCCGGCAATTTCAATTCCATCAGCGAACGGAAAAAATGCGTCACTCGCAATAACCGCGCCAGTGGCCTTGTCTCCTGCGTTTTCAATAGCAATTTTCATTGCTTCTACACGAGAAGTTTGTCCTCCTCCTTTTCCGATCATGGCTCCGTTTTTTACAACGACAATAGCATTTGATTTTACAATTTTTACAATCTCCCACGCAGTAAGCATATCGCTTAATTGCGCTGGTGTTGGCTGATGCGCTCCAACAAATTCAACATTATTTTCATCAATAGAGAAGGTGTCGAGATCTTGTACCAATGTTCCTCCTCGAACGCGACGAAGTGCAAGGTCTTCTGCTTTTTCATGGAAATGGGGAACACGTAATACCCGAAGATTTTTCTTTGTTTGTAATACCTTCAATGCATCATCATCAAACTCAGGAGCAAGTACTACCTCATTGAAGAATGAAACTATTTTTTCTGCCACCTCTTTCGTTACCTTTTTATTTAATGCAATAATTCCACCGAAAGCAGAGGTTTGGTCTCCATTTTCCCAACTATTATCCCATGCGTTTTCTAAGGTATCACCAATGGCTGCACAACAAGGCGTTGCGTGTTTGATAATACAAACAAATGGTTTTTCAAAGGAAATAGCTAACTCAAGAGCTCCTGCGGCATCTTGGTAATTGTTGTATGACATCGGTTTCCCATTGAGCAATTCTGCATCTACAAGATTCACGCCACTTGAAAACGGATCGCGAAGAAGTACTGCTGGTTGGTGTGGATTTTCTCCATAACGGAGTCCTCCGATAGGGGTTTTTTTAGACCCTTCCGCCCAAAATTTGGCAATCAAGAGGTCATAGTGTGCGGTCATCTCGAATACTTTTGTTGCGAGCTCTTTTCGTGTTTTTATAGAAATTCCATCGGAAGTTTTTAGTTCTTCAATAATGTGTTCGTAATCGGTTGGATCAACTACGGGAGCACAGAATTCATAATTCTTAGCTGCTGCGCGAATCATAGAAGGTCCTCCGATATCAATTTGTTCTACTTTCTCTTCAAATGTTTTTGTCGGATCCATGTACGCATTTTTAAATGGGTATAAGTTCACAATGACAAGATCAATATTATCAATACGGTTTTCTTTGCAGAAATTTTGATGTTCTGCGTTATTTCTTAAATTTAAAATTCCTCCAAATACTTGAGGAGTAAGGGTTTTTATTCGTCCTTCCAGCCCTTCTGGAAATCCAGTAAAATCAGCAACTTCAATGAGATTTTTTATTCCTGCTTCTTCAAGTGCACGGTATGTCCCTCCTGTAGAAAGGATGCGAAAATCGAGTTTTTCTAACTGTTGAGCAAACTCAACAATCCCCGTCTTGTCCGAAACTGAGATAAGTACGTTTTTCATAATGCATTTGAAAATTCGTCGCGAGTGTACTTTTTTTTCAGGATTTTTCCAGTAGAATTCGGGCAAAGGAAAAAGAATTTGGTAAGAAAGATTATTCTGTTAGGGTTTTTTTGATTTTTTTAATTTTGTAACCCTAATTTTATGAAAATTTCAAAAGTGTTTTCGTTATTCTTATTTGGACTTCTTGTTTCAGGAATTGTTCAGGCACAAAATGCAGAACTAGAAATTCAAGATATTTCTGTTGAGCCAGTAATGGCAATGGATATGGATATGGACATGGATTCCATGCACAAAATGGCAGGGGATCATGAAGGATGTGCTTTTGCCAAAGAAGGAAAAGGATGCAGTGGAGATCACGCAGGTTGTCCTATGAAAAAAATGATGAAAGGACATCATGGTGGAGGATCAATGATGCTTATGAAACTTTTTTGTGGAGTAGGAATGTTAGTATTCCTCTTTCTTGGAGCGTTTGTGGTTCGAAAAGGATGGACGCTTGCAGGGAGATGTTGTGGAGAATCTAAATCTTGTAAGAAGTAGGTTTTTCAAAAAATTTTAATAATAAAATACCCCGCATTGCGGGGTATTTTTATGTAAGAGCTTAAACAATTTGCGAACTCTTTTTTTTGAATTACACTACTCGTGATGGATATGATTATGTATGGACTCGGAGGACTTATTTTGGTGACGACTATTACATTGATAGTGCTTCAGCTTCGGCCAAAGAAAACAGAAACGCAGGTTCTCGAAGAACTGACGCGTGATCGCGAAACTCGATTTCGTGAAGCAGAATCACTCAAAAGCGAACTACGTTCTACTCGAGAAGACCTGCAAAAACAATTTCATCGAGTGAACCAAACAGTGGATACCAAGCTTTCTGAAAGCTCAAAACAATTAAACGATCGATTGGATAAAAGTTCTCATGTGATTGGGAATTTGCAAAAAGAGCTTGGGAAAATGGGGGAAATCGGAGCAAAAATAGAAAACTTAGACAAGATTTTGCGTGCACCAAAAGGACGAGGATCTTTGGGCGAACAAACATTGGAAGAATTATTGAATACGACTTTCCCAAAAAGCATGTGGGGACGTCAGGTGGCAATTGGTCGAACAGGAGTGGTTGACGCAGTAGTACATACTTCGAATGGAATGATTCCGATTGACGCGAAGTTTCCGCTTCCAGCGTTTGAAGCTCTCGTAAATGCTGATGATGAAAAAGAGCGTGATGAAGCACAGCGGGAGTTTCAAAAAAATGTGAAATCTCGAATCAATGAAGTAGCGAAATACATCCAGCCGAGTGAGGGAACCCTTGATTTTGCCATTATATTTCTTCCAAATGAGAATATCTATTACGAAGCAGCTATTCGTTCAGTAGATTTATCAGAATATGCACGGACAAAGAAAGTGATTATCACGGGGCCAAACACAATGCTGTATGTTCTTCAGGTGCTCTTGCAAGCCTATCAGTCTCAGCAGTTTGCCTCTAAGGCGAAAGAGGCGTTGGCACAGCTGACAGGGGTAAAAAATCAGGCACACAAGCTGGATGAGGCTATTTCTCTTGTAGAAAAACATCTGGGAAATGCTGGATCAAAATTGGGAGATGTAAAAAAAGAGAACGAGAAATTACAGTCCAAGATTGAGAAAGTTACAGAGTTAGAACCAGCATTGGAAGGAGAGCAAGTTCAACTAGAAGGTTGATTCTTATGCAATAGCCCAAAATCGAAGAATGGATTTAGATTCTTTTTACGATATTCAAATTCAATAATTTTTTCTCGACCACCGGCTTTCCCAATAGCTTGTACGTATGTTTGAGAAGGGGCCATTAGACCGCCTGTCGTAGAGATGGTTCCAGAGATTGATTCTGTTCCAAAATTCGTAAGAGAAATATAGCAACGGATATCATCAGCAAACGGACTGAGAAACTGATCAATGCTTTTTTGCGCTGATAATGCAGAGATTCCACTATCATATGTTCCAAGACTATTTCCGTCTACACTTGTTGTACTAGCAAGGGCTTGGAGCATTTTTATTCCTCCATCATCACATTGCAACTTCCATTGTAAATTATCGATAATATTTGCTCCCGTGATGTTGAAATTTTTTACCAATGTAGAGTCGACAGTTATATCTACCTGAGAATCAATTCCGAGTTGCCACCTGGTTGAAGTTTTGGGCTCGAGAGAAAAATCAAACGAATTCAGAGAGTTAGCCACATTGATATTTACGGCTGAGGCATGAGGTAAGACAGTTTCGGTTTCCACCCAATTAATGGGTTCATCTCGCAAAGAAAGAAGGGATTGTTCGATACCTGACTCTGCTGCAAAATAAGCTCGTTCTGCCAGAAGTAAGTCAGCAGCAAACTGAAGTTCGCTTGAGACAATTTTTGTAAGAGTAAGAGCAAGTCCGAGTAACATCCCTGAAATAATCAATGTTGGTAGAAGAATGGTTCCGTCTTTTTTCACGTTCATCATTGAATAATACGTGAAGAAATAGTGGTGCGAAGAGGAATAGACACTTTCGGTGGTTCGAGATCAATTGTTCGGTTAGAAACCAACAGTTCAATTTTTACTGAGGGTTGAATATGAAAAATATCTGGATTTTCACTTACCTCGAATTCAAGATCTCGTACCATTAGGTTATGAGAAAACAAAGGAGTGTCATTCATAGTTAATTGTCCTGTCCCTGGATCAAAACGAAACTCACCTCCGGATTCTCCGATAGGCAAGAAATGGTGATTTGTGGGATCTGCGTCGAGACGAACATAATCAATTGATTGTGAGCGAACACGATCGGCGATACGGATGGCTGCGAAATTTATTTCTCGTTGAATCTGACGAGTGAGATCGAGTTGTTTTTGGGTTTTGCTTAATGCCAAAAAGCTTCCCATAACGGTAGCAAGAACGACTCCTCCGATTGTTATAGCAACAAGCAGTTCAATCAATGTGTATCCGGACTGACGCATCCTCATATTTTTCGCCAGTTAGTAAGTATTTCGTCCAAATAAATATGTTCGGTTCCACTTCGTCGTGGCCATGACACATGGCACGTAACGGATATTTCTTCTAAAACAGAGGTATCGAATGTTATATCGCGTGAAAATTTTGTTTGATCGGTTAAAATTTCGATAAGACCTTCATTTGCTATTAATTGAATAGGAAGAGCAATCTCGTCACATGCGCTAAGAGGAGAACTTTCAAAACCACAATCCCAAGGAAGATGTTGTCTCCAGGCTGAATCACGAGCATTTCTCGCTACTTCGAGACATTCTTGTGCCAAATATGTTCCGGTGAGGCGATTCTGATTTCGTTCAACAGCGTTTGCAGCGGCCCATATCAAAGACGTCGCTCCGGCAAGAACAGAAGCAAGTACGACAATTGAAACAATTACTTCAATCAGAACAAATCCAGTATTTTTTGTCTTCATGGTGACTGAATTAGACTTGTTTCTATAAGGCCGGAAACGTGATAGACGCGTATTTGTACGGTATAATTTGAACTTAGAAGTTGAATATCAGTTTCGTTGCCCACTTCATTAATATCTCCATAGGGAGGAGTAAACGTTATCTGGAAATCGTTCTCAAAGGTGATTCCTCGATCTATTTTTTGACAAGAAGAAGATTCGACGAGGCAAGGAGGATCAGAAATCAGAGAACCATCATCGGTAACAATCTCCAGGGACCTACTCCCGGCCCATCCCCGAACAATCATTCCTTTGGGGTGTGATCGAGCAGAGGAAAAAGCCTTCCCGAGCGTTGTTTCAACGAGTTGTTGTGAATACTTGAGTCGCGAAGTTTCCATAAACCGAACAAAGCTAGGCGTTATTATTACCGCAAGAATTCCCAAGATAGTAAAAACAACGATGAGCTCGATCAGTGTGAAGCCAGCTTGCCGTGTTTTCATCCGGCAAAGAGTGATTGCATTTGGAAGACAGGAGTCATGATTGCTATGGCAAGGAAAGCAACAGCCAGTCCAACAACGACAATAATAACTGGCTCAACCATCTGTGTGAGGTTTTTTAATTGCGCATCTACTTCAGCTTCATACTGATCTCCAATTTGTAGCAATACCTCTGAAAGAGATCCCGATTTTTCTCCAATTTCAATCATTTCAGAGAGAACAGGATCAAGTATTTTTTGCTCGGCGAAAGCTTCATGAAGGATTTTTCCGTGACGTACATCGTGCTCTATGGCAAGAATGGCATCTTGCTGACAAGGAGAAATCAGAATGTCATGTAATACACGAAGAGTTTTTTCTAAGGGAAGCCCAGAAGCAAGCATTGCGCCGGCATTGAGAGATAATCGCACGGTGTGAATATTCCGTATTAACGTACCAATTCCTGGTAAAGAATGGATCCATTTGTCCCATGTGCGACTTCCTCGGGGCGAACTTACCCAGTTTTGAAATATAAGTCCTATCGCAATAATGACAACCAAAGCAAACCACCAATAATTTTGGAAGAAATCAGAGGTTCCGATCAGTATTTTTGTTGAGAGAGGAAGATCAGCACCAAAATCTAAAAACAAAGATTCAAATTTCGGAACAACGAGCATCATTACCACAATCATAGCTATCACAATCATGCAGAGTACGATAATAGGATAGGTAAGAGCTGATCGCACTCGGAGGTTGAGTTCAATATTTTTCTGTACCTGTGCGGCAATGCTATCGAGAACTTCTTCTAGCTTTCCTGCCAATTCTCCAGAATAAATCATACGAACCTCTGAACGAGGAAATACGTGAGGATGTTTTGCTATGGCTTGAGAAAGAGTAGATCCATGCTGAATTAAATCATATTCAACCGTATCGAGTATACGACGAAATCGCGGATTTCGTGTTCGCTTAGAAAGCATGCGGAGAGCATTGGTAACAGGAACCCCAGATTTCACCAAAAGACGAAGTGAGTTAAAAAAGAGGGATCGTTCTTTGCTCGTTACAAGAGAGTGATTGATAAGAAAATCATTTATTTTTTCAATCCACGAGATTTTGGAGCGATCGGTTACTCCATAAATAACTCGTTCAGGGGTTTCTTGTTGCTTCATGCCTCAAGAAAAAAGGCATACACCTGCACAGACATTTCCGTAAGAGGAATGGACCGAGTAAAATCAGTAGTGAATGAAAGATTACTTATTCCCATAAAACGAGAATTTTCTTCTACTTCTTTTAAGAATCCTTGAACTTGATCCCTGCTCCCCGAAAGAGGAAATCCTACTGAAACCTGTTCAGCATTTACATCAGAATTGTGTCCCATTGAAAAACTCCATGAATCAGGAATAGTGAGTCCAGTCGTTTTTGCAATACGATTCAGGTCATTGACTAACTCAATTTGTTGAGGAGTCATAGGAATTGTTATAGTAGTTCCCGTATTTTTTTCTATATTTTCTAATTCGGCGAGTCGCTCAATTTGTTGCTGTTTTTGAATAAAAAGACGTTTATTTATCACTTCTTTTTCTTGTGCCATTTTATGAAGTGGCCACAGTCCAAATCCTGCAACAGCAATAAGCAAAACCGAAAGAAGGATATTACGTGTTTTCATTCGGAGTTGGAGAAAAATCGAAGGTCAATTCTGCCGATTGCTTAGCTTCAGCAATCGATGGAGAAAGCAATGTGGTGCTCGAAATACGAGCATTTTTTACACGAGGATCTTTTTCTAAAGAATCAAAGAAAGCAGAAAAACTTTTCCATGACATCGCCTGACAAGAAACGGATAACTTTTTTCCGGACAGGCCTACACTAGTAAACCGTACAGCACCAGTCTCCAAACCAACTATTTGTTTCATGATGTGTGACCAGTCTTTTCGATAGTTCTTCGCCTTTTTTATAGATTCATTTCGTTTTTTTACCACTTGATCAGATGCTGGTGCGAGGGCCTGAATGCGTTTCTGGGTGTTTTCAATAGAAACTTCAAATCGCTTGTTTTCTTTTTCAAAGGCTAACGTTTTCCATCCATAAACTCCTAACCCGAGAAGTATTACTCCGGCAGCAATTCCCCACACAATCCAAAATTGTGCATCAGGCGAATATTTTTTTTGTGTTTGTTCTTGCTCCATTACGCTTTTCATTGTACGGTCGGCGCGACGATTTTCCAAATTTTTCTTCCTCAAAATGATACAACTCTGGAGTGACGATAATGCCGCATTAGTGTTGGCTCGAGCCATTTTGAAGAAAGAGCCCAAAAGCTCACTTCAGATTTTTTTGGGAGGAAGTGCTCCAGTAGAAGCTTTCGCGGTACCCAATATATGGAATATTACACAAGAATTATCTAAGAAATATACGCGACTCGGGATAGTTTTTGATGGAGCAAGTGACGAAGAGTCGTTATTTGTAAAAAACATGGGAGAAACAGTCTTTCCAGTGGAATATGAATTGCTCTCAGATTTTTCAAATCGGGGACTCGCAGACACGGTTGAGTTTCGTCGGTTAGCACGAAAATATTTACGTTTAGCTCGTAATGCTCATTGTGATGGACTGCTCTTTTTGTCCGGGGTTTTGGCAGAAGAATCATCTCGCAAGATACTTGCAAAAACCTCTGGAACACAGGCAAAGACTTTGTTCATTACAGATTTTATTCCGAAGGAATTATTGGTCGCAACAGACAAACAAAGTATTGAAATTTTTACAGATCAGGAGGGTGAACGCGTTCACAGAGAAGCTGAAAAGTTCTTGCATATGAAGCTGGGGAAGGGAGCAGTAAAGGCTCTTTAATGAGGGGTTTGTTCGTTCTTTTTTCTCCGCGAAAAAAGAACCAAAAAAGCTCGTTGCGGTGTTCGCTTGTGAACGAAAAGTTCTTATTCATTAAGTCGCCTTTGGCGACTTGAGCATTCATTTCAAACATTCGTTTTTTCATCACTCACAAATGCAACAGGAAATTAGGGGGTGTTGTGCTTGAAAAAATGCTGCATATCTGGTATAATCCGACAATGAGTCAGAATATAACAGACGCAAATGTAACCCCTCTTGAAGAAGTGAATAGAGAGTTGCATGAGAAACAAGGGAAACAGCGTGCAGCTGCAGCAGGGTTGTCGTATGTTGATCTTCGTCATTTTGATATTGAATTTGATGCCCTTCGATTGACGACAAAGGAGGCTGTAGACGAAGCTCATGCGATTCCGTTTTCGTTGTCTGGGAAAAAAGTAAAAATAGCTTTTTTGGGAGAACAATCAGAAAGAGCTCAAAAACTGGCTGAGTCAATCGAGAAGCAAGGGTTTTCCGTAGAATGGGTTGTTTGTGCGATGGAAGGGTTCGAATATGCGATTGAGCAATATGATTCTCCGATGTTCAAACGACATAAAATTGAACTTCACACAGACACAGAAGAAACAGAAGAGAGAGAATTAACAGGTCATTTGCAGGATTTTGAAAAACTAGAATCACAATTTAAAAAACTTTCATCAGGAGAGCTTTTGAATGAAATAGAACTTTTGGCTGTGGCAGCACAGGCATCAGATATTCATCTTCAGCCAGAAGAAGAAGGCGTTGTTATTCGTGTTCGTGTGGATGGAGTACTTCATGATGTTTTAACATTGCCAAATGAAATAGCAGAACATCTTGTTTCTCGGATAAAATATGAGGCGGGAATGCGGGCCAATATAACGGCGGCACCCCAGGATGGAGTTATAGAATTCGAAGTAAATGGGCGAAAGGTAGAATTACGTACTTCGACAATTCCAACACCAACTATCGAATCAGTAGTGCTTCGTGTACTGGATTCTTCACGAGGAATTTTGACGTTTTCAGAGCTTGGATTTGCTCCACATGTGGTAGAAAAAATCACAACATCATTACATCGTCATAATGGAATTGTGCTTGTTACTGGGCCGACAGGGTCAGGAAAAACAACAACGCTGTATTCCATGTTGGCAGAATTGAATGCTCCAGAAAGTAAATTGGTAACGCTCGAAGATCCGATTGAATATCACCTGGACGGAGTATCTCAGTCACAGGTAGATGAGTCGCAGAATTATACGTTTGATACGGGATTTAAATCATTATTGCGCCAGGATCCAGATGTGATTTTGGTAGGAGAGATTCGTGCATTGCCGACAGCAAAACTTGCATTTGAAGCAGCGCTAACAGGACATACGGTTCTTTCATCACTTCATGCAAATTCAGCAGTAGGGGCATTATCTCGACTTCGAAACCTCGGAGTAGAGAATGTAAATATTGCACCGACAATTTCAGCTATTTTTGCACAACGATTAGTACGTAGGGTGTGTCCCAAATGCAGCACCCAAGAAACACTCGTCGATGAGCCCAAGACAAGAGAAATAATTGAACGGATTCGAAAGTTTTTTCCTCATCAAGAAATTCCAGAAACATTCTCCGTGGCACATGGCTGTGAACTTTGTTCGCAAACAGGATATGGAGGACAGATTGCTCTCAGTGAAGCATTCATAGTGGATGACACAATTCGTGAAATGATTCTGGAGGGAGTTTTTGAAACAGAAATCAGAGCGTATTTGCGAGAAAAAACAAATTATATTTCTCTGAAAGAAGACGGTGTCTTGAAAGTGATCCAAGGGATTACAACGTTTGAAGAAGTTGATCGCGTGGTAGGGGAAGAGTAATTTCAATTTTTTGAACTGGAATTACAAACTACAATTTACAAACTTCAAACTACAAAGTTGGAATTTTTATATATTCCCCCTCTTGATGCAAGAGGGGGTTAGGGGGCGTTATTATTTATGAATTGAAGTTTGAAACCCAAAGCTTTACACTTTGTCCCGATGATTGGAATGATGATATCAACGTTGTTTTGGAATAATGTGCTCGATGCACGAATGCCAGAACCACCGCGTATTACATCAAATAGAGTATGGGAGTCATCCTTTGCACCACAATCGAAAGAAGACCGAAATAGAGAATTTTATAGACAGTTGGCGCATTCTCAGGAAGAGGGAATAAATAAAATATTACCCAGGAGAGAACTTCCTCAAATAGAAAATCCCTCAGCGGTACCCATTTCTGTTCCCAAGAAAGTACTGATTGTGGCACCGCATCCAGATGATGAAATTTTGTGTTGCGCTAGTACAATAAAAAAACATCTTCTGGCAGGAGATGATGTATCTATTGTTATCGTAACAAATGGGGATGGAAAGGAAGAAGGTAATTCAGAGCAATCATTAGATTATGGAGCAGAACGAAGAAATGAATCATTACGAGCAGCAAGGCGACTTGGAGTTTCTCCACGTAAAGTTATGTTTTTGGGATTCCCAGATGGATATTTGGCAGAGATAGAAAAAAAAGGAAGTGCGCGGAGTAAGTTTACCCAGCTCATACAAACAATGCGTGCGAGCCTCTTCCCTGGGACGCCATATACATGGAGTGGACTACAACGTTCTTTGAGAAAAGTATTAACAAAATCAGAAGCGACCATTATTTATTTGCCGAACGAAAATGACACACATACAGATCATCAAGTAGCAGCTCGTGCGACGCGGAAAGCCGCTCGTTCATTGAAAATTACTCCAGAGTGGAACGAATACATGGTTCATGTTGAAGAAAAATCGTGTGTGGTGCAGGCGGTTGATACTGAAAAACTATCTCTTATTCGAGAGTTTAAAACACAACGACACGATCGGTTTCATGCTGAATTTTTAGACAAATTTGCTTCGTGTAGAGAGCAATTTAATTCAAGCTCGGGCTTGGAATAAATTGCTTGAATCTACAATTTACAAACTACAGACTACAAATAAAAGAGTTCCAAATTTGAAGATTGTAGATTGAAAATTGAAGTTTTAAGATTTAAAAACATTATCGTTTTCTGAAAGCACCTTTTAAGCGCATCCAGTGAGGGAAAATTTTGCATCCGAGGCAGAACTCAAATATTGCTTCAGCACCAGCGGCAGCCGTGAGTATTCCTGCGACAAAGTAATATGCGGCTGCCCAGTCGAGCAAGACACAGAGCGTAATAGCAAGCGAAGCCCAGAAGCCAATTTTTGCTGCAAAAATTTTGGGTCCGGCGTTCACCATTTTCCCAGCTTTGAGTGTTTGGGTTACCTTTTTTGCTACCAAACTACGGAGAGAAGTTTTTTCTAAAAATCCTAAAACAAAAAAGTCGAGGGTGAGAAAGAGTGGAATCCAAATATTAATCCAAAAGAGAGAAATAATAACGAGAACGACAGCAAGTCCTGCATTTATACGAGCGGCACAGGTGTTTGTTTGTTTCAATGAAAGCGGACATCCAACAGTTCCCATGGGTATTCTATGAAATAATTTTCAAAAGGTCTTCTTCCTTAATAGCAGGACCAATACCACCAAATCGAAAGTTCGCAGGGACGAGAAGCTCTTTCGCGAGAGATTCGACTTCTTCTTTTTTTACCTGAGAAATTCGGGTTTTCCATTCTTCATATGACTCGCGAACGCCATAGAGTAATTCGTTTTTGGAAAAGTGATGTGCGACATCCTCAGTGTCTTCGGTAGTGAGATCCGTTTTTCCGAGTAAATAATTTTTTGCATTTTCTAGTTCCTGATCGGTTACTCCATTGTCTCGAATGTCATCATATTCTGAGCGAATAGCTTCTGCGGCACGGAGTACGTCTCCCAGTTTCACTCCAGCTCTCGTGGAGAGAAGTCCGGTGTCTGTGTACTCATCAATGCTTGTGCGGATAGAGTAGCAGAGGCCTTTTTGTTCTCGTACGTGCTGAAACATTCGACTCGACATATTTCCTCCAAGAATAATGGCAAGAACTTTTAGCGCTGGATATCTGGGATCTTGCTCTGAGATTGCACGAACCCCAAAAGAAAGATGATATTGTTCGGTTTTTTTCTCACGGATATTGAATTTTTTTGTAGCGAGAGCAGCATCAAACCGAACACTTTCTCGCGTTTGTTCCGCCTGTGGCATATCAAAATACTTGGCAACGGTCTCAAGAGAGGCTTCGTTTACCGCTCCAGCAACAGTGATAATCATGTTCCCGGGGACATACAGTTCGTCTCGGTATTCTTTAAATTGTTCTGAGGTTACCGATTCAATAAGTTTTCGCGTTCCAATTTGGTCGCGTCCAAGGGGCTGATTTCCAAACACAAGTTGTTCGAAATCCCATGAAATTTGGTAGGTTGGCATATCGAGGTACATGGCCATTTCTTCCAGTATCACTCCCCGCTCACGATTGATTTCTTCTTGATTTAATTGTGCATGAAGGAGCATGTCAGAAAGAACATCGAGTGATTTTTCAACGTTTTGTGCTCCGGATTTTACAAAATATCCAGCATATTCTTTTCCCGTAAAGGCATTGAATTCTCCACCGAAAGCGTCTACGGCTTCGGCAACAGCTTTTGGCGTAGGATATTTTTTACTTCCTTTGAAAAACATATGTTCCAGGAAGTGTGATATCCCTGCGATTTCTATGTTTTCGTATCGAGATCCTGCTCCAGCAAGAATCAGAGTTGTAACGACATTTGTCCCGGGCATTTCTACTGCTTGGAGACGTAATCCGTTGGGAAGTGTTTTGGTATGAAGTTTCATTTTTGTTTCAAAAAAGTTCGTCAAAAGTGTGGCAGAGGAGAGAGGGTTTGGCAAAAGAAGTTCCTCTTTCAATCTTCAGTCTACAATTTACAAACTACAAATAAGGAATCACCCGAATTGTGCAGAAAACATTGACAAAATGCCATAAAAGTTTTAAGAAATAGGTAATGAAAAAATTGTTTGGTTTATTCCTTGGAGGATTGGTTCTTACGTTGTGCGTGGGAAGTGTTTCTGCGAGTGGATTACCACAAGCAAATTTCATTGTGTCACCAGCGATGGGACGCATAAGTTCAGAGTTTTCTCTGGATGCGCGACAGTCGCGAAATGCAGCAGGAAATCTGGGTGGAGTGGAGATCCGATACAAACTTTCCTCAGGAGGAAATTGGTCAAAATGGACTCGACGGACATTACAAAAATTTACTCCAATGGATACGGGAAGTATGCGTATTCATCTTCAGGTTCGTGACGTGAAAACAGGACAATTGCAGTCAACGTTTCGTTCGATAAAAGTGTTATCAACTTGGTCTCGCAGAGCATGGATTTCTGTAGAAAAGCCTACAACGGAGGTCGGGCAGCCCGTTGATTTTCAGTTAGAATTGTCATTACAATCGTTTGATAATCCAACAGACGTAGAAGTGCGTTGGGATTTCAATTCGGATGGAAATTGGGATACGGGATTTTCGCGACAGAAATTGGTGACGCATGTTTTTGACAGGGCAACAACAACTTCTCCGACAGCAGAAGTACGGTTTTTTGATGATGAGATTTTGAAAATAAAAGGAATTGCGCCTCGTAGAACAAGTAATACTCGTGGTGTATCTCCACGAACAAGCTGGGAAACCTTAAAGATAACATCCCCATCTATTGTTGCGCCAATAGTGGATGTGCGTCCTGGACGGACTGGGTTTAGTGAAAAAATAATGTTTTCTTTTGATGCTTCTTCCGCTCGTGTGCCACGGGGAGGATGGATTGAATGGAGCTTCGATGGGCAACAGTGGTTGCGATTTCCTGGGAAAAAAACAGCGACACACAAATTTACTTCTCCGGGGAAACACGAAGTGCGTACTCGTGTGTGCGTGAGACACTCAAATCCTCGATGTGAGGAAACAACAACTGAGATAGAAGTGAAAAAAGATCCGACAGATTATCGTATAGAGATTGCGTTGCAAAACAGAACCAATCCGCGAGCGATGACGATTCGGAATGCACAACAATACGTGTTAGTGGAAGTGGGTGATCGAATTCGGTTTTCGGCTCGATTGCGTCAGTATTCAGGAATAGGACAACGGTATCTTTATCGATGGGATTTCAATAATGATGGAGAATGGGATACACATTTTTCTACTCAAAGTTACACAGAACACGTGTATGATCGCGGTGGAGAGTTTTCTGTTCGTGTACAAGTACAAAACGAAGACAGTGTGATTTCAGAGACATTGCGTCGGATATTTGTTGAAAGCAATGAAAAACCAGTAGCAGCACTGGCTTATTCAGTTGAAAATATTTACGTGGGAGAGCGAATACGTTTTTTCCCGCAGTTTCCTACAGCGCAGAAATATGATTGGCATCGAACACAGGTTCGATTTGATCTGGATGATGATGGATTATGGGATAGTGATTTTCGTGGAGTTGGAGGACAAGACTGGGTGTATAGCACTCCAGGAAAAATAACTCTTCGTATGCAATTGCGAGACGCAGGAAAGAATGTAACCACGGTGAAAAAAACGGTTGAAGTATTGCCCATGCCGGAAGTGAAAGCGAGAGTGATTGTTTCCCAAAGAGCGGGAGTTCTGGGTTCGATATTTACATTCGACGCGAGCGGAAGTACGGGACGAGGGGTACGATTCATATGGGATTTTGACGCAAATCCGACAGAGATATCACAAGGAGAAACATTTCTCAGTACTCGTTATCGTTACAACCATGGGTCTCGTTCTCCTCGAGTTTCACATGTATGGAGAACAATGGGAGAAAAATGGATCTCATTGATAGTTATTGATGAAACAGGAGCGGGTGATCAGATATATTTTCCTGTAGAAATAGTCGCGAAATCTTAAAAAATATTTCGCTCTAATCTTCAATCTACAATCTACAAACTGCAAAGTTGGAATTCGAGACCGGTCTCGAGGTTTTGGTTTTTATAGTTTTTTTTTCAAACCCGGGTTCGAACCCGGGTTTGAAATCTTGTTCCCGGGAAATTGATTTGTAAAGTCTACACACTGGATTATAATTATCGTAATGGATTTTTCTTTATATTCACAAATCGCAGATCGGATTCTCTCGCAGGCAGTATGTCCACGGTGTGGTACGCCATTATGCGACGCGGAATATGATATTTTGGTGGGAAATGAGAAACAGTTGATATTAGAAATGGATTGCGAAATATGTCATTCGATTTTGACAGCGAAAGGAGATTTTCAGCGAAAAAAAGAGAGAGTACAGAAATCTATACATCGCCAGGGAAAACACCTCGTTTCTCCTGAGACAGTACGTGGCGTGGGGAGCGCTCTTCGAGCGTTTTCGGGACAAGATATTCAAGAGCTATTGCAGAAATGAAACATGTCCTTATTGCGTTATTAATAGGAATTGCAGGGATTCTTACGTGGACTTATGTGCAGCATCCGACAGAGTGGCAAGAATGGAAACTGCAGACACAACGAAGTATTGCAGATCTGACAGGACAAGATGTAGCAGTGATAGAGGAATCGTTGTTTTTTTTACAAAGAGATGAGCTTTTGGAAAAATATGATCAGATAGAAGAAGAATACACGGAAGTCAAAACACATCTCGAGGGAGAATTTGACGAAACAAAAAAATTAATTGAGCAAGAAAAAGCAGGTGACATCACGGTTGAGCAAGCATTAGTGAAATTCCTAGATATTGTTTCGGAAAAAAAGACGTTGTTTGAGCAGAGAAAAGTAGAGATTGAAGCGGAAATAGCTGAAGCGAGAAAAAAATATGAAGAAACAAAAGCAGCCCTGCAGGATCTGAATGAGTCGGTAAAGAAGATTCAGGAAGGAGCCAAAGAAGGCGCGGAGGCGGTGGGGGCGCTCAAAGAGGTTATTCAGCCTTAAATCTACAAACTTCAAACTACAATCTACAAAGTTGGAACTTTTCGAACCCGGGTTAGGGGATTTATTATTCAATTTACAAACGACAAACTGCAAATAATGAAATTCCATATCTGTAGTCTGAAGACTGAAGATTGTAGTTTTAGAATTTTGAGATTTATCTCAAAATTCCTGTAACACTTTAGTCCTTTCTCCGTTTGAAGAAGTGACTGGTTTCATGTGGGTGAAAAAGATTGACTTTTGCACAAAAATTCGTATGATCCCGGTGGTTTGGTGGACTTGTGGCCGTAAAGCGCTCTCCGCCCGCTCTCCGAGAGGGATAGTGACAAAAAAACAGGATCTTTGATACGACGGCCGGGAGAAATTATTTTCCTAGAGAAAAAATACAGAAGAATGGCTGATAGATTGGTCATTGCTTCCTTATATAGAGTTTTTTCAACTTTTTTATATACCAGAGAAACAAAAAGAACACTGAGGTGATTCCGCTACTTTTGCGGTGTCCTATCGGTGAATTTGGCGTTTTGACGGGGAAGAAGCCGGGTCTATTTTATTATAAACCCACCCTTATTTATAACCCTAGAAAAATGAATATATTTACTCATTTGAAAAAGGGAATATCAGCGATTGCATTGTCTGCAATGATTTTCATGGTTGCTCCAGCAGCAACATTTGCAAGTCTAGACTTTACAGACGCAGCAGATATTCCTACATGGGCTACTGAAGCTATCGAAGAGCTTGTCGCACTAGACATCCTCGGAGGTAACGATGACGGAACATTCGCGCCAGCGCGACAATTGAACCGTGCAGAAGTAGCTAAGATTATCACACTTGCATCAGGAGTTGACTTCGACACAACTGGAGGAGCTCATTTCCCAGATGTAGCTGAAGACGCATGGTACTACGACTACGTCGAGACTATGTACAACTACGGTTGGATTGACGGATACCCAGACGGAGACTTTCGTCCAGGAAACGGAATCAACCGAGCTGAAATTGCTAAGATGGTAGTAAACGCTCTCGAATTGGACTTGGACATCACTGGTGCTCCCCACTTCGACGACGTATCATCAAGCGATTGGTTCTTCGATTATGTTGAGACAGCATATAACTACGATCTTATGCGTGGTTACGCTGACGGAACATTCGGAGGAGCAAAATCAGTTAATCGTGCAGAAACTGCAAAAATCGTTTATGACGGATTGCTTGTAGTATCTACACCATACGGTCCAGCAGAAGGAACACTTGAGGTATCTCTTTCATACGAGACACCACGAGGAACAAACGTTCCATACAATGCTACATCAGTTCCATATACAACTATTGAACTCATGGCATCAGACGACGCAGACGTAGAAGTTTCTTCTGTTACGTTTACTCGTCTTGGACTTGGTGACAACGATGACTTCAAAAACGTATGGATGGAAATTGATGGTTTCAAAGTAGGAAACGACAAATCAATTAACAACGATGACGTAGTTGAACTTCGTTTCAACCCACCGATTGTCGTTCCTGCGGGACAGACATTGGTAGCTGACGTAGTAGCATCTGCTAAATATGTTGTAGGGGCAGGAAATGACCACAACATAGGACACCACAACCGATTGGCTTTGGTTTCTGCAGACGACGTAGCATCTACTGCTATGAACGTAGTAGGAGATTTCCCAATCGAGGGAGAAGAGATGGAAGTAGCTGACTATAAAGTATCTGAAATTGATTTCGGAGTATTAGGATCAGATACAACTATCGACGTTGGAGACCAATTCATCGAGATCGGAAAATTCCGAATGTTGAACGAGTCATCAACAAACAAAGACATCGAGCTTCGAGCTGTTACTTTCAAAAACGATGGTACAGCTGAACTAGAAGATGTACTTGAGGACGTTGCCCTCTACGTAAGTGGAGAGCAGGTATCTGCAGAGTCTATCATGGACGGTGATTACATCACTTTCCGATTGGACAACGGAGTTACTGGAGGATACATCATTGAGGATGGAGACTCACGAATCTTCTCAGTCCGAGCTGATATTGTTTCAGCAGAGAAAGGAGACACTATTAACTTCAAAGTAGATAACTTCGAAGACATTGTAGCTATTGAGATCGGTACAGCATTTGGAGTAAAAACTACTTCAGACAAATGTATAGAGCTTAGTGGTACTGCAACAGCTAACTGTGGAACAATTGTTGCCAACAGTGATGCAGAAGATAATTATGCTCGTTTGAAAGCATATGAAATCGACTCAGGAGACTTGAACGTTTCACGAGACCCATCATCATTGGGTAACCAGCAGTATGCACCAGGATCAAACGATGTTGTTGCAATGACTGCACGAATTATTGTTGACCAGCCATTGTTGGTTGACGGAGTTACTTTGGATGCAGAAACATCCATAAGCGCAATATCACCACTAACAGACACATTAGCGGGAGCTAATTTGTCATTCAATAACTACCGATTGTTCTTGAACGACAGTTTGATTGACAGTGAGAACGCAATGACAGCAGGTGCCGATGCAACACACCACAAACTTACTTACGATACAACGTTTGAAATCGTAGGAGCATCAATCTTGAAATTGGTATTGAATATTCAGGACGGAGCATCAACAACCTCATGGATCAAATTTACTGTTAATTCAGCAGATTTTGCTTCACCAGAGTATATTTCTACAGGAGATCAAGTTCCAACAACTCAATTGCTTGGAACAGCAACAGCTTCAAGAGTAGAGATTACAGTATCTGCATTACAGATTACCAAAACAGACGGATTCTCAGCAGAGACTATCGTTGCTGGATTGGATGATGTTACATTCCTAGAGTTTGTATTGGATAACAACGACTCAGGTGACGTAAATGTTACTTCAGTTAGTATCCTAGGTACTGCTACAGGAAGTGCTGATGCATACGGAAACTATACTGCAGCAATCTTCGTAGATGGATTTCAGCAGGGTTCAAGCAAAAACTTGCACATTACAGCTGGTACAGCTACATTTAATGACTTGTCAGTGGTTATTCCATCAGCAGGTCAGAAAGAATTCGCAGTTGTGATTAACACAAGCGAAGTTGTAGCAACAGCTGTTGCAACAACAGCAGGAGCTGGAACACCAGCAGCTAATGGAGTTGCTACATTGGCAGTAGTAAGTTCTGCTGGAATGGCAATTGGAGATATAGTTACAATTGCAGAAACAACAGCAGCTACAACGTTAACGCGTACAATTCTTACTGTTGATTCAGCTACACAAGTTACTATGACGACAAACTTTGCTTCGGCTAACTTGCCATTGGCTACCGACGTTGTTACATTAACGCACAACATTCATGTTGATATTACAGCGGTTGACGCTGACAACGTAGAGAACGGACAGACAGTTGTAATGGCTCCAACTACATTAACGGGGTCTACATTCTCACTTGTTGCAAGTGGAACACTTACTGTTTCAGGACTTAATGATCTTTCTTCAGACATTTTGGTTGCAGGAACTGATGATGTCGCAGTATTGAAAGTTCGATTGGCTGCAGATGACGATGAAGTACAAATTAAAGATTTCTACTTTAAGAACGTTTCAGCATCTACATTTGGTCCACGAGCGGACTTCAAATTGTACAACGAAGCTGGACAATTGGTACAGACGAAACAGATGAATGCAAGCGATGTTCTTCACTTTGAACTCGCTAATCAGGATCGTATCGCTGTTCCAAAAGACAGTTCAACATTTGTAACCATTAAGGTTGATGTGCGAGATATTACAGACGTAACTATGACTGGTAAATTACTTAACCTTGACCTAGATACAAGTAATACAGGACATACAACAAGAGGAATTGAAGCTCTTACAGCTGCAACTGGAACAGATATTACTGTTCCTGCATCTCCATACTGGGGAACAGCAGTGGGAGAAAACTTCATTGCTTACCGATCTCGACCTTCAGTTGATCGAGTAGCGCCATCAACCACTACATTGGTAAATGGAAATGGACAGGAGTTGTACCGATTTATGGTTACAGCAGATACTGCTGGAGATATTAAATTGGACAAATTATCTATGGATATTACTAAAACAAGTGGTGTTGCGATGCCATTCGCTGAAATAGAAGACGCTTCTGATTCAGGAAAAACATATGCTGTAGTTACTTCAGCCGGAGGAACGGCTCAGACTGATACTTATACTGTTTCAGGAACAAGTACTGATGAGGTAATGACTTTGACGGTTGACGGAGTTCTATGTTCTTCAGGAGCATGGGCCTCTGATCACGCTACAACTATGGGAGTTCTAGCCACAGCTATTGCTGCTGAGGCAGGAGTTGCTACTGCAACTGTTAGTACTAACGTAATTACTATTACAGCTGCTGTCGCAGGTACACCGGTTGCTCTTACTCTTCCTACTATGGCGGGAACGATTAATGTAGCTCCAACCGTTGCTAATACAGCAGCCAACGATGTTGGAACAGTTGTTTCAGCAGACTTCGGAGAATTGCTAATTTCAGCAGGAACGAGCAAGACATTTATCCTTAAAGGAAATGTCTCTGGAGTAGCGGCAACTTACTCTACTTCAGTAGAGATGAAAGAAGACTTAGCTGCACATGCATCTGCACCAGGAACGGCTGCAGCAGTTGCTACAGGTAATATTATCTGGGCAGATGAGTCATCAAGTGGTGCAGACGACTTTATGAATGGTTACCTAATCAAACCAGACACAACACCAACTACTATGTCTATGGACTAATAGTTAGGTTTGAATTGTTTGAATTGATAAGGAGTAAGAAATATAACGCCCCCCAACCCCCTCTTATATCAAGAGGGGGAGTCAGGGGAAGATGAAAGAAATGTAGAAAGCCCTGGGTTCGAAAGAACCTGGGGCTTTTTTTGAGGAGAGACCGTTTTGAGGAGAGACCGGTCTCGAAACCGAAGTTCGCCAAACCGAGTCGCCAAACCGAGTCCGGACTCGGTTTGGAGGTTGAGCCCGTTGAGCCCGAGTCCGGACTTGAACGTCTCCCCCTCTTTATTAAAATTCAATGAAAGTTGAGGATTGTGTTCTTCCTTAGTTCTTGGCATAGTTGAAAACAGAGACCGGTCTTGTTATAAATATTCTTTGCACAGACCGGTCTCTTGTTTATCTATGGGGTTTCGTCCGTTTCGCTTTCAAAAAGAAACATAT
>Ga0222626_1000200_pt1 | contig 42208 bp, 67 predicted proteins | sample AntAcemetageno91_FD_179862 | JGI IMG/M metagenome (GOLD analysis project Ga0222626, IMG submission 179862) | Saline water microbial communities from Ace Lake, Antarctica - #91 | ecosystem: Environmental > Aquatic > Non-marine Saline and Alkaline > Saline | place: Antarctica: Ace Lake | collected...
TATCAACATTTTTTTTGGGTGCATGTAATATAAAATCTCCGTGCCAATTAAATTGTTGATTCTTCTTTTGACATAATGCAACTTCACCATTTATTTGAGTATACTTCTTTTTAATATTTTTTTCTTTAGATACAAATGCAATTCCTTTTTCTCCTAAAAAATATTTTGAATCAGGATTGTCTTCTAACAAATCTTGCATAGTTATTTTTAATGGTATCTCTTTCGGAAACAAAAAGTTTTTATTTTCTATTTTAAATCCAACTACAAATAACCGTTCTCTATTTTGAGGTATTCCATATTTTTTCGCGTTTAATACTTGATGATGAATGTAATAACCTAATCTCTCAAATTCAGTTTTAATATGAATCCATGTTTCGCCATTATTATGACTCAATACTCCTTTTACATTTTCCCAAATGAATACTTTTGGTTGTATCTCTTCTACCAATCTTGAAAATTCATAAATAAGTAATCCTCGTTCATCATCTAAACCTTTTCTTTTTCCAACCATTGAAAAAGATTGGCAAGGACTACCCCCCATAAATAAATCTATTTTGCCTTTGTATTTTTTACCATTTACTTTAAATATATCGTCAATCCAATTATCTACTGAAATGTCATAATTTGCGAGGTAACTTTCTTTAGCAAATTTATCTATGTCACATGCAAAAATTTGTTTTGTTTCAATATTCATTCTTTGTAATGCATGTTCAACAGCACCAATTCCACTAAACACTGTTGCTATTTTTAAACTATTATTCGCTTTTTTTCTTAAGTGTGATGGAGTAGTTGCTCTTTTATTAGAACATTTGACAGAACATGTAATAGCTCTCTTGCTTCTAGTTGAAGGAATTTCTTTTTCACATTCAATACAAAATCTAACTTTATCTGTCATTTTTCCTCCCTTTTTTATTATTGCCATAATTTGAAATTAATATATTTATTATTTCATCATAAGAATGTTTTTTAACAAAATCTAACTTTTCAAGTTTTGATTTAGTATTGTTTTGGATTCTTATGGTTGTACTATCTTTAGTTACAGACATATATACATTGTAGACTAATCGTTATATAAATGTTTGTATTAATTTTTAGAGAATGTTTTTCTTTATATATCTCACGCCAGTTTGTCTAGTGAGATTTTGTCCAGTGAGAAAATTAAAAACATATTTCTTAAATTTCGACCAAAGGGAGTCTATATGTCCGTAGGACGGGGGGAATTCTTTTTGTTTCTTTTTTTAAAAGAAAAGGGAACTTAAATACAATTGAATATAACACCTATTAAGTGACCTTTTTATGAAAGGGCAATTAATAGATTGAATAGTATCTAACATATATGAAAGAATTACAACTATTTTCTAATTGAATTCATTAATCTATTCCCATTTAATGATATATGATCGAAAACATTACTGATAATGATAAAATAAATGAAATACTTCTAAAAGTAACAAATATATGCAAATTAAAAGGACTATCAAAGGAAACAATAAAAGCATATACATACTGGATTAAAAAGTTTTTAGAATTTTGTATCATAAGTTCACTTACCCCATCCATTAGTACAGTTATTAGCTACTTTCTAACTAAAGATAATTTGGCTTACAACTCAATGAGACAAAGATATGCAGCAATTAAATTCCTTTTTACTTACATCTATAATCAAAAACAATTCAACGTTCAAGTTCCAAACGTCAAGCGACCAAAACAAATTCCAAAAGTTATCGATAAATCTAAAATAATTAAAATGATAGATGGGTGTAACAATATTAAGCACAAGCTAATTATACAAATATTATATTCATCTGGAATTAGACTATCAGAACTAATTAATCTAAAAAGAAAGCAGATAGACTTTGATAATAATACTTTAATTATTATGGTGGGTTTGGATCCCAGGAGCTATTTGGATGTATTTTGTTTGAGGATAGCTATTCGGACAGATATGAATATGATGGAGCTGAAAGCTGGAACAACCACAAGATACCAACGGTAGAAGAAATCGAAGAGGAAAAAAATGAGAATAATTAGCGAACTAGCAAGATTTAAGATATATTGCCCGAACTGTTCAAAAAAAGAAAGAGAACAAAAACCAATTAAGTTTATGGTTATGGAGAAAGGTGTTTTATTTCTTTGTCCGAACTGCGGAAATCAAGAGTTTGACTTCACAAAGGAAGAATAATAATAAAAATTATTCCATGTTGTCAAGGTCTTTTCCAATCTCTTCATCAGTCATGTCTGCTGGGATACCATCAAATCCAACTGGTGGCTCTTCAATTTCATCATCAAACTCTGGCTCTGGTTCTTTTACTGGAGCTTGAGGTTGCTGAAAAGACTCGGCTGGCTGTACAATCGGAGCATTAGCAACAGGTAATTCAACTGGTTTTGCTGCAACTACAGTTTTTTCTTTTTCAATTTCTTTTAGTAGTTTATCTACCTGTTTATTTTTTTCAGTGATTAAGTGTGCAATAGTAGCACCCTCAATATAATTCTTATAATGCTCACTTTTAGCAAGAAACTCACTTTCTTGTGAAATGAGGTTAATCATTCTTTGCAGTTTTTCAATCAATTTTATGTTCATCTTCTTCATGCTCCATATTAATCTTTGGTTCTGGAATCTCTACGCCCATCTTTAAAGCCATTACTTTCTGTAACTCGTATATCGTAATTTGCGCCAAAATACTCTCGTTCAGAACTGCTATTAGATTCTTGTAATTCTCGTTGATCTTCCTGTACTCTGTCAGTCCCGCTTCCGTGACTTGTTGTATCATTTTTTCTTTCATTCCCACTAGTATCACCTAATTTATATTTTGATTTGTATATTAAATCATTGGCATTCATACCAACTGTAGCCTTACGCCCACCTAATTTGTAAAATTTGTATATAGCTTTTGCAAAAAAAGCTGACAATACTCCAAGTACGATAGCCAAAGTATTATAATCATACATCCAAGCAATAATAGCTCCAACCACCGTAACAAAAAAAGTCATCCACCTTGAAAGCGTGATTAAGATCCCCATCACATTATTTCTATCGTGCAAGATATAATTCCCAAAACCCTCTATCTTTTCACTTTTTTCTTCGCTTTTCTTTTCTGGTTCTATCTTTCTCAATTTCATTTAGCTTTATCCTCAAATACTTGTTTGCAATTGCTAGTCTTTTATTTGTTAGTTGTGTTTGTCGTTTATCGTTAAACATAAATATTGCCAATAATCCAATTAATGTTAATGCAAGTTCAAAAACCGAAGCAACACCAATCACTCCAAGAATTGCAACAATCATCATGATTAGTAGTAGTATATAACCTACCCACTTATGAGAGGCTTCCTGTAAAAGTGTCTTCATCCTCTTCTTCAAAAACGTTTTCTTCAATTCTATTTTCAAAATACTTTCCTCCATAACAAGCTTTTTCTAATCGTTGTTGTGCTTCGCCTTGCGCCATTATGCTTGCTTTTTCATATGCAGCAAAATATCCACATGTAAACATTAGAAGTGCAATCAATAATATCAATATAAATCTCTTCCAAACTGTTGGATTTTGCTTTGTTTCCCAATCAATATCTATTTCATTTTCCATCTATACTCACTCCCCGATCTAAACTTATCACTTTTTTTTGTTTCAACCGTTCCTTCATAGATCAAACAATTTAGCGCTCGATGTATGGCAACACGACTTAATAACAGCATTTCTGATAGCTCTTTAGCTGTCGCCCAATCGTTAATTTTTTTTAATACTTGCTCTACCTCTACTTTTGAAATCGTCGCACCTCAATACAATATATTTAGTGTTTGCAACTTAAAAAACTAACCTTTAGAAAAGTTTATAACTGAAAATTCATCAATTAATTATGTTGCAAGAAGGCTTATTTTATAACCTCAAAATATAACATATCTTCTTTCTTGCAACACTGAGGTATAAGGATGAATTTTAGACGATGTGAGAGGTGTGGTGGGATGTTTAAACCAGAAGAAGGGATCTGGAAACCATCTTATTGCGTTAATTGTTCACTGAGAAAAGTGTATAGTACAAGAAAAAAACCTACCGATATGAGTAAATGGTTGTGATAATATGATGATGGGAGAAAGCTTGAGTGGCAAGGAAACTTATCTAGAAGATGGGAGAAAGGCGTTTTTATATGAAGACGTGGAGCTGGCAATAATGGACTTTCGAGATAACATAAATACTCTGAATCTTAGATACAACACAAAGAAACAGATATTAGAAATGATAAAAGAAAGTTTTGAAGATGCCATATAGGCAACTTCTACCAAATTAAATTAAGGTAGGTTTATTTAAGAAACTATGGTTTTTTCAATTACGTGTTTTATTTCATTGCTGATAATGTCATATGATGATATTAAAGAGATGAAGGTTGGTTGGGATTTTCTTATCCCATTTTCTGTATTTGCTATGATATTTGGTGGAAAATATGCTGTATTAAAGTTTATTATTACATTTATTGTTGGATATTTCTTTTTTAATAAGGGTTATTGGGGAGGAGCTGATGTGATAGTAATGGCTATCGTGTCTGCATACACACCACTGGCAGTGTTTGGAAGAGTTCTTATAACACTAGGGGTAGTATCTAGCGTATTAATGATGTATATGAAAGCTAAAAATAAGAAGTATTTTCCGTTTGTCCCATTGATAACAATGTGTTATCTGGTGACTTTATTGTTCTGAATTAAGAAATGGCAAATTTAGTGGTACTTTTCTTTTATATTCTTTTTCAAGCTTTTGTCTAGCCTTTGATCCAGACTTAGACTTTGCAAACCTAACAGCTGACTTGTATTTAGCTTTTAGTATTGCTTGCTGCTTGGCTTTAATTTTTTGAAAATTGCTTTCTGCTGTCATCCTAATAGTGGGAAACACTAATCATTTATATTAATTCTTGCCTTTTGGGTCTGGCATTCCAAAAATCGGTGTTCCAAATGATTCAGCTTTCTTTCCTTTTTTCTTAGATTTAGTTGCTGGTTCTGGTGATCCAAACAATTCTCCCATCATCTTTAATGGATCCTTTTTTGGTTTTTTTGACTTACCCTTTTGTTCTGGAGGCGCTAAGCTTGAAAGACCGTTTTTTACACTATCAACGAATTTAACAAATGGGTGAGGTGGTGTCATTTTTTTTATTGCATCCTTTTCTTTCTGGATTTCAGATTTTAATTCTGCACTCTCCTTCTGAATCATAAGCTTCTCTCGTTCAATGTCGAGTTTTGCTTTCTCAATCTCTGCTTCTGCCTTTAGCTCGGCAATAGTTTTCTTCTTAAAAAAGTTAAATACCATCTTGTAATAATTGAGTAGAATTAGTTTAAAGGTCTATGTATAAAATTAAAAAAAATTAGGGCATTTGCCCAGGTACTAATTACTGTCTCATGTAGAAGTATGCAAGAATTGCTGATGCGAATACAACTACTACTAGTAATGCGATCCATGTTGGAGCTGTTGCTAATGCAGTGATGATTTCATCTGTTGCGTTTGCGGATGCTCCGTCTGCTGTCATACTTGAACTAACTTGCTCTAATACATATAGTCCGATTGCTAATGTTACACCGATTGTAACAATACTCATTACGAAAACTTGTAGTCCACCTACAACTTGTCCTTTATTATCTATTGTTTTCATTTAATTACCTCTTTTATGAGAAAACATCTCATATTTACAGTAAAACGCTAAACATTTATATTAAATCGTGTCACGACAGCAAAAACAATAGCATTATTCCTATTGGTTGTAGCATAATTACCGTAGCGAAAATGGTTGCACTAAGTGCGCCAAGTGGAAATAATGCAATAGCAATTAATAGTATTCCAAAGTTAGTTGCAGTAAACGTACTGAGCGTGTCATACCCCCTCAACTTTAAGCCTAAAAATATTACAGAATAGAACATCAGTATTATTATTAGACCAGGTAAATACCCAGTTGCCTCACTCGTGTATGTTATTAAATTAAGTAAAGCATTGTTCCCACCGTTTGTTATATTAGTGAAATTATATGGGATTATTGTTGGCGCCATTTTATATCTTGTTCCTCAATACGGATGATAGCAGTATGAATATTACTACTACTAATAGTGCTGTCGTAAAGAACCATGAATAGATCCCGCTTATTCCTAATGTACTCAACATTCCGCTTACTGTTGAAACAAATATTGTAAGGTATCTAGGGATATTACTAATTGCTGATAAACTGGCTTTAGCTAAGTCTCCCTCGGTTATGACTCCAGTTGAATAATCTACATCTTCACCACCTGGGATGTTTGACTGTAGATTCCTATTGATTACATTAAGATCATCTTTACTATCAGATAAGTTATCACTAAATGAAACTAATCTTGCTGTTTCTTCATATTGTGATAAATCAACGTCTAGATTGTGCGATGTATACATGTCGCTAACCAAATTCATGGGAACAACTAAAAATACAATTGCTGCCATTAGTCCGATTATTAAATCTCCGATTTGCATTTTTAAGTCCTCAATTTGAATATTAATATACCACCCATCACACAAAAAGCGACCACTTGCGGCATCCCAATATTAACTAGCCCAGCAGTTACCGTAGCAACTAAAGCTATTATTGATCCAAATGTAACCCCAACAGTACCAAAGTCAATCATAAAACTGACAATACAAACAAGTAACAGTATAAAAGGAATTAATGATCCTAATGATTGCTGTTCAGTTGACGTGAATATACTTTCTCTGAAATCCATCTCCTCTTTGTCTATTAGTGTATTTAATGCCAAAACTCCTTGCATCATAACACAAAAAAGTAATAATAAAAAAATAATTCTTTTCATTAATCGTTCACCTCTACCCATCCTTCTGCTTCATAAATCTTGTTGGTAGTATCACCCACTATCACATGAACTAATGAACCACTTGCTGCTGTTGATTGACTTGAGTGTATCAACGCTTTGGTTATTCCAGTATTCTGGTAAATCCTTAGTTGACCAACAACATTAGTGCTTGCAACATTATTCCATGTAAATCTACATGTTTGTGTTGATTGAGTACAAACAACATCCCCATCAATTCTGGCAATCTCATCATATTGCTCAAAGGCATCACCAGTTAATGATATTGGTAATGAAACTGACGTTGATAATATTCTCTGTATGTCTGTCTCCGACAATGTAGTTCCCTGTGGATATTCAATAAGGAACTTATACCAAACATCTGCAAAAACTAAATCGGTTAATGCTTGACCATCACCATCTGTCTTTGCTACCTCTACTAACTTATAGGCGTTACCTGTCCCGTCATCAAGCTCTGGAAAATATCTAAGGACTTTCACAATAGCATCCTCTGTTGGTGATCCAACCGATTGATCATACACCTTTATGATTACATCGCTAGCTTTTGAGCTGTTAATTAAATACAGTGTTACATTATCTGTGTCGCTATCTAGGTTTGTCTCAAACAAATAATATTTACGGTGAGAATAACCATCCGCCTCAAACTCCATGACTGCATCAATTGTATAATTAACATCTGCTGGATCAACACATATTTCGTATGAGTTGTTGCCAGAGAAGTTAAACCCAAATTGTACGTCTGAGAATATGCTTGAAAATGAAACATGCAAATTCAAGTCAACTTCTGGAATTAATGTCTCAAACTCCTCATCGTAGATATTAAACCTTACTGCTGCTGTATCATTAGTTCCATTACAGTATCTAAGCCCTAAGTTCTGCACTAATTGTAAATCTGATGTATTATGCGCAACGCTATTATATGTAACATTCCAGAATACTGAAAGATTTGTATCTGCATCAATGCTTGGTGTTGTTAAATTTGTTGTAAAAGTTATTTCGGTTGCTGTTGATGACTCAGCTACGGTATATGATGTCCCATTATACAAGAAATCAGCCTCAATATTAGTTACGTCAACTGGTGATCCACCTGTTTCCACTGTAAATGAAAAGTTAGTATCACTCCTCTCTGGCACTGGTGTTTCATAAGTTCTTGTTGTATTTAGCATGTAAAACGTATAGTTTTGTGTTACAATATTAAGCTCTCCAATTGAATTAAATGTTACTTTACTTGGATCCTTTATGTTTGTTACATCAACCCTCACACTATAATCATTCAACTTAGTATATCTTGACTTTGCTTTTGAATCATTAACTACAACAAAATCAACCCAGTTATCTCCTGTGATAATCCAATTTTCTACTTCCTTCACTAGTGGGTTATATCTAATCTCTATTGGCTGTGTACTTTCAATGATAAACGACAAGCTTCCTTTTTTATACTTTTGGCTGCTTTTGTCGCTAGGCTGATATGTAAAACTATATCTATCTACTTTTTTTTCTGTTGTAAATGTGTCAAGCCAATTTGTTACCTCTGGCTTAATAGTTACTGAATTTCCTTTGTTATCAATATTATAAGTTATCTCATCCCATGACCAGAATGGCTGATCAATTTCATAATCTTTAATTTTATGTTTTGTGTGACCGTCCGCTGTTCTTGCAACTAGGTAATGCTCTCCCGAAGAGTATTCTTCTGGATCAAGACTTAGGTTATATGAATAAAAATTATATCCAACGTTTTCTGCGCCAGCGTGTGGTGTCCCATCTATTGAAATATTCCAACTGTATAGGTCTCTATTATCTGAGAAGTTGAATTGTGCAGTTAAATTATCAATTAAGTGAACTGAGTTGTTATCAAAGTTAGTTACTATTGCTGGATTGATTGTATCAACTAATATATGTGTTGAAAAATTGAATACGTCAAAAGTAACTTTGTCATCTTGACAAATCGCATAGAAATTAAGTGTTTCATTTATGTCGCTAGAGAATGTATAATTTATTGTCTTAGTCAAGTTTGCATCATTAAAAGGATATGGTGGCGCTGCTATTGTTCCATTCACATAAAGCAAACAATTGATGTATCCTGTTGGAATGTATGACACATTGAACTCAATGTTATACGGTGTTGTATATGAGCTTGCTGAGAAATTCCCAGGAGATGTGAAATCATTATAATAACAATATTCCCTACTAGTAACATTAAGACAATAATCATCAACTTGAAAAAAATCTGTAGTTAAGTCGGCATAGAAAGTATAATCTCTATCTGATAATGGTGGATCAAAAAATGCTCCTGTCTCAATATTCCCAGCGGATACGAATGTTGTTAGTAAAATCAGAACAACCAATATATTAATTATTTTTTTCATCAGTAATTACCCCCTTGCCCTTTTGCATACATGACCACGCTGGTAATGAATATCGCTATTGATGCCAACCAAGGTAAGTATTGTATTATTCCATTTGTGATAATGAAATCATCTGCTGTGTCTCCGATTCCATTTGTTAGTGCTGCTTCTCCAGAAACAAACTCTGCATATACGTTGGTTGTTACCATTCCAATGAATATCAGGAAAAATATTCCGACGACGTTAATCACCATAAATATTGGGTGCGTCGGTATCAGGAACGATGTTATCATTAACCCCACCATTAATCCAAACGCTAGTAACAACATTCCATAATCAAACATTAAGAAGTTTGACTTCATTGCGTTCTTTGCTTCAATCGACTTTACAGTTTCAAATCCTGTCTCTTCCATTGCATCATAAAACTCGTTAAGTATTGTTCCACATAGGATGATTGTTAGTCCAACAACAAAAATAATCACTATAAATGTTGCAATTTGTCCCACTTGTCCTTTATTGTTCATCATTTTTTACAAACATTAGTGACCGTTTCGTTCTCGGTTTACGTTTTATTCTTAGATTACTATGCTTTCTCAAGTCCAACAAAGTTCTTATGCAGTCCTCATCAGAGTGCTTTGTTTTGGTTATCATCCCAAGCGAGCATTTCATGTTATCAAATGCCATCTCCATTGATGGATCAAATTTAAGTCTCTTTATTTTTGGTTTCTTCATTTGAACTCATCTCCATATGCGTCATTAGTTCCTGAAAGGTACCCAATGGCTTGTTTTGTTACTTGCCATAATGTAAAGAAGAACACCATTAGGAATACTGCCAGTGATAATAGGTAAACCGCAAAAAACACTCCACTAAATGTTGAGCCATAACTAATTGAAATTGTGTGCGCAAAGTATGATAACAGTGTTGTAAATAATAATGAAAAATTGAAGAACATATATTTCAATGGATCCTTTAACTCCAACAGGCTTGGATCTTTAGTAAAGTTAAAATACCATGTCAAAATAAGACATAGTAATAACAAACCAAAAAGTACAACCATTAATATATATGTGTTTTCTTCGCTCTCTCCAATTCCATTAATTACAAATGAAAACATGTTTGCTCCAGAATTATTCCCATCAATACAATATACCGTAGATGAGTATTCTCCAGATGTTCCTGAATTTGGTAATGTATAATTATGAAAAACTATCTCATTTGTCATAGCTTTATTTTTAACAAAACTATCACCACTAGGGTAATTTACTGTAATATTACATATCGCTGCTGCTGTGCATACTTCCCCATTATTAACGCATGGTATTTTTATATCTACCGCTTCTCCTTGTTTAAAGTAAAACTCTGGAGATGCAAATACCGTAGTGCAAAGTAACAATGAAAAAATAAAGAACAACATTATTCTGTTTTTCATTTCTTTACTCACCTATTCCGTTACTGCAATTATACTTTTTTTGTATATCTCTGTATTTTCATCTAGTATATTATTATTAAATTCTGTTTCAGTCCATGAATTGATAAGTTTTCCTTTCCCACTAGTTTCATTATTTTGTATTGTATACTTGTTATAATAATTTATACATCCATTGTTAAGTTGTTCTGTGCTTGTGAAAATTGGATCAAATGTAAAATTTACTGCATTCCACTCAAGCCCTTCTATGATTATTGTTTCATTGTATGGATTACATTTTTGTGTTTTTTTATACACTCTATTTCCTACTATGAATTCATTAGTGTTCAACTTTTCTGCTGACTCTGTATTATCTTTTCGGTTAAATCTTGCGTTATCGTTTGCGACTTCCTTAAGTTTGATCTTATGGTTGTATATTCTGTTATACTTTTTTTCAATTTTGATTTCGGTTTTATTTTCCTTTTCAATTAGTTTTTCTTCTGTCTTTGTTTCTTTTTTTTTTACTGTTCCTTCGTCAAATGATTCTATTGTGATGTTTGCTAATACTGTTGTTGCCAGTAGTGATATTAATAATATTGTTGCGAGTATGTTTATTGTTTTCATTTTTTACCTCTTAGTTATATGGAATTCCATTTCCATTATTATAGATCATTTCTATTTGTGTTTGGTTTAGTGATATGTTCCAAATTCCCATTTCATCTGTAACTCCTTCATAATATCTAACTCCACCAATTCCAATATCACCAGAGGTTAGTTCATAAGTGTTACTGTGAGTTATTGATCCAGTTGCAGATGCATTATGTGTTTGTACTGCATCAAGATAAAATGTGATTAATGCTCCATCATATGTAATTGAATATAAGTGCCAATTTGTATCAGGCACTGAAACATCTTTATAGTAATATGTTCCGTCAACCGACAAGAGTTCTCTGACATTTGTTCCACCATTTATTGCACTAATTACAAATGTATTAAATGGATTTGATGCTGCTGATTCTCTTTTTGAAAATATAAAAGATTCTCCATCCGATGGCAGTACACTTGTTGTTGCCTTATCTTTTTTAGACCATACTGAAATAGTTATTTCATCTGTTATTGATTCAACCCCATTTCCGTATGATACTTTGTCATCTGTTTCATTAAATCTGTATGCTCTTCCTTGAATACCGACTTCATTAATTTCTAAATTTGCTGAAATTGTACCATTAGCATTATTTGTTCGATCTATTGATATTAATCCTGATGTTTCATCTAATGACCAATAATATGCTAGTTCATCTGAAAGGTTATTTGATATTGTGTCTGTATAGTTTACTGGTGTTCCTCCTCCTGTTGAAATATTAACTCCCATTATGAATGAGGCGTTAACCCCCATTACATTATCAGGGTTTTCAATGGTAAGAAACCAGCCATCCCATACGCTACAAATTGTTATAGTTAATAGCAAAGCTATTATTGTTGCTTTAGTTTTCATTTTTAATTAACTGCCCATGCGTAGTCTGGGTTGAAGTATAGCTCTGTTGTTGAAAATGCTTGTCCAATTGGTCTTACTGTATCTCCTGTTGCTGATGGTGCTGTTGTTGTCCATCCTGCTTTTGTGGTTGATAAATAATATAAAGAACCTGTTGTTAATCCAGTTGTTACTTTTGAGCCTCCAATTAATATTTTACAAACTGTGTCTGCTGAACATGTTTCTGTTACAATTCCTAATGTTCCAATTGATGTTGTTTCTGCATCTGCATCTGTTTCCCACATTTTTCCATCTGATTTGAAATAAACTACATCATCCTCAACTACTGCTTCTCCTACGGTAAATTGTCTTATTTGATTTATTGTTGCTGTTTTTGAATCAATGTTTATAGCTGGTTTTGTTGGGTCTGTTGATTCTGAATCAATACTAATTGCGATAGCATCACCATTTTGATCTGCTACCAGAACTGAACCAGTACCATCGTTTTTGATGCTCAATACATCAGACGTACTAGATGCGTGATCTTGAATAAAACTAACAACTTGGTCAGATGTTTGGATACCATCATTATCAATTCTTAAAACCGCACCCGCAGTATTTATTGCTTGAATATTTATTACTCTTGAAGTTGTTGCTTCCGAATCAATCTCTATTGATAGACCATTTCCATTCTGGTCAATTATGACTCCATTTCCAGTTCCTGCATTTTTAATTAAAAGAACATCACCAGTAGAACCAGAATTCTGGTCGTCAATATACATTATAGAATTAGTACCAGTTCCTGTATGAATTGCTTGGTTAGCAAAACCAATTGCACTTCCTGTTGTAACTTGTGAAACTACTGCGATTGAATTACCAGTTGTAGCTTCTGAATCAATATTTAATCCTTGCCCGTTTCCGTTCACGTCAAGTGCCATAGCTTTTCCAGATCCAGCTTGTTGCACTTCTAATGCTACTTGGTCATCTCCAGCCTCATCTTGTTCTACTAACATTACTGATGTACTTGTTGATGCACTCCCTAGATTTCTATAAATGTGTAGTTCTGCTGCTGGACTTGTCGTTCCAATTCCTACATTCCCACCATTAAAATATGAGTTACCATTACCTCTCACTACAGTAGTAATTGCTGTGCTATCGTTGTATAATGTTAATACACCACCTTGAGTGTTTGAATCACCTAATGTAATTCTATAATTATCTGTTGCATCTTTTAAAAATAAAAATTTATTATCTCCAAATACTGTTATACTTTCAGTAGAATAACTTCCTGCAAATGTAGGATAACTAGTAGTCAATACATTCTGATTCATGGCATAAAGTTCATTATCACCTTGACCAGTGTTTAATGTATCTGTATCAAATGTTCCACCAGTAAAAATATAAGCTCCTGTTCCAGTATCTCCAGTATTTGAAAGATAAACATCGCTTATTGCAGTACAAGTTAATGTATCTCCAACTGTTGATACATATGTATCTGCACTACATGCTGCTGGATAACTTGACAAATCAGTCCATGTTAATACACCACTTAACTGTGTTGCTGTAACTGTTCCATTAACCTCAAGTCGTGTACTGGCTGTTGATTGACCAACCGCAAAGTTTCCAGGAACGAATGAGTCTGCGGCAAACACTAAGCTAGTGCATAGTAGTGCCATTAGTAAAATTGTGATTAGTCTATTTTTTGTCATCTTGTTTTATTTCCTCTATTATGAGCAAATGGAGCAACTAAGTACGCCATTTAAAGCTGTGCAGCAAGTGTATCCAGCCGCATCCGTATCTTTAATTTTAATTTGTGTATCTTCAATTGTGATATTAGTTGAAAATGAAATATCTTTTGTTGTTCCATTATATGATATAGTGTTTTCGTATTCTTCATTAGTGTTCTGCCCTAAAAATATGTTACTATCCCAATATGTTATGTTTTGTTGTATTGGTGTACCAACTAGTCCTGTGAATCTTACATTATCAACAAATGATTCTTCTATTCCTAAGTTTGCCGAATGTTCAAACTTAAAGGTTATGTTTGCTTTATCTTCCATTGATGCTGGTACTGAAAAGTTTTTGTATATCGGTGGATTTATGTCTGCTGATGTTGTGTCATCAAGCCAAATTGTAACCCAACCACTACCTTCATTATTATTCATTGATACTCTGAAATAATCTGTTGGCGTTGCATCCATATTGTCAGATCCATAATAAAATGATATTTCCATGTTTGTTATGTTAAACGTTGGAAAGTAATCCTCAACTCCTCTTATTGCATTTCCATCACCACCCTTTGCTCTCATACATGGATTAATGAAGCACCTAGGATCGTCTCTAACGCTCCACTCTTCGATTGTACTACCAACATTGTCTGGCGCAACTGTTCTACCTATCGGTGGTTGTGTACCTGTTGGTTGCCCTGTGAATGTTTCATCTGCTAGCGTCTGGTTTCCAACTCCAGTTGTTTCTTCAACAATTCGTTTTTCTAATAAGTGGATCCCATTACCTAGAATCTCAAAGTGTGTTTTATTATCTAGCATCCAACTAAAATCACCCTCACCGCTTAGACTTCCTTGGTTTAAAGTGTTATGTATGTGCAGCTTTTGTGTTTCTATACCATACTGTACTCCTAGTGAGGCTCCTTGATCTGCTGTGTTGTAGTCATACTCCGCATTAATTCCTATATCTGCCCACATCTGTATTGCGTTAGTTAGGTGCGTTAAATTATTACCAAATCCATTATCTGAAAAAATTCCGTATGAGTTTCTATGAAAACCCCATGAGTTATTTAATCCAGACTGCCATGCTTCTAATGTTTTATTTTCTTGTGAGTATAAATAGTGCGTTATTGCTCCAGATGGAATGGATGGATCATTATTTCCTAAAACCATTGCATGCTCTGATCCTTCAAACTCATCATCTCCAAACGATAGATATGAAGAGTATAGCTGGTCTGGTTCGTTCCAGATATGGTATTTATCTGAATACATCTCATCTGCAATTAAATTAGTGTACTGCGCTGTATCATCCCCAACATTAACATGAAACCCTTCTATATTATTAGGGATCCAATTCCCAACATTAACCTCAATAGCCATACAAGTAGTTGATGCTATTAAAATAAATAAAAATAATAATAAAAAAACCTGTTTCATGTAAATCGTAAAACCAATAGACTTTATATTAAATCGCCTTAATTTGGTGGTTTTGCCCCACTTCTACCCATGCTATCCATTAAATTCGTAACAGCTTCAGTGTTTGATTGTACATGACCCATCAATGTATTTACTACCTCTGCCATATAATCGTATGTCAAAAACACCACTATGATTAAGAAGATTATAGTAAGACCTAGTGTGATTGCAGCACCATACTTTTTCCAGAACTCATACTTAGATGAAAAGAATTCCTCTGCGTTAGAGATTTTATTCTGCGCCATGATATTAAGATCATATGGTACGGTTTTCAAGCTAACCTTGGTAGTCATGACCCTATCAATTGGAGTATATATGTATCTATCTGCAATTGCTGCGGAATCAAAGTATGTCGTTTTAATACCACGAATATTTGATAGCATCTTATCATATACCTTAGTGAGTTTTATCCTAACGGCTTTATCATTAAGGTTTTTAACTACAATCTTTTTATCTTCTAGTGTTGGTAGTCCAGTGTGTCTAGTCATTGGTATAAAATCTCTTTCGATCCTCATATATTCAACAAACTCTTTTCCCTTCACTCTATATACTACTTCATGCGGTGGCGGTACAACCTCTGTTTTTGCACCCCTTAACCAGTAAATGGTTACGGTTCCACCCTTCATCTTCTTTTCCTGGATTAAATCATTTCCAATTATATGTATTCTTCCGTCCGCTTTCTGTTCATGAATTGTTACCTTCCATGATTTTCTTTTCATGACTACGAGTACATAATAAAACCCAAATGCAAGAATAATTATTACTAAAAGCCCAACTGCTCCAACTTTAAGCATGGGTAGATATTTCATTAATGTTGATCCTAATATTGCTTCTGCCATTTATTCATTCCTCCTGTTTCCGCCAAACATGTTACTTAGTCCGTTAAAAAATCCACGTCTATCATTATCATTAGTATTTTTAACTTCCGTAATCTGATGAGTTTTTGTTAAGAATTCTCTGTTACCATTAGCTCTTGAAGATAATAATATAGCTTGCATTGTGTGTAGAATTTTTGTTGCGATCTTGTCGTAATCAGCTTTCTGATAACCAAAGTCCTCAAAGTGTGCTGCTAGACCATGACACACAACACGATATGCCTCCCTCATAATAAAATTCATGTGTTCTCTATCAAAGTTTGATGATTGAAATGCTGTAGTAGCATAAGTTTTCAATGTATCCATACACCAATGAATTCCTGAATCATTCATTAATCTCCTTGATTCAGAATCATCTGGCTTTACCCACTCACTGTTGATGTCTTGGATCCAGCCACTCCACTCTAGTCTAATCTTATGTATTGGTGCCTCTAAATTAAGAAACCATTTCATCAAACCTGGGTCTTGTGCTGGAGCATTATTATACTCTGTAGGTATCTGGTCTATATCTTCCACTAATATCACGCTCTATTTTTTACAAAATTGGTAGAAGTTGCATATATAGAGCTATGATATAAATGGGTTAATGTGGTTTAAAAAACTAACCCACCAAAAATGGAGGTTTTCTTTTTCTTCTTTTTATTTTTCAAGCAAAGCGCTTTATCTTTTCCAGATAGATGGCTGCATTCATTTGGTATAACAATTGGTCTTATCTCTGATCCAGAAAATAATTTACCTTTCTTTGGTGCTTTTGTTGTAGTAATTCCAAAAGCTAGCGCAGTAAATCCAGGGGTGTACCTTGTTTTGACGCCTCTTCCTCTAGATTTCTTTACCCTTCTTTTCCTACCCATCCCAGGGAATGGGATTATAGTCCCAATCATTGGTGTTGGTGTAGTAACTGAAACTGGTATTGTTGTTGTGGTCGATGTTGATGTTGTAGTAGATGCTGGAATTGTTACTGGTGGTGTAATTGGAGTCTCAACTGGTGTTGCAACTGGTGCTTCGATTGGTGTTGGAGTGTATGATTTAGATCTACTCATTATTGAGACTGGTGCTTCAACTGGTGTTGGTATTGGGTTTGATATAGGCACTGATCCTATAATTGGTTCTGGTGTAATTGTTGACACTGTAGTTGTTGATGGAGTGGTTACTGGAGTACTGCTTTTTGTTGTAATTGAAGATGTACTATAAATACTACTCGGTGATTGAGTAATAAACCCAGCATTAAATGAATTATATTTTGGTGGTGATATAATTCCGCCACCAGATGCAATGGAGCTACCTCCTGTTATAACTGGAAGCTCTCCACTTAAAAAGTTTTGAATTACTAAACTAGAAGCTGGTGATTTTGGTTTTACTTTGGTTGCAGATTTTGCCGCCTTGCCACCAACTATCTCTGCAAATACTTTAACCGTCTTTTTTTCTGGATCAAATACAGAAAAGACCTCTTTTGATCCTTTTCTAAATAACTTTTGATATATTTCTGCTGAAACATCACCTATATATTCGGGAGCATCAATTGAATAAAGCGTTCCCAATAATGCCTGTGAACCAGCTCTTTGTCTAGCTACCGATAAACCAACAACTGTCCCTCCTAAAGCTGCTGCACTAACTCCACCAACAATCCCACCAACAATTAATTCTGTAGCTGTAGGATCTCTATACTCTTGTTGAGCCAAAACCGTAGCCATACCCAAACCCTCTCCAAAACCAGCCTTTAAAAGTCCTGGTGCAGAAGTTTTAACTCCTAATTTAAATGACTCTACAAAGGTTGCCTTTGCAACCACTGGCTTTGATAATGATGCAATAACTCCTTTTGTTCCAAACAACTCTGATCTTGTCGCAATCGCTATTGTTGCTGCTGTAACCCCAACTTTATCAGCTTCTCTTAGCAATAATGATGCCTCTTGCTCGCTTGGTGATAATCCACTGATTGATTCTTTAAACGCATCCTCTCCCTGATTGAAAAATGGTGTTGATTTTATTATTGGTAAAGTCTCAACTGCTCCACTTTGTATAAACTGGGCTACTGTTTTTGTTGCTGTTCCTACCAATGGAACTTCCGCAATAGCTTCAATTATTGTTTTTGTATATCTTTCTGTTGTCTCTGGTTTAACTAAGAAATCTGGCACCAAATAATCAGCTGCGGTTGTTAATGTTTTTGTTACAGTAATATTTTCTGATTCTGCAAGTAGTGCTTTATTTTGTTCTTCTTTAAATTTCTGTGATTCTGAAAACATGAGTTGCTCTGGTGTAAAACCAGACTTAACAACTTCTCTTGATAGAATCGGGGCGCCATATCCAATTCCAATTGCTTCAAGACTCCATCCAGCAAACCCAACAACTCCACCAACTGGAGCAAGAGCTGCTCCAGCACCAATTAAAACTGCTGATGTTACTAATGGAGAATCGCTTTGACCTTTCTTTATCGCTTCAATTGGAATTGATGCTATTGCCAATGGAACACCAACCCCTACAGTAGTGATACGCTTTGCTATCCCACCAACATCCCCAGTTTTTACCATTTCAATGCCAGATGTTTGCTTTGTCGTTAGTGCGCTTCTTTTTGCTAAACTAATTTGTTCACCAACTGAGTCAAGTAAACCTAACTTTGGAGCAACGCCATATGATGCCTGTTTCCCAATGTCAGCATATTTATTTAATAGTTCATATTTTCCTTGAAGCTTCTCTCTATCCAAAGTAATTGACTTTCCTTCTTCTTTTAAGTTTGACTCTGTTATTTTTAATTCATCTAAAGTTTGTTCACCAGAGATAGCCTCCTCTTTTGTTTGGTATCTTGATTGTGGTGAGGATGGATATAGTGTATTTACAGCAAAAGGAAACTCCATTGCGCTTGTTCTTTTTTCTTCAAACTTCCCAACCTTTGTATTGTATGTGCTTGTTTTTGTTTCGTATGATGACAACTTTTGATTATATGACTCAAGCTCTTTGCTATACGATAATTCAGCCATCAAAACCTCTCTTTGGATTTCAGGTGATTGAGATGCAATTGATGGTTTCTTAGCTGGTTCTGGAAACTTAATTGGAGCCTGAGCGTAAATCGGAACGGATGTCCCCTGGTATGGTGTAGTAGTTTGTGGAATAATTGCATCTATTTTTTCTGTCTGAGGAACTCCCAAAAACATATCTCCTTTTTTTTTAGCAATAACTCCTGGTTGTGCAATTGGTGTTTTAGTTGATGTCAATGTTTTATCAAACATACCTCCATCTATTGCTGATAGTGGTGGTTGCTGTAGACCTGTAGTTTTTGTGTCAACTTTTAATTTAGCTGCTTCCTTTTCTTTCAATTCCCTTTGTTGTTTGTCTAGTATTTGAGACTCTCTGTCTTCTTCTTTTATTTTGAAAAGCTCTTTTTTAACATCAATAGGTGCCTGTCTAGATACATCAAGCGCCTCCTGTATAGTCAACTTTTTACCTGTGGCTCTCTCAGCCGCTTGTTTTAATTCTGGAGATATTGAAACAGTCCTTGATATTTTTTGTACTAGATCTGGTCTTTTCTGTGCTAGCTCTTGTTTCTCCTTTGAGCTTAACCTTTGGAACGCTGCTCTTTCTTCCTTTGCAAGCCTAATCTCTTCAATTTTGTTTGCTTGTGTTTTCGCACTCTGCTCATGTTCTTTGATAAATGCTGACCTTGACCTAATACCAGTATCAGTTGATCTACTTTGTTGCTCTAGTTGTTTTCTTTTCAAAACTGCTTGATCATAAGATTCTTTTGCTGATTGATACTCTGGTGTTGATTGCTGCTGGGTTCTAATGTTTGCTTGTTCTTGTTGAACTTTCTTTAGATCAGAGCTACTATAAACTAGAACTCTGGAGTCTCTACCGCTTCCAGGAGCAACAACTTCAAAGTTATATTTAGTCCTTTCTCTTTGTGACAACTGCTTTGCTTCACCAGAAGTGATAGTTTTAACTCCAGATTGAGTTATTGCTTGGTTTAATGTATTATCACTTAAAGAGTTCAAAGCCTGTCCTGTTTGCTTCACAACTTCTTGCTGTGATTCAATAGAAGATGTTAGTTCAGTTCTTTTTTGTTGTAATTCAGAAAGTTCTACTTTTTTTTGTTCAATTTGAGTATTCTCATCAACAGCATCTACCATGTAAATAGAAAAGCATAACTTATTTATATTAAATCGTGAGAAAGCGGTTAAAATAGAAGTATAAATCCACCAGCGTAAAAATTCTTTGGGGGAATAAAAACACTAGTGGAACCAGTTTTTTGCGGAAACCAGCAAAACCGTTTTTAGTGAGGGGAATATAGACACCCCAGACCAAACGTTACGATTATGAAAGCCGATTCATCCACACCTCGGCAAACAGTGTATAACTTAGGTAGAGATGTGAATAAACCTCTGGATTGTGAAAACCATATAGAAGCTGGTAATATTGGACTAAGGAAAAAATACCTCTATATGGCTAAATTCTATGATTTCATTTCAAAACAATAAGAAATGACCTTTTTTGATTTATAAGTTTTTTGTAGAAAAAGGCACTTGACTACATTGACTACGTTTTTTAGGAATTTAACAAAAGCATATATATATGTGTGTGTATGGAAGATCTCAAGCTATAGCTGCTCTATAATTTATATAAATATGTAGTCAATGTAGTCATATATATATATATAGGCGAATTTGACAGCTACAGCCTTTCTACCTCCATTTTTTTTGACTACGTTTTGGAACCCCCAATGTAGTCAATGTAGTCAACTTTAGACTCGTCATTTTGAAAAGTGTAGTAAATGTAGTTCAAACGTAGTCAGATGGGCGACCACATTTTCTTTTATAAAACTTTCGTATGTTATGACAAATAAGAAGTAGTACAGGGTGGACATAATATCAAAAAGTTAATAAACAATGAATCAATAAAAAAGAATAGAAAGAAAAGCATTGTTAAGAAATAGATGTTAAAAAAATATAATTCGAGTTATATTTATTTAGCGTTTACTTCTTAATAAACCTTTCTATTTAGCGAGAGCTATCTTAAAAAAAAAGAGGCATGATGACAGGATTAACTAGATTAGATACTCCATTTTATTGGTTTGAAGAGAAAAATAATTTGATGTATTTTGTTACTGGTACACTCGGAGCTGAAATAGATGATAGTCATGAAGAGATGGTCAGAAAAGAAGTTTCAACGTTTGATAAATTCAAAAGAGCTGAGGTCACAATCGAAAAAGCAAACAACAAAACAATAATTCGAGATTGCTTTATCATAACAATTGATGGCAAAACTGAAATAGTGGAAGATACTAAAAATAAGAATGCAAAACTTTTAGCACTACTAAAGAAAGCAACGAACTCAATCAAGATTAAAGATAATATTGGATCAAAGGAGCTTGATGGATTCCTAGCTTGCGTAAATAAACTAGAGGTACAAAAGTCACTGGCAACAGATTGCTTCTGTTATATCAACGGTAAATTCAGAACCCAGCATAAACTCTACCAGGAAGTTTTTGAGAAAGAAGATAATACTGTAATAAGAAAATGGATCAGATCAGAGCCACAAGAATACTATTCTACTTTTCAAACATTTCCATATGATCCAAGTGTTGCAAAGCAAGTGATTGAACACATCAACACTAAACTAAAAAGAATAAGTAAAGATGGAAGGGATGAGAGAGAATACATTAAATTAATTATTGCGTGGACTATTGCTGGAATAATAAAGTTCGAGCTTAGGAGATTAGGAGTTGGGTGCTTTCCATTATTATGGTTAGTTGGTGTTGGTAATACAGGAAAAACAACAAGGGCAAGTTTATTCTCAGATGTGATGTATAACAGTATAAAGAAAGATCCAGGACATTTGGAAGGAAGCTTTGGAGCAAGACTTCAAGATTGTAATCCAGATACATACCCATTGTTTTTTGATGAGATTACAAAGCTGCCTAAACATAACACAATGAAAGTATTCGGTACTAGCGGAGAGTTGAAGATTCCAAAAGGGAATAAAGGAGGAGGGCATAGAGAACCCACTATATTCAAGCCTTTGATTCTTGCTAGTAACTTTGCAAACATTTCTGATCCAGCGTTAAAATCCAGGATTACTTTTTTAGATTATAATGGGTTTGATAATAATGATCTGCCAGAAAATACTTTTGATTTTTTACAAGACAACATCATACATCTAGGTTGCGGCATCAGAAACTATATTGAAGAAAATCTTAATGTAGAAGAAAAGGTTACTGAGCTTAGAGGGAAGCATGTTGAACACAAGGGTAGGGACATGGATAAAATGTTATACTACAAGATTGGAGAGTTTGTTTGTGATGATATTGGAATATTGCCAGACGTAAAGATAGGTGATGATTTGATTCTTCATGGTGATGTAGATCAGGTTGTTGATAAGACAAAGGCGTTAAAGCAAGTAATTGATAAAATAATATTATCGAGTGAGCTTAGGTATTCAAATCACATTGCCACCGTTGGATCAACGCTTAGAAATAAGGTATTAACAAAAGAGGAGTACAACCATTTTGATAACAGGGGAATTTATTTTACATCAACATTCAAAGGTATTTATATTGGAAAAAATATGTTGAGCAAAATTAATGATGAGCTGCATCGGATTGGTATTCCTCCAGTAACAAAACTTAATTTGTTAGCGGAAGAAATTGGGAAAACTTACCAATCAAATAATCCAGTAAAGATAATCTGCGAGGGTGATGAGGGTGGTGCAACAATTAAAACAACAAAGAGGTGTTTCATGTATTGCACTGCGCATGAGCTAAATGATGAGGAAGAAGAAAATGAATAAAAAAGAATGTAAAGATTTTGATCATAATTTCAAAAAAGATGTTAATTATTGCGAATATAAACATTGTACCAAATGTGGAGTTTGTAAATGTAGAAACTCATTGTGTGAACTTAACAAAAGGTGCGAAGATGAGATGTGAAGGAGAGATAAAATCTAAGATTTTTGAATTAGGCATTAAAATGGAGATTGCCAAAGAAAAAGGGAACGACTTTGAAGTAATAGAACTATACACAAAAATTAAAATGTTAATATGGGTGCTTGAAGATGATTGTAAAGATAATTTACCAGTGTCCAGGATGTAATAGCAAAAACATAATTGAAGGTAATAGATTTAGTGATTTTTCATGTGAAGATTGTGGAATTAATTTTAATAAAGAAGATAGTGTAAGGTGCGACGATGAATGAAAAAGAAATCAAACAAAAGGGGAGAACAATGACATATGCAAGAAAAGACAACATATTAGTAAATTTAAATAATGTAAAAACATTAACAATAAATGGAAAAAGTATTTTTTTCAATTACGAAGAAAGCAATCCAATTCAGTTTGATTTTCCAAGTGAAATCCATGCTGGGATTTATTGGGCGAGGATTCAAAGCACTCTATCAAATGATTTGGTTCAACAGCTAGACACACAGGAGAAAGAGAATGGCAAGTAGAAGGCGACAGATGAAAACAGTAGAACTATTTAGTGGAACAAAATCGTTTAGCAAGTTTGCAGAGTTACAAGGACATGAAATAAATTCTATAGCAGAAGGTGTCGACAAAGTTTGGTTAATAGAGGAAGAAGATGAATAACAAATGCCCAACATGCGACGAAATGAATTTATCAACGTGCGATGAAGAAATTATATGTGATAATTGTGGAAGTGCATTTGCGCTTGAGTATTTAGGAATGTATGAAGAAGGAAGCAATGATCGAATTGATGAAGGTTTTGAATCAGAAGAATGGAAAAAACAATACTTAGTACGCAAAGACGAGGAAAAAAGATGAAAACTGAATACAAACTGTCAGAGTGGGAAAAACTGAATAGAAAATTGCTTGTACATGAATTTATGATGAAACACGAATTTACAGTTAAAGAAGACTTAACTGATATTGTGTGTCTGAATACATATAGAAAATTTGTAACATATAAGTTTGTTGAAATGACTAAAATTTTTAATCAGTGTTTCGAGTGCAATATAAGATACAGATTAGACGAACTAAACGATAATATAAATGAATTTATAGCCAGAGACAAAGAGGAGAGCAAATATGAGTGAAGAAATGATTTTTAGAAGTTATGGGCGTGGCAATTCAGAAATAGGTGTAAAGTGTTGCGACAAATTAATGAATATAAAAAATTTAAAGGGTCAACATTTTAATGACCATCCTTTTACTTTAGAGTGCGAAGTTTGTAAAAATAAATTAATTAACTTTTTGAAGAGGTGTGAAGAATGAAGATTCAACATAGATGCTGTAAGAACTTATACTTTGCAAGAGGTTTATTTAATGTCAGAGATGAGGATGAAATATATATTGAAATTAGTGGTGTAAAGATGTGGGATGTTGAATTTTGTCCGTTCTGTGGTGTTAAATTAAAATTAGATATACCAAGAAAGGGTAGATTACTTAAGGATATAAAGAAATCTGACATGGATATAGTACCAGATGAAAAAGGAAATTATAGCTTTTGTCCATATTGTAAACAAACAAATGATGGGTCTTGTGGTCAAATAATGTATTGTTGTGGCCAACCATTGTAGATTATAATCACTGTGAGATGTGTGGAACAAAATGGCGAGACATTGAAGAAACAAAATTAATAAAACGACAAATAATAAGATGACTGAAACAAAAAACATGAGAGAAGCAAAAAACCACAAGTGCCATTATTGTGAAAAACAACAGGCTGTTGCATGGTATCCAGATATGATGGATTTTGAACAATTCCCATATTGCAGAAAGTGTTTGGATGCACTTAAAACAAAATTAATGATGGAGATATTCAGTATAAAATGAGCTGGCACTGTTAATGGACAAAGAGGACGAATGAGATGATAATAAAGTTACCTAAACAAATAACAAACATAATGGCACACATAATTAGCCACGGATATAAAGCATATGTAATCGGTGGTGCGGTAAGAGATTTTAAAATGAATTTTGAGCCACACGATTATGATATATTTACAAATGCAAAAGGAGAAGAACTATTGAAGATGTTTCCAGAAGGAAATGTGATTGGTGGTGAGGAACGCCAAGAAAAGATATTGACTGTTATGGTTGCTGGCGTAGAGGTATCAACATTTAGATTAAATGGGGATAGGACTGAAATTGGAAATAATCTAGAAGATCATCAAAAGACTTGCGATTTTTTAATGAATGCGATAGCTTGTGATATAAATGGAGTTATTGATAAAAATAATAAAATCAATGAACAAGGTCTAAATGATATTGCAGAAAATAGATTAAAGTTCGTCGGTAATGCACAAGATAGAATTGATGAAGACCCACTTAGAGTTTTAAGGGGTATCAGATTCATATTAAAATATAACATGATGTGCGACAAGAATACTCTTAAGATATTACTAAGTCATGATGTAAACGTCCCTAAAGAAAGAATTAGGGAAGAACTTATGAAAATACTTTCGTTGGAATTAGCTAGTAGTTTTTTAAAATATATTGCGAGATTCTTACCTAAAAGTATAATTCATTTTAAAGCGTTTTTACCAGGGGGGCATTGGCATAATGAAACTCCGTATGCGCACGCTGAGAATTCGTTCTTAGAAATGAGCAAGGTGACAAATGATCCGTTATTGAGAATGGTTGCGTTGTTGCATGATAATGGGAAAAGTGATACGCGAACAGAAGAAGATGGCGTAGTTCATTTCTATGAGCATCATAAAGTTGGTGCAGATAATGTAAAAGAATGGATGAACGAATATAAATTTAGCAGTGCCGAGATTAAGTATGTAACTACATTCATCTATAATCATATGCACGGATATACAGAACAAGATCCAAGTAAGAAATCTTACCTGAAATTGTTTGTCGCTCTTGATGATGCGGGGATAACAATAGAAGAATATGTTATGCAGTTGTATGCAGATAATCAAGGCAATCTAGCTAAACCAAGAATCAAGTTCGGAGACTTCATTAAAGACAATGTGTACATAAAAAAGTATTACGAACTGAAGTTTACAAAAGAGCCGTTCAAAATATCTGACTTAGAGATAAGCGGGAAAGACCTTATAACTAAATATGGGTTTAAACAAGGAAAAGAATTAGGAATGTTATTGAAAGAAATATTTAGACTTGTTCAAGAAGGAGACTTAAAAAACATAAAAGCAGACATTCATCACTTTGTTAAAACTAAAACTAAAATAAATGCTGAATATGGTAAAGAGACTTCTGAGACAATTAATACACCAATGGTAGATAACCATGTATTTTGTAGGTGTGGATTTTATGGGCATAGAAAAAAACTTTACATTGACAAAGACATAGAGCAACACCATCCAAGAAACAGAAATAGATTGTATTTGTCAGATCCAGACTATTATAAGAAAGCATACTATACTACTTTTGAGTGTTGTCCTGATTGTACGAGAGCTTTATTTGCTGATTGTAAACCAGCGCTATTGATATCAGAAGAGAAATATATTGAGATACTAGATAGAAGGCAAACAAAGGAGAAGAGACTATGGAAGATGGATTAATAACTAAAACTAAAATAAATTCAGGAGATAAAAATGGAAAAAATAACAGACCAAGAAATTGAACAAAGAATAGAAAAATTAAGGTGTGATAACTGGAAAGTACAACATTTACTTACAGATGTAGGACAATTTCATACTTGGAATGAACAACTACAAAAGAGTCTTTTTAAAATATTACATATAAAAAAAATATTTAACGATAAAACAGGGTCTGTATATTATATTGAACAAAATTAGGAGGGAAAAATGGAAATTGAATATAAACAATTTGTTGTAGTGCCTAAAAAGCCCTACATGAGCAGAGGAAAGATTGCAAGTCAAGTGGCGCACGCATCCTTTGTGGCATTAGAAAAACAAAGAGGATTCGATGGCACAGGAGCAGTAGATGTCGAAGGTGGAAATCTCGTAAAAGACTGGAAACAATCTGGAATGTGTGTTATTGTTCTGGAATGCCCCACTCAACAAGAACTATTTGGTATTGCTAAATACTGTGAGCAATGGGGCGTCCAACATCATCTATATATTGATGAAGGTATGACAGAGATTCCAATGGGAACAGCAACAGCGTTTGCAACAGGAATAGTGCCTAAAGAAAAGCAATGGATGTTCAGTCAATTAAAATTGTTTACAGATAAGCAAAACCTTTTTAAGAGGTGGAAATGATGAATAAAACAGACAAGCAAATTTATATATACTTTGTGTTATATGGAGTATTTGTAATAATGACACTTATTTTATTATTGTTATATAAAACAACAATACTAGCGGCAATAACATGTGTTGCGGCAATTTGGTTTGGTTTTATGACGTGTTTTTTCCTCTACTTTGCGGCGCGCGATACGTTTTGGTGGATAGGATGAGAAAGATAGTTAAACAAATGAAAAAAGTAGAAGTGACTAAAGTTTTTTGTGACATATGTGGTGGTGATTGGTATACCGTTTGTAGAGCATGTAAACGTGAGATATGTAAAAAACATACTGTTAAAGAAGAGGACACTAATAGCGACTATTCAACTTATTATTGTAATGAGTGCAATAAAATAAAGGAACCATTTAAGTTAAAAATAAGCGAGCTGGATGAACAGGTTGATGAAATAGATCGAGAGATGGGAGATGCGTTAGCGGTTTTTAAAAAAGGGTTGGACAACAAATGATAAAAAAAGAAAGCGTAATAAACGCAGTTAAGCATTGGTGTAAGTTAACCCCTATTATAGGTAATGCGATATTGCATGAGTTGAATTTGTTAGAAGGTAAAGATTTAGAAGATCATATTAAAATAATAACTACATTGATGAACCGATCACAAGACAACAGCAACAAATAGTAGAAGATAATATGCTACTAGGAATGAAGTTTGCGTACAAGTGGTGTGATAAACGATTAGATTATGATGATTGTAAACAGAATGTTTACTTGGCGTTTTGCTAACGCTTTTTTTAAAGCAAATAAATCACAGTCACCCATCGCAAAGATGAAAGACAAAAACGAGGTATAAAACATGACAAGTATAGGACAAGCAGCAGACGAGCTGATTTCAACAAAAATGAAAAACATTGCAGATTTGCAAAAAGTAGATGTGAATGAGGAGATTTACAACGAAACAAAAACAAATGCAGCAAATGAAAAGTATGAGGTTTACTGGATCGAAAGAGAAGGATACCAATACAGAATACCGTACTCTGTTCTTGATGCAATCAAGTTGCTGCGAAGAGAAGTGAAAGAAGGAAAGACAGAACCTTTTGAGCACTTCAAAGTAATAAAAACAGGTACAACAAAGGATGATACAAAATATTCAATACGGATTTTGTAGTCCTTGCCCTTCGGGGTTTTTATATTTATGGAGAATATATTGCGTATAAAAATGATTTTTATTATGTAGAATATAAGTGCGACGATGAATGAAAAAGAAATTAAAATAAAAGAAGAATGGATTGACATGATGACAAGTGTTGGAGACTGTTCAAGTAAACATTATAATATAAGATGTACTAGATGTGGTGAATATTGTGCAAAATATACTGTTAAAACGGATAATTCAAAAGAAAATGTAGATAATGAAGTTATGTCTATGGAAGAAATCAGAGCAACACCAATTAGGGAACTAATTCCAAAAGTTAAAAATAAAGGATTAAAAAGCGACTACAATATTATCAAAAAAAAAGAAAAGGTTTCCCAAACCCATCCAAAAGAAAAGGGATGTATTGATCCCTTAAAGGGTGTGGCTTATTAAAATGGTAAAACTAGAAGAAAATTTAAAAATGACAATCCATCTTGATGTTAAATTATCCCTATGGAATGCAATTAAGATCCGAATTGCTGGATTTAAAGAACTTGATTTCAAGGGCTTACTTATGAAAAAATGATAAATAATAATATAAACTTTGAATATCCATTACAATGGACTCAAAACCAATCACGAACAAAAATAAGAAAAAGAGCTGCATTTAAAATAAAAAGTGTTAGTTCTGCAGGTGATGAGCTTTTTAGAGAATTAAAGCGTTTAGGTGCAAAAGAATGTATTATTAGTAGTAATTTAAGGGTTAGGATGCGAGGAGATGGATTCTATGCAAACCAATCTGTTGATGATGTTGGTATTTCTGTATTTTTCAAATTAAAAGGAGACAATAAAGTTATGTCTTGTGATAAATGGGATAAGATAGAGCATAATATTTGGGCTTTATGTTTGTCTATTTCTGCTATTCGTGGATTAGAACGATGGGGTGGAAGTTCTCTTTTAGATGGATTATTTACAGGATTTAAGGCATTACCATATAATCCGACTACTGTAAATGAAACACAATATTTTGAAAATGTAAATTCTAGGGAAGAATTACGTTCAAGATATAAATTTCATGCAAAAGAATTACATCCAGATATGCTTAATGGTGATGCTGTAAAGTTTAATACTATGGCTGAGCAATACTATAAAGCTAAATTGAGATTTTAAAGTAATAAAAACAGGTACAACAAAGGATGATACAAAATATTCAATACGGATTTTGTAGTCCTTGCCCTTCGGGGTTTTTATATTTATGGAGAATAAAATGAGGATGAGGAACTGTACTTATTGTGGAGATATTGTGAGAACTGAAAATAAGTTTTCGGTTGTTTGTGATAAATGCAGAAGAAATACTACACCAAGAAAGGTGATGAAGAAAGGAGAGTTAATGGAGGATGAAAAGTTAAAATGAAAGAACAAACATTACCAGAAAAACAGGACAGTATCGAGATTTTGAGATCAGCAAAGGGAACATACACATGGAAGATTAAAAGATATTTTGAATTTAAAAACAATGTTGATGCTAGTGTTGTTATTCAAGAAATTAAAGACTCTGACAAAAGACTAAGAAAAGAGTTTTTATTTGTGGAAGGGTGAAGATGACAACTAAAACAATGTGGATAGACCTTGAGACTACAGGTCTTGATAGTGAAAGGAATGGGATAATTCAAATGTCTTATTTTATTGAGATAGATAAAAAAGTAGTAACGTCAAGGAACTTTGATATTCAAGTATTTGAAAGCGATGAAGTCGATGCAAAGGCGCTTGAGATTAATGGAAAAACTATGGAGCAAATAAATAGTTATGAGCCACCAGAGTTTGTGTTTGCTAAGATAATGAAGAACTTAAACAGTTTTATTGACCGTTATGATAAAGATGACAAGTTATATATTGCTGGATATAATGTTGATTTCGATTTAAAGTTTCTTAAAAAGTTCTTTGAAAAAAATGGTAGTTCATTCTTTGGATCATACTTTAATTATAGAAAGTTAGATGTGATTAGGATAGTTGATTTTTTAGAGATCGAAGGAAAGATTCCAAAACTGATAAGCCATAAACTAAAAGATGTGTGCGACCATTTCGGAATTAAGATTGAGGCTCATGATGCAGTTAATGACATAATGGCAACCAAACAGTTGTACGATAAAATTAGGGAGATAAAATGAATTTTCAAAAATTAACATTATTCATCTTTACGTTGTTATTTTTAATTGTGGTTGTTTATATGGTTTATACAACTATAGAGTTTCAAGAAAGAGATTTAGAAGCACATAACTATTGTTTGTCGATTGGTTACGAGAGAAGCAATCTTGGGTTTTGTGAAAAGAAGGAAGATGGAAGGTCATGTTAAGTCTGATAAATGCGATGATAGCTTGTAACATACGACACCTTTATATATTATAGTGTAATATATTCTAATGAGGTTAGGAAATGACAAAACCAATTAAATATAAAAAACAATGTCAGCATGAGTTTGTTGATTTGCAGATTGATTCAAAATTCTATAAGAAGTGCGAGAAGTGCGGATACATGGAGAAGGTGAGATGAAAACAATAAAAGCAAATTACGAAATTAGGATATTTAATAAAAATACAAGGAAAGCGAAAGTATTTAGTATTTTTACTAAACTCAAACATGAGAAGTTGAAGCAAAAAATAATAGACGTAATTTCTGAAATTTCAGAAATCTCACGTACTGGATTATGGTGGGGGAAAAATAAAAAATGATAGGATTTATTATAAGAGTATTTTTAGGAATAGTTGCAGTTGGCGGATGCTTGCTTTTATTTATGGGCTGGTATGGAAACCTTGAAGGATTGAATGAAGTGATGTGCAACACTAGCAAGTATGTTGGCTTTTGTGAAAGCAAGGGTTATGATAGTCATACCATGTATGGCATGGATCATTATTGTATTGGCAAAAACGATAGAGCTAGAAATTTTATTACGGATGACTGTAATCCAATGTTTGTGGGAGAAGTAAAATGAAAACCAGATCACTACTTTCGATTGCAGAAATGTCTTGCATGGTTGCGGTAATATTTTTACTTGGATTTTTATTTGATGACTTTGTAAAATATAACATTGCCAGATGGCTTTTGTCTTGCATGATAATAGGAGCATCTAATGCAATTATCTGGAAAGATTTGAGGAATTATTATATTAAAATAAAAAACCGAAGATCATATCCTCGGAGAAAGCTTACTTGCACTTAATTGTGTACTTTTTTTTGCCTGTGTCTTTTGTTTCTTCACTGAAACAATCAATTAGTTGGCATGGTTTTCTTAATTTTTTTATGGCTTTTATGTCTTGTTTCATTTTACTTCCTCGTTATGTAATACTTTCCAGGTTTGAACATTACCAGGTCTTTAGTGTGTGCAACAACCCATGGTTTTGTAGTTAGCCACTTTTTAGCCCATTCTTTAGCGTGCTGAATAGCAACAAATGTCTTTTGTGCAGCAGTAGAGTAAGTTCTCTTACCATTCTGACCAAATCCTACTGGTCTCATTATCTTATATCCTGATTTTAAATTCATTTTCTTTGTCCCCTGATTTTGACTCCTATAAATTTTTTCATAGGTTCGTTTTGCTTGACGTCTGTAATATTGCAGCCACCTTTCTCACTATATTTGTACTTGACCCATGCGTTTATTTTCTTATTGTATGCTTGATATGTTGTCATCCTATTTCCTCTTCAAACCCATACCCCACATGTTTTTTAGTCTCAAGTGGAATCTCATCTAATTTAGATTTTATTTTAGTAATACATTCTTTACCCATTGTGGTAATAGTAAAGAAGAGAGTATTTATATTAAATCGTGTTATTCACGCCAAAGCTCCTTTTGGAACTTACCATCATCAAGCATCTTATTTAAAGTTATAGCAGTGACCTTATCTATCTTATTGTGCCTCAAAAACGTGCTATACAAATTAACAGAGAACTCCTCATTTCTCAAGTTAGCCCTTTGTTCTTTAATAAAATCATACAAAGAAATCAAAGTCTTGTGATATTTTCCCTCTGCCTTCACAACCCTATCTTTATACTCATCCCTAACTTTTAGTTTTGTTGCATTACGATCTTTAGTGATTGCCTTTTTAGTCTCCCTGGTAAATTCGGACATCTGAGACTTCATCGAGTTCATTTGAGATTTGTACTTATTGATACTTTCCTTGTACTTCTCCTTCAAGTCCTCCATTTTGGCATTCATTGCATTCCTAACTTTGTTTGCTGGACTCTCATCTTCCGATGTTAGTTTTAGGATTGCTGCATCTTTCCTTGATTCATACTCATTCATATCAAAAAAGAATCCTGTAGTGTCTGAGAACCTACCCAGGAAGTCTGGTCGGCATGCTCCCATATCCATCTCCTTTTTTCCCCTAATACATAATTGACGTTTTCTTTTGTATGAGAAGAACTTAAAGTATCCTCTTATGTCTCCATCGGGACAATATGTGTGTATGCAAAGCCTAGTACGGAATATTGCGAAGTAGATTTTAAGCATGAATACAGAAGGGATCACTAGAAATATGAATAGATTTTTTTTTCTGATTGTAACGAACTTTTTTACTAATATCTTCTGTAGTTGTGTTGATGCGTCACCAGCGGACATTCCAATAACTGCCTCATCAAATACTATTGATTGTCCTTTTTTTGCTCTATCAATTGCATCAATTAAATCGTTAGTTGAGAAAACTACTCTAGTAACATTAAATGATTGGTCACAATAATATGCTAGAGACATGGCGAGAGTAGATTTACCCGAACCCTCCATTCCCGACACTAATATAACAGCATCATGACCATTCTTCACTGGCTTGATTACATAGTTATCAAAGTTTGTTGCAAGGTTATTATCCAAATAATATCCAGGAGTTTTTAGCTTCATGCCATTTGGTTTGACATACCATTTGTCAGTGCATACTTTTACCATTTAATCATTGCTTATTTTTCACAACATGTTTTAGTAGAATCATTCTTTTCTTTAATGTGTCTACATTTGATTCTTTTATGTGTGCAGCAACTAAAAACAATAGTGAAATTGTTATCAGTATGCTATCTATAATAATATTCGGTTCAGAAAACCAGAGTGGCAATAACGACACAACAGTAAGGATATAACAAACATTGCTAATAGCACTATCTATTAGTATTGAGTTTTTAGTTACTCTTATTCTATCTTTAATTTCTAAATTCATTTTTCCTCCTTTATTAATTTTGGAGCATATGATCCTGAATATTGCTTACATAATTTCTTCCAAAACTTAATCTTCTTTGGATTTGAAATCCTCTTTATTGATCCATCCCATTCTCTAACAATTAATCTTTTCATCTTCATTCCTCAAATTGTGATCCAACCTGTGCAGCTTGAATCTTTACATGCGTTAGCATTCCTCTATCTTGCATTTGTTTTAATACAAATTGAAAGTATTGAGAAAACACTCTATCAATAGCCAACTTCAATGGCTTGATTACATAGTTATCAAAGTTTGTTGCAAGGTTATTATCCAAATAATATCCAGGAGTTTTTAGCTTCATGCCATTTGGTTTGACATACCATTTGTCAGTGCATACTTTTACCATTTAATTATCTTCTTTTTTTGGTTTATTCATTTCGCTATCAAGTATGTCATAGACTTTTCTCAGTGCATTAAAAAAGAACATCATAACTTGTATTGTCATATATATTGTTAAACAAATTAAAATCAATCCCATCTCTGGTGTTGGATCAATGTTTTGCAAAAATAATGTTAAAGTTTTTAGTTCACTTGTAAAATAAAAAAACATCTGACTTATGCAGTAAAATATAGTTAGCAATATAGATACCTTTCCTGTTATTAACATTAGCTTTTTATTTCCCATTTCAAATTTCATCTTTATTCCTCAAATTGTGATCCAGCCTGTGCGGCTTGAATCTTTACATGTGTTAGCATTCCTCTATCTTGCATTTGTTTTAATACAAATTGAAAGTATTGAGAAAACACTCTATCAATAGCCAACTTCAATGGCGTATTAACTCTTAGTTGTTCGCCTGTCTTTCTATAGATTTCTCCAAGTCTCGGTCTTGTTTTCTCCATATGTCCCATAATCATTTCTTTATCTTCATCTTTCATTTTCGGACTAAGTAGTTCTGCAATCAGATGTAGATTGTCAAATTGTACGAAATAGTAATCAAGACAGTTCTTTCCCTTGTCTCCAATTCCAGAAAGCTTCAATCTCACATATGTTTCATAGGCTTGCAATATCAATAATAGATAACCATTATTCATGTTTAATGTATCCATATTATTTTGCATATCATACGGATCATTCTTTTGTCTATTATCTTTTTCTACTTGAAGTGCAGTAAGTTCCGTTGATCTTAGATTCATATATAGATTCAGGTGTTTGGGCTTAAAAGTCTAGTGTTATTAATACTTTGCTGTAATAATATACAACGATTTACCAGTGAGACATTTAAGTCACACACTACAGTATATACATTACAGAACAAGGTGAGACATAAAAGTCACATTATGCGATATGCTGGCAATTACTAATGGTGGGGTTGGGGGGTTTTTTCGGTGGTTCAATAATAGTTATACATTATAACCAAAATGTCTAACATCTTTTTTGGTTTAGTCCACACATTAGCGTTAGATAAGTTTATATATATCGAAACTACTAAAAATAGTAAGACATGGACGTCCAATGAGGTTAAATTAAAATGAATGGAGAAACATATGAGCTGCAAGAAGATCAAGATAGAAATATGCCAAAAGATAAATTATATTTTATCAGTAGCATTGATGAAAAGAATAGGTTTTATGGTTTGAATATATCGCTTAACAAACGTGCTGGGTAAGACTATAGTCATGGTTGTAGTTATGCGTACGCTAACCAATTTATTGATGATGAACCACTAGAAGAGTTTTATGCGAAAGCATTTGATGATATAGCTGAAAAGAAATTTCAATCATTAATAGATAAGATACTGCCTTTGTAAGTAATACAAACAAAAGAGGGATTAGACAATGGAAAGAAAAGCAGAAGGATGGGAGTTCAACTTCTCAATATTATCAAAAATACAACAAGGAAAAAGATTTAGATGTCCGAATTGTAATAATGTACTTGATGTATTAAAACACTATAGAAAAAGAACAAAGGATTTACGATGCAGACTTTGTGGAACTGAAACAAAGAAGCCAATAGTTGAAGAGTTGTCTGCAAACACAAGAAGAAAGAAAGCTACGGTACAAACTCATGAATTATGGGATAGATTCAAGCTATTAAAAAAACTTAAAGATTATCGTATGAGAGAATTTCAGAGAGGTTTTATTGGATCAGAAAGAGTCATTAGAGATTTAGCGTTAGTATCACTTTTATTTCTTACTGGTGGGCGTGTCAGTGAACTAGTTGGAGTTTACAAACCAAGAAAAAACAGAAAGGATCCAAAACAATATACGGTGGAACCATTAAGAAGAAAACAGATTTCATTTGGTATGATTGGATCCACTAAATACATGGAAATAAAACATATGCCAGTATTAAAAAAATATAAGAAGTTTTCAAAGGGTGGTAAAGAACTTGAGACTGAGGTTGTCAATCTTAGTGGTGTATCAATGAAAAAGACAGCATTTAGGGATGTAATAATTGAGCTTGAGGCAGAAAAAGAGTTTTTCAAATATATCAAGGAATGGCTTGATGTTTTACCTATGGATCCAGATACACCAGTCTTTGCTTGCGCTCGTGCCAATGCTTGGCTAGTCACAAAAAGAGTTGATATTAAGGTATATAACCACTTTTTTAGGCATATGAGAGCATCAGATTTACTTAATTATTATGGGTTTTCAGAACAGCCTACTAAACTGTTTTTTAATTGGGCATCAACTGCAATGGTATCAAGATATAGTCATGTATCTAAGGCTGAGTTGTTGAGTTTAATGGTTACTGGAAGAAAACAAAGAGAGAGAGATAAGAAAGATTTGGAGGAGCATGATGAGAATAATTAGCGAACTAGCAAGATTTAAAGTATATTGCCCTAACTGTTCAAAAAAAGAGAGAGAGCAAAAACCAATTAAGTTTATGGTTATGGAGAAAGGTGTTTTATTTCTTTGTCCGAACTGCGGAAATCAAGAGTTTGACTTCACAAAGGAAGAATAAAAATGAAACCCTCTACCCACTAAAGTAGGTAGTTTCCAAAAAACAAAAGAAAAATGGTAAAAACAAAAAAGACGGTTAGCACACACAAACCACTTAACTTAAACTGTTCGGCAAAAAAGCCAAAAAGTTTAATGTGTGGTTCGTTCAACGTGCAACCTACAAAAGAAAATAATTATCCCTTAGTAATGGGTGATAATTATGAAAAACGAATACAAACACTTATTGAGGGGTATGTTAAAAAAAATGGTTAAACAAATTATTAATTCTAAAACAGAAGCAAATAAGGTTGATTCTAAGATTATTGAACAATTGACAAAAATCCAATTTAAACCTGATTTAGATTATTTTTATAATGTTGTTTTTGAAAATAAAAAAAGACCCGATTTTATCCTTAAAAATATCAAGAATAAAGAAAAATATTCTTTTATAATTGAAAATAAATTAAGATACACAAATTTACCTAATGCGAAAAAACAAGCATTAGGATATGCAAACTTTTTATTTGAAAATAATTTATTAACTGATCATTTTATTTTAATAATTACTGATGGTAAGTCTTTTTATGTTAGTAAATATAAAATAGAAGAGGAAATTGAATATTTAGAAGATATAAATTATATTGATTGTTTTGAAGATTTAACTAAAGATTTTTTTTCAACAAATTCTTCTTTGAATGAAGAAAAATTTATTTCTTTAGAAAATCAAAGAAATTTAAAAGAAACTTTTGATGAAATAAATAATAAACTAAGGGAATATGGTAAGAGTTCTGATGAAAAACTTCATCTAACTATGGCATTTTTATTTTTAAAATTAATTAGTGAAAATAGGGATTTGTTTGGAAAAACAAAATTCACAAAAGAATTAGATGATAATTTAAAGAATTTAGAAGTTACGCCTTCTGAAACAAATATTGGTAATGTATTTAAAACCATTTCGAAAATATTTGATAATAAATTCTCGTTTACAATAGATGACTATTTTGGAGATAATTTATTAATTGATTTGTGGACGATTATAAAACAATTAGATTTAGATAATTATGATTTAGATGTAAAAGGAGAAGCATTCGAATATTTTATTAATTATGGTGGCATAAAATCTGAAATAGGAGAGTACTTTACTCCAAGACATATAGTTAAATTTATTATAAAACTTCTAAATGAAGAGTTAAAAGACAGATGGTTAACCGATAAAAAAGGAGAAACTATGACTTATGTTGACCCTACTTGTGGGACAGGTGGATTTTTAATAAGTGTATTTAAAAAATTATTACAGGAAATAGGAGATGATAAACAATTATTAAAAAACATAAAAACTAAAAGTGTTTATGGGGTTGAATTAAGTAAAAGAACATCTGAAATAGCAAAAATGAATATGATTTTAGCTGGAGATGGACACATAAATATTTTTAATGAAAGTTTTTTAGAGTACAAGGAACATAATAAAAATAAATATAATGTGGCATTAGGAAATATGCCTTTTGGTAAAAAGATTAAAGAATCTTCTTTTGTCGAAGGCTTTATTGATGTAGTTAAAGAAGGAGGATATTCAATTTTCATAGTTCCTTCTGGAATTATTGGAACAACATCAAAAAAAGATTATATTCGAGTGAGAGAACGATTACTTACTGAAGGTAAACTATTAAAATTAATTTCTCTCCCACAAGGTGTATTCGCACCCTATACTTTTGCTAAAACATATATTATCTTTTGGAAAAAAGAAAAACCCATTTCTGATTATGATATCGAATTTTTTGATTTGCAAAATGATGGGTTTACCTTAAATAAATCAAGAGATAAATTAAGGGGAGAATCTGATATTCAAATATATTTTAAAAATAAAAATAAATTAATTTCAGAAAAAAGCATTTTTTACATTAATTCTAAGAAAATAATTGATATTGAAAAAAATAATAAAAATATTTTAGAATTAAGTAAAATTACAGAAAAAAAATTACAATTAAATGAAAAAATAAAATTAATGAAAAATCAACTTTTAGAAATTAATGAGAAACAGCAATCTCATGAAAAACAAAATAGAATTTCAGAAATACAAAATGAACTAAAAGAGATATCTAAAAAAGAAAAAATTCTTGAGGAAGAAAATAAGCAATTAAATTATAGTCTTAAATTTTCAATACATGGAGATGAAGAAGACGATATGTCAGGGGATGATTTTTTATCTCTTGAAGATGCAACTGATTCCATAGTTAGAGGGCCTTTCGGAAGTTCAATAAAAAAATCTATCTGTGTTAGTAAAGAAGAAGGAGAATATAAAATATATGAACAAAGTAATGTAATCTCTGAAAATTTTGACATGGGTAGATATTATTTAACTGAAGATAGATTTGAAGGCTTGAAAAGATTTGAAATTAAAGAAAATGACATACTCATGACTTGTGCGGGAACATTAGGAAAAGTTGCTTTAGTTCCTAAAAACTTTGAGAAGGGTATTTTTAATTCTGTATTGATGAGGTTTAGAGTAAATGAAACTAAAATTATTCCTAAATATTTAAAATTAATTTTAGAATCAAAAAGAATTCAAGGACTTTTAGTAAAAGATTGTATAGGTGTAGGAATAAAAAATATGATTCCAACAAATGAATTGAAGAAAATAAAAATCCCTGTTCCTTCAATTGCAGAACAGAAAAGAATAATCAAAGAAATGGAACAATTGAGTAAAGAAATTAAAAAATATGAAACTAAAATAAATGACGTTTTAATGGTTAAAGAAAAAACAATAAATTATTTTACAAAGTAAAATTATACCTTTTTATAAGATGAAAATTATTTAATATGCTTTTTATACAACCCTTCCAAAATATCAATAAAACTTTTTAATCCTCCGCTAGTTGGTATTTCAGTCATTTCGTCATCATGACTACGCTTATCACATTTCCCATTAATCATCCTTAGTTTTCCTTTTTCATCAGAATTTATATCTATTCGTGTTAATAACTTACTATCTAATATGGAAAATTGTGCTTTTTTGCAATCATTAGGAATTGTATTTCCTGACCTTTTCTTATAATATAATTTTGTGTAACTTTCAACTGCTTGTCTTATCATATTGGCACAAGTTTTTCTTTGTTCTGAAGTTCCATTAAAAGTTTCTTTAGCTTGATTTATATAATCTTCAAAATGATTCGAAGCTTTAATAGTAAATTTAGGACCCTCTAAACAAAATCCATAAAATTCAATATATTTTGGCAATTTATGTTTATACCTAGTTATAACAACGTCCGACACGGATTGTTTTAAATGTGACATGATGTAAACTTGAATATTTTTAGTTAAAAGTTTTTCAATTATATTTGAAATGAAATTATTTGTATGTGCATCATCCATTGATTGAACTGGATCATCTATTAATATAAATGAAAAAGAATTATTACTATCAACTATTTGACTCAAATAGATACTTAATCCTAAACAATTTAGATGTGCTTCGCTTAGAATTGGAACTGCATATTTATTAACGCCAAAACAAGATGCAATAAAATTAATTTTGCTACCATTACATTCAATATCACAAATTCTAATCTCTTCATTAGGATTTAATAAATCATACCATTCAATAATCTTAGCTTTATGACTATCAATTAATTCAGATAATTTGGAATCTCGAAATTCTTTTAATTTGGAAATATTCTCTTTAAATTCTTCTTCTAGTTTATTTATTTTAAATTCATTAAACTTCTTGGTAGCTACCTTTAGAAAAATATCTAGCTTCTCAATCCCTAGTAATTTCATAAATTGATTGTATCTTTCAACTGGAGAAGTATTGATGAAACTTTGTAAACCATGTTGATAGATTATTGGTTTATCTTGTGATTGTTTTATTAATGAATTTAAATTATCAAAACTTACATTGTCAATTAAAACTCTTGATTCTGTTTCAGAAATATATTCTCTACGAATTGTTTTATTATCATTATCTATTTTGATTATTGATTCAACGAAGGGAGTTCCATCAAAATGAATATTTTTAATAGTATCTTTAAATTCAATTTTTGAACAAGCATTTTCTTTTTTGTATATTGTTCCAAAAAATAAGTATTCTATTATTTCAGCAAAACTTGTTTTTCCTTGTCCATTTGGACCATAGATTATGACTAGATCATCATCTAGTTCAAACTCTTGTTCAATATTAAATCCTCTAATTCCTGCAACTTTTAAATTAATTAATCTCATTTACTTTTTCCTCAACATAAGAATTAATTATTTCAGTAAATTCTGAAGAATTTTCATCAAAAAATTTACCAATTATTTTTTTCATTAATTGATTCTCTTTAAAGGATTCTTTGATATCAGTTTTTATTGAATCGTCCATAAATGTATTATTTGTTGTTTAAATATAAATCTTTCGAACGAAGTAAGTGTAAATGTCTGAAGGACTAAAAGCCCCCTCTTAATAAATTTCTTTTACAAAGTAAAAGGCTATATGTGCGTAGCACCTGGACTCCCCCTCTTTTGTTTCTTTTTTTAAAAGAAAAATGAGATTTAGACTAGTGAAAATTTAATTGCGTATAACATCAGGATTTAACGAAGTTTCCCGTAGGGAAATTTGGGTGGAAAAATCTGCAAGATTTTGAAACCGTTAAATCCTTGTTATATTTCCCGAAGGGTTGATTTTTAGTGCAACGATGCCGTAGGCAAAAAATCAAAGTTGTATTTAAGTTCCAATAAATTTCGACCGAAGGGAGTCTATATGTCCGAAGGACTAGAATTCCCCCCTTTTGTTTCTTTTTTTAAAAGAAAGAATGTTTTTAATTTTTGAATAAATTGTCTTTATGGTATTTTAAATAATAAATTCTTTTTTCATCCATAGGTAATAAAGAGTATGTTTTTCCATCGACTAAACTTAACTTACTACAAGTCATTTTAGATAACCATGGAGAGACTAACATTTTCTTATCTTCATTAAATGAAATATATCCTCTATCGAATAAAAAATCATAAGTAGGCGTAAACATAAATCCATTTTTAGGATCTGTCTTTTCATCTTTTTCAGAACGAGCCCATGGTTTAATATGTGAGGCAATTAACAATCTATCATCTGAAACCATTGTAATTGGACAAAAAGGACATTCGTTTAGAAGTTTTTTTCTATATTCTCCTTGACCTTTTCTAGCCCTAACAATTATTTCTTTTTCATTTTCAGATAAAGTTTCATCTTTTGTGATTGTTTCTTCTTCTTTAGTTATTTCTTTAATTGGAGATTGTTCTCCAAAATAATCAACAAATAATTTCCAATAATAAGTTATTTCACCAGCTGGTGACTTTAATTTTAATGTAGAAAGATACGTTATGTTTGGTAATGAAATTTTTCTAATTAATTTATATGTGGAATCTGTAGAATTTATATAAACACGAGGAGGAGTTATTTGGTCTTGATGTGAAATATTAAACTTTATAATCTCATTAGGAAGGGCATTAATTTCATCAAAATAATCTTGCCAATTTTTTACAAGTTCATTTTTATTTCTATATGGTTGTTCAGGATTATGATACTCTGTTTTTACTTCTTTTAAATATTTTAATAAATCAGATTTAAGAATAAAACAAGTTCTAGTAAAATCATCAAAAAAATCAAACAATGATTCATTTTCGTTTCCGATATAAAACTTAGCTTCGCCATGACCTCCACCAAGTTTATTTTTAAGAACCCAACAATCAGGAACAGTCATTTTTTCTT
>Ga0222626_1000203_pt1 | contig 41638 bp, 36 predicted proteins | sample AntAcemetageno91_FD_179862 | JGI IMG/M metagenome (GOLD analysis project Ga0222626, IMG submission 179862) | Saline water microbial communities from Ace Lake, Antarctica - #91 | ecosystem: Environmental > Aquatic > Non-marine Saline and Alkaline > Saline | place: Antarctica: Ace Lake | collected...
GCGCTGAAAGCGCGTTCCTCAACTTTAGCTCACTTTAGGCACTTTAAACTTCAAACTTTTGGACTTCACCTTATACGGAATAGTGAGCATACAAAAATACGTCATCGTATTTATGAATTAGAGCACTTAGGGGCTTGGCCCCATAAGCGCTAAGATATTTTTTGCATCGGAAGGACTGTGGAAGGTTTACTGAAAAAGATGAACATCGAACATCGAACGTCCAACATCGAATGTTGAATGAAAGAAAAAACAAGGGCAAGGATTTCGTTAAAAAAAATTACGGAGCGAAGCGACATCATTATTCGACGTTGGACGTTCAATGTTCGATGTTCGATGTTGGACGTTCATCTTTTAATATGTTGGACGTTCATATTTCAAAACAAACCTGTACGGCATAAATGTAACCAGTGAATGTTTACAAAACGACTTAGCGCTTACGCGCCTTCGCCCCAATTAGAATAATGGCCCCGGGGATTTTTGTATGCCATGAGGCTACCTGGGATTCAAAGACTCTATTTTCTGATAAATGAAAAAAAATATTACACACAAAATACCGTCTATAGATTTTGATTTCAGGCAGTTAGAAATATTTTGCAAAGTGGTTGAGCTGAAAAGCTTTTCAAAAGCCGCCGATGCTGTTTTTCTGGCACAGCCTTCGGTCAGCGAAAGGATAGCCACCCTTGAGAGCAGGATCGGGACTCAACTCCTGGATCGTTTGGGCCGGCAGGTGGTACCCACTGCGGCAGGCAAACTCCTTTACAACCATGCGTGTGTGTTGCTGGATATGAAAAAGCATGCATGCAATGAGATGCAGGGTTTTCTCGGGATAAAAAAAGGGGAAATTCATATCGGCGGCAGCACCATTCCCGGAGAATATATCCTTCCTAAAATATTAGATAAATTTCGAGAAAAGCATCCGCTTGTGACGGTTTGCTTGACGGTTTCAGACACGAGTGACATCGAACAACGGGTGATGAATGGTAATTTTGAACTGGGCGTGGTTGGATCGAAAAGTACGGGTGACAATCTCATATGTCGTGAGCTGTGGAAAGATGAACTGGTATTAGCGGTTCCCACGAAACACAAATGGGCCGGCAAAAAGCAAGTTCCTTTTGAAAATTTATCGAACGAACCGTTTATTTTAAGGGAAACCGGCTCAGGCACGCTGAAAATCATTAAAGAGTATCTTAAGATGCCAGTGACAAAGGATATCAATTCCCTCAATATCGTAGCGCGGTTGGGTTCCTCTACAGCGATCAAAGAAGGCATAAAATCGGGTCTTGGCATATCGATTCTGTCATTAAGAGCCCTGGATACGGAACTTAAAGCAGGAATACTCAAGGCCTTAAAAATAGAAAACCTTACCATGCCGCGAAAATTTTATCTGATTCGAGACAAAAGAAGAAACGTTTCACCGTTATGCCGGGCCATGCTCGACTTCTTAGCATCCACTGCCGAAAAGTAAAAATAAACAAAGAAATCATGTCACAAATGGCTCCGCCGATTTATTTGGATTATAACGGGACAACACCCATGGATCCTCACGTAATAGAGGCCATGGAACCGTTTTTGGAAACAGAGTTTGGCAACCCTTCAAGCAATCACTGGTACGGTATTGTTCCAAAAAAGGCGGTTGAAACCGCACACAGACAGGTTGCAGGACTTCTGGATTGCAGCCCCGGTGAAATCATATTTACAAGCGGCGGCACTGAATCCAATAACCATGCAATTAAGGGAATTGCCCGTGCTTATCGTGCAAAGGGAAACCATATCATCACAAGCCGAATTGAGCACCCGGCAGTTCTGGAAGTATGCCGCTTTCTGGAAGGTTTTGGATTTGAAACAACCTATCTGCCGGTTGATGAGCAGGGCCTTGTGAGCGAATCGGATGTTGAGAAATCCATCAGACCCGAGACCATCCTGATCACCATTATGCATGCCAATAACGAGGCGGGAACCATTCAACCCATTGAAAAAATTTCCGGGATCGCCAAAGAACATGCGATTGTCATGCACACGGATGCGGCTCAATCCATCGGTAAAATCCAAACGCATGTGAGCAAGCTCGGTATTGATCTTTTATCTATCGCAGGTCATAAAGTTTATGCACCCAAAGGTATCGGCGCCCTTTATATCCGGCAATCCGTAACGCCGGAAAAATTCTGCCACGGTGCAGGCCAGGAAATGGGTCTTCGCGCCGGCACTGAAAACGTATCTGGAATTGCCGGTCTGGGAAAGGCCTGTGAAATTGCCGCCCGTGATTTGAAAAAGAGTATGGAACATATGAAACTGTTGCGGGACCGTCTGCAGGATGGATTATTTCGAGAGCTTGGACAGATAAAAGCAAACGGGCATCCGGAGAAACGGCTGCCCAACACCCTGAGTGTTTCGTTTAAAGGGCTTGAGGCCAACAGGATTCTCGAGAAGATCGGGCTTGAGGTGGCGGCTTCCGCCGGTGCGGCCTGCCATTCGGATACCGTGGAAATTTCCCATGTTCTCCAGGCCATGAATATTCCGTTGGACTGGGCCAAAGGAACCTTGAGGTTCAGTGTCGGACGGATGACCACTGTTGATCAGATTGATAAAGCCGTTCGGGTTGTCGTTCATGCCGTGAAAAAGCTGCAAAGCACTTCTCAATAACCATTCTTCTTCGACTTCTTTCCAGGTTATTACCCGTTTTCACCAATCGGTTTTCTCTATGAAAACCGCCCATATGTATCGGAAATTCCAGTTTGACAAATCGTAACATCCTTTATAATTATCCAGGTGTCAGGTTTCAGTGTTCAGGTTTTGGGTTTCCGCTCTTACGTCCCTCTCTCCTGAAACCTGACACCTGAAACCTGATCTTCAGATCCCGGTGATAAGGAATAAATGACTGCCGTAAAGCAACAGCCGTGAATTACATCCCATTTTGAGCTTTTCAGGATTGAACTATGAGTTGGAAAACAGCCGTGCGCTATTGTTTGCCGTTTTTTATTAAACCTAAGTTGAGCGATCTTAGATAAATTAAAGGAGGAATGAGAATGAAGAAATTAGCGGTGTTGGCCAGGATGGTGATGGTGTTGTTTTTTGTTTTTGGAATGCTAAGCCCCTGTTGGGCAGGATTCAAGATGGAAATTAACGAACAGACCAAAGCAGAGATCGGCATCTGGATGCAAACCTCATATCAGTGGGTTGAAGACGGAAAGATAAATGGGGACCAATACGAAGATGTGAACGATTTCATGATCCGCCGGGCCTATTTGTATCTAAAGGGGGATGTGACCAAACATGTCAGCTTCTTCACTCACATTGCCTCGGATAAGGTGGGGATGGAAACGCCGAGCGGCGGGAATTTGGACAATTCCGGCATGGGACTGGGAACCGGCGTTGCCTGGCGAGACCTGTGGATCACCTTGAATCTGCATGAGGCCCTTAAAATTCAGATGGGACGAATGTATGTGCCCCTGACACGCAATTACGGCACAACCTCCACCAAATGCATGTTGACCGCTGATCTCCCCTTTTTGCAGGGAGGGTCCAGGGGCGGCATCTTTTATGCACAGAAAGTAGGACGGGACGACGGGTTGACCCTATGGGGCAATCCTTTGGACGGACAACTGCAATACCGAGCGATGATTTCCGAAGGGGTCGAGGGTGATGCAAATCCTGAAGACAACCTCCGGTTTGTGGGCCGGCTTTCGGTAAGTCTGCTTGAGCCGGAAACGGCCTGGTTCAACAAGGGAACATACCTGGGAGAAAAAAAGGTTTTGAGCCTTGGCGTTGGCATGGACCGTCAAGACGATCTCACATTAGCAGGCAATGAAAACCAGGACAATACGGTCTGGACGGTTGACGCCTTCTTTGACCATCCGGTGGGAGGGGGCGCGGTCACCGTAGAAGCCGCCTACATTGATATCGATAATTGCACCCAGGGCACCACGAATTTTTACCATGACCTGGAAGCCGGCGATGATGCGGAAAACTGGTACATTAACGCGGGATATCTTTTGCCCGGCTCCATCGGCCCGGGCCGACTTCAACCCTATATCCGATACGAAACCGTTGATGTTGACAAGAAAAACCAAACCGACTTTTTAAGTGGCGGATTCAACTATTATCTCAAAGGACACAACTGCAAGTTAACGGCCGACTACATGCGCGTTGACCCGGATAACCCTGTAAAAGACGATAGGGACATCTTCACTTTTCAGTTTACCGCTGGATTTTAATTAAAGAAGTTAACAAGTTAAAAGTGTCTAAAGTGATCTAAAGTGCCAAAGTTATGGTGTCGCTTCGCTCCGCTGATTTTATATAATTGACAGAATTCCTTAACTTTAGCTCACTTTAAACTTTAGTTCACTTCAAACTCTTACATCGATTCTTCAGGCAGAGCCAGAGAATCCTGACCTGGCCCACAAGACCATGTTTTTCAGGGAAAAATAAAGGAGGAGATAAATGGGTCAATTCAAGAACTTTTTTTCCACACGGTGGGGCATAATTGGCGTTGGCGCTTTTATCGGAGTGGTTGCTCCGCTTTTACAGAAATGGGGCAATCCCGGAAACATGGGCATCTGCGTAGCATGTTTTGAAAGAGACATTGCCGGGGCCATTGGATTTCATCGGGCGGCGGTGGTCCAGTATATGCGACCCGAAATCATTGGGTTTGTCTTGGGTTCATTGATTGCTGCATATAGTTTCAAGGAGTTTCGGCCCCGTACCGGCTCCGCTCCTATTGTTCGATTCGTGTTAGGGGTTTTTGCCATGATCGGAGCGCTGGTCTTTCTGGGATGCCCGTGGCGGGCTCTGTTGCGCCTTTCGGCCGGCGACGGAAATGCCATTTTTGGGTTGCTCGGACTGATCGGGGGCATCTGGATCGGCACATTTTTTCTTAAGGGGGGATACAACCTGGGACGGACCCAAAAGACTTACGCCTCGGTGGGGTGGTTATTGCCCTTGATGATGGCGGGTTTTTTTATTTTAATGCTTACTTATCCCCAGGTAAAGGATGAGGCAAAAAGCGGGATCCTGTTCTACAGCCTCAAAGGACCGGGCGCCATGCACGCCCCGGTGATTCTTTCTCTGGCCATCGGGCTTTTCATCGGATTCGCCGCACAAAGAAGCCGTTTTTGTACCATGGGGGCCTTCAGGGATCTTATTTTGTTCAGGCAGGCTCATCTTTTTCTGGGACTTCTTGCGCTTGTGGCCCTGGCTTTCATAACCAATCTGATTTTAGGCCAGTTTCATCCCGGCTTTGTCAACCAGCCGGTGGCTCACACCATGCATGTCTGGAACTTCGGCGGCATGGTTCTGGCCGGTCTGGCCTTTGCTCTTGCCGGGGGATGTCCGGGTCGACAACTTTTTCTGGCCGGAGAGGGGGATGGCGATGCAGCGGTTTTTGTGTTGGGCATGATCGTTGGGTCAGGATTCGCCCATAATTTCGGCCTGGCCAGTTCGCCAAAAGGGGTAGGACTCCATGGAATCGCAGCAGTGATTATCGGTCTTGTCGTCTGCCTGTTTATCGGTTTTACCATGAGGAAGAAATAACACAGGAGGTAGAAAATGAGTGTAATTGTCGATGCAGGAGGGCTTTCCTGTCCCCAGCCGGTTTTGATGACCATAGATAAAATCAAGGAGATGCAAAAAGGAGAAATCATAATAAAAGTGGATACGGATACATCAAAGGAGAATGTGAGCCGCGCCGCCCAAAGCCAGGGCTGGGATGTGGCGGATATTCAAGAGCATGAAACAGGATATACGCTTACCATAAAAAAGGAATAAACGTTCACGGGTTCAAAGGTTCAGGGGTTCAAGGTTCCGTTCTTGTGCCCGGGCTGCATTTAGGATGCTTATTTACGAGAAAAGCATCAGTTTCGTCAGTCCTAATCCAAAATTTGAAGCTAAATTGGCAATTACTTGGAAAAATAAACAGTTGTAACGAGGACTTCGGATCTTCTATGCCTTTTTGTTCTTAACCCTGAACGTTGAACCCTGAACCTGTGAACGGTTACAAAAGGAGTAGGACTTGTCTTTTTTTGGCCTGTTAACATCGAGAAAAAAGAAAACCAAAACATCATCTCATCCGGACAGGGGCATACTGGTCTTTGAGCATACCAGTGAAGTGATCAAAGCGGAAAGCATGCTTAAAAAAGCGGGGTGGAAAATCCGGGTGATGGGCCCTCCGCCTGAAATTCGGAGCGGCTGCGACTTGGTTATCGAAATTCCCCTTATCGAGAAACTGAACATTTTGAGGACATTAGAGAACCTCAAGATACCTCCCTTGAAAATAGTGCCTGTCAGCAGTCCGTTGCTGCAGCCCGTGGATCTTTTCCAAAATAAAGATTTTGGAAAATACCTGATGATCCGGGCGGCCAATATGAAATTAACTATTGAAAAGGAGACACAGACAATCGTGAATATTTCAGGTGGAGGCTGTCCGGATGTCCCCTATCTGGCAAGCAAAATGGTCGGACTGTCGCTGGATAAAGCCCCAAGCCCACGGGAAATCGGCCACACCCTCTGCGGGTATGCCCTTCAACTGGCTTACGAGGAGATGAGACGCCGGTGATTGGAGTCGTCGGAACAGTTCCTGATCAGGACTTCCCTTTAGTGACCGGAGAAACCCGCCTAAAAGGTGACAGCATCCATATCCGGGGAAAGCAGATCCCGGTAAATCGAGGGACCCCGGCCCTGCTGGCTGCAGCAATCAAGACCGCCCAGGTGCTTGATCAAGGTGCTCCATTCGCATATCTGGTGGGAGATGTGGGCCTTGGACACGGCAGCCGGCGCCTTTATGAATATTTGAGCGGGCAGTTGGGAAAACGTGATTTTGATACCATTGTTTTCCATTACCTTCAACCGGATGTGGACTGGCACAATCGAGTCCTGTTCGCCGTGGAAGAGATGAAGCGGCGACCGGTCTTGATTGCAGATGCAGGTTTCATGTATGCGGCCAAAATGAGCGGGCAGTCTTCTCAATATGATCTTTTCACGCCCGACATCGGGGAGTTGGCTTTTCTGGCGGACGAAGAGGCGCCGCATCCCTTTTATACCCGGGGGTTTATCCTGCATGAGGAAAATCGGGCGCCGGAACTGATCGCGCGTGCTTACCAGCATGAAAATGCCGCACGTTGCCTCCTGGTCAAGGGGAAACAGGATTATGTGGCCGACCGGCAGGGAATTCAGGCGACGATTGATATTCCCATGGAAGAAGCTATGGAGGCCATCGGAGGCACAGGGGATACGCTTACCGGCATTGTAACGGCTCTGATCGGAACCGGCATGGAGGTTGTGAAGGCGGCAGCCATTGCCGCCAGGGTGAATCGACTGGCCGGCCACTACGCAAACCCCACACCTGCCATGCAGGTTATAGAGATGGTTCAACACATTCCCAGAGCACTGTCGGAAATTCTCCAAAGAGGATAGAATTCGCGTAATCAAAGCCATGGAACAAATAAAGTAAAACGAGAAAAAACCATTGTGCAAAACAACCCAACCAGGACGGGCCGGAACCAAAAAGGTTGTATCGAAGATTATCATCATAAGCAAAATAATCGGTTGAAAAATGCGAATATCGAATATCGAAGTATGGAATCGCTTCGCTCTGTTTTTATAAAATTGCCAGAATACATTCCTTCGAAATTCTGCGGTTCGTTATTCTGCGGTTCTGCGGTTCTGCGGTTCTTAATAATAGCCTGACGGGAACCAAAAATGTAAAAAAGTTGAGCGCTCGCTCGGATCGTCGCAACGCTCTAATACGCATGCCTTTACAAAGGTCGCAAAATATTTTTGCCAGTAAAAACACAATATTTACAACTAAGCGCCTATTGATATTTCCTATGAAATGGATGTCTTGTATCGGATATTCCAGTTTGACTAATTGAAATATTGTATCCATAAATATGTTACAATAAATACCGACAGCTTTTGCTAAAATTCTCAGAAAGAATGAGAAAGGAAACCTATGGGGAAAACAGACTTAAAGCAATCATGCATACACCCTGAAATGACCGTGCTGGATGTTTTATCCAGGTACAGAAAAACCGAGAAAGTGTTTAAACTGTACGATAAGCAGGCCGGTGAATGTATTTGCTGCCAGGCGCTTTTCGAACCTTTAAAAAATGTCGCGGCAACATATGGTTTGAATATGGAAAAACTGCTGACAGACCTGGAGGCGGCGGCCGGTCAAAAGCCGCCAACGCCGAAACTGGCCATGTGCAACTTTTTTTCAGATACTGAAAAACTCAAAAAATTTGCCCATGAATATGGTTTTTCCGGCATTGATTTTTCTTTTGACCTGCAAAAACTCCCCGAGACACCCGCGCAGGAATCAAAATGGGTTAAGGACATATCGGCCTTAGGATCTCTTGAAGTTCGGTACCACTGTCCATTTGATCGCATAGACCTGGGCCATGACGATCCCGAGAAAGCCCAAGCCGCTAAAGATCTTTTCTGCCGGGTGATCCGTCTTATTTCTAAAGTGGGGGGAAGATACATAACCCTGCACATCGGCCTTGGCCATGACTCTACGGAACCTCTTTCCTGGGAGACCACCATCGATAATTTAAGACAATTGGTTGACTACGGCCGAGCCATGAGCGTGAGAGTTTGTCTTGAAAATCTGGCATGGGGGTGGACAAGCAAGGCAAATCTCTTTGAAAAACTGATTCGCAGAAGCGGCGCCGACGTTACCCTGGATATCGGGCATGCATATGCGTGTGAATCTGTACAAAGCCAGCAATATACCGTTGAGGATTTTGTCACCCCCCATGCGAACAGGGTATTTAATGCCCATATTTACCATACCGAAATTCCGGGCCAGGGGCATATTCCACCGGAAAAAAAGGAAGATATTGAAGACCGTCTTTCTCTCCTAAAAGCAATCGGTTGTGAGTGGTGGGTTCTTGAAATAAGGGAAGTTGAAGGACTGTTAAAAACCAAAAAGATCGTGGATGAGTATCTGGCACAGGAAAGTTTAACAGTAAAACAGATGAACATCGAACATCGAACGTCCAACATCGCCCCAGTGAAATAGAAAAAAAGTTTCACGGGGTAAAAATGATGAATGGAAAAACCTGAACTTCTAAATGATATTTTAGAGGAAACATAAGAATTAATTAAGATTTTTGTTACGAGTATCAAAACGGCCTCTGGCCCATAGGGGCCGACGCCCCGGAGGGCTGAAAAGAAAAAGAAATAGCTGTTGAATGTTTGGTATTGGATGTTTGTTTTTTAATCGATTTTTAAGTAATTTGAGGAGCGGAGCGACATCATTATTCGATGTTCAACGTTGGACGTTCGATGTTCGATGTTCGATCTGTTAGATGTTCGACGTTAGATGTTCGACGTTCGATGTTCGTCTTTTAATATGTTCGATGTTGGACGTTCATCTTTTAATATTTGCAAAACAACTTAGCGCTTATGTGGCAACACCTCTAAGTTCCAGCCAAAACAAAATAGGTAACGATATGAAAGAAATCGACGCCAGAGGGCTGGCATGTCCGGCCCCGGTACTAGAGACAAAAGCGGCTGTCGAAGAAGTGAACCCGGATGTAATCAAAGTCATCGTTGATAATGAGGCGTCAAAACAAAATATCTGCCGCTTTTTAAAATCCCAAAACTTTGATACGAATGTACAAAAGGACGGGAACGACTTTCACGTTATCGGCAAGCGTGAGGCCGGTATTTCTTCCAAAGATTCGACCCAAGAGAGCGTAAAAACCCATACAAAGAAAATCATGGTCATGCTGGCTACGGATCGCATGGGGTATGGTGATGACGAGCTTGGGTTAAAACTCATGATCAGCTATATCAAGACGCTCAATGAGATGGGACCCGAGTTATGGCGGCTGGTTTTTGTGAACAACGGTGTTAAACTCACCATTGAGGGTTCGGAGGTATTGCCGGTTTTAAAAGACTATGAAAATCAAGGGCTTCACATCCTTGTGTGCGGCACCTGCCTGACCCATTTTGACCTTCTCGACCAAAAACAGGTAGGGGAAACCACGAATATGCTCGATATCGTCACCGCCATGCAGCTGGCGGACAAGGTAATCAGCATTTGACGGTCTCGTAAAAAGTCCAACTTCTGCGTTGTGCTGCATTTCGCAATCATTCAACGTACGAAAAGTACTTCTTATGATTACAAAATTTGCACGCCTTGAATTTGAACTTTTTACGAAACCGTCTAAATCGGACTTTTTACGAGTTCATCAGTATTTGATATTTCAGTAAAAAGTTAAACGTAAAACGTGAAAAGGCTATATGCTGTATAGTATTTTGTTTTAATGTGCTTAATTTAGTCGCTTTACATTTTACATTTCACGTTTCACTTTTTACGAATTCATCAGTATTTAAACCAGCGGGGAATTATACGCATGACAGATCCAAAAGCAAAGCCGCTTCGCCTTACGGAAACCGTCGCAGGATCAGGGTGAGCGTCTAAATTGCCTCCAGGGGACCTGGACAGGGCGCTTTGCGGACTTGAATTTCCCACAGATCCCAACGTGATTGTGGGGTTGGAAACGGCGGATGATGCCGGCGTTTACAAGGTGTCGGATGATCTTGCCATTATTCAAACCGTGGATTTCTTTACCCCCATCGTGGATGATCCATACGAATTCGGACAAATTGCAGCGGCAAACGCGTTAAGTGATGTCTATGCCATGGGCGGGGTTCCAAAAACCGCCATGAACCTGGTGGCCTTCCCACTCAAAGACATGGACATATCCGTGCTTCGGCAGATCATCCGGGGCGGACTGGACAAGATGAAAGAGGCCGGCGTGGTTCTGGTGGGCGGACATAGTGTGGAAGACAAAGAACTGAAATACGGCTTATCCGTTACCGGATTTATCCACCCCGACCGAGTGCTTACCAAGAAAAATCTCCGGGTTGGGGATCGTCTGATACTGACCAAGCCCCTGGGGACCGGAATTATCAACACGGCTATCAAGGGCGGACTCGCTTCAAAAGAAATTACAGACACGGTCACCCGTTTAATGGCCACACTCAACAAGGATGCGGCAGAAATCATGGGAAATTACCCCGTCCACGCATGCACCGATATTACCGGGTTCGGGTTTTTAGGCCATCTTGCCGAAATGGTTGTGGATTCCGGGACAGGAATTCGTATTCAGGCGAACCGCGTACCGATTCTGCCCCAAACCCTGAATTACGCGGGCATGGGTCTGGTACCGGCAGGCGCATATAAAAACAGAGAGTTTTTTGAACGCCATGTGGATTTTGGAATCGGGGTGGACATTTTGATTCAAGATATCCTTTTTGACCCTCAAACCTCCGGAGGCCTGCTCATATGTGTTGAGGGTAACCGGGCTGACGACCTGCTTCAGGCATTGAAACAAAAAGGTATTCATGATGCCGCCATTGTCGGACAAGTCGAGCCCGAACCCAAAGAACGAATTATCGTCGAGTAAAACGATCTCAAAGGCAAAATCATTGGAATACCAACAGAGAAACAACGCTTCACGACGGAGTATATCTCTTTCCAACCGACTGAAACTTGTGCTTAAGCACCCATAAACCCGAGCCGCGCCAGAGTTTTTAAGAACAATTCTTCGCTTAATGATCCCATTAATTTTTTAAGTCATTATTTCATTCGGCTCGGGCTAACGCGTGATAAAGCCCTTCAAACAGTCAGTCGGTTTCCAAGAGAAACACTCCGTCGCTACGCTGCACCGAAATCAAATGTGTTTTCCCTGAAGTGATTCCTTTTACCTTATCATCCAGTATCCAGCATCCGGCATCCAGTATCATGATCTTTAATATTCCCGGTACTTAAGCAGCAACTTAAACAGTAATTTTTATGGAATCATTCGTTTTTATACAATATTTTTATTTACAGGCACACAATATATGGTAACTTGGTTTAATAAAACACAATATATTCTAATTCAGTAAAATTATATATAAATTATATACAATTTTACTTGACATAGAATATTTATAGATAGATGATTCACTAAAAAAATATTGTTCAGCTGACTGATAAACATCCTTGACATTCTAACAACCTGTTGTTAGAAAAAGTTGAGGTTTTCTGCCTGTGTATTTGCAGGCAGGTATTTAACTTATTTTAGCGTGCTGGAACCGATAGTGTCATGGAGTTCTATTGTACACGGAAAGGAGGTAAACGGGAAAAAATAAAAACGGAAATTATTAGGTTAGAATTATTAGGTTATTAGGTTAACGATTTTATTTCAAATCATTAAGGAGGAAAATTAAGATGAAAAAAATTACGTTATTCCTCGCATGTCTCGCAGCATTCGCTATGGTCTTCGGATTTACGATTACCGCAGCCATGGCCGATACTGACCTGTACGGCAGTGTCCGCTTCAGGACTTACTGGTCGGATAAGGACAAGGATTTTTCCGGTACGAACTACGATGACGAGGATCTCGAATGGCGCATCGGTTACCTGTCCCGCTGGGGTGTCAATTATCAAAGCGGTAACATTAAAGGTAAAATGGAACTTGATACCCGAGATCAAGATGGGGATGAAGGCAGCTCCGAAATTGGCGATGTGAGAGTTCGTCACCTATACGGTGAATGGGATTTTGGAGCGGGCAAGCTTCTTATCGGCCAGACGTTTAATCCGTGTACCGTGTATTCGAGCGGTCTCGGCTACTACTCCGGCGGTATACAAAAGTTCGGCGGTTTGGGATTAAAATATTTCCGGACTTCCCAGATTCGCCTGACCTTCGGCGATTTAGTGCTCGCTTTTTTGTCACCGGATACTTCGGACGACCTTGGGTTCGCTGATATCGATACGACACTTCCCAGGATGGAGGCCCGCTACAGCTTGAAGATGGATCCGGTCACCGTCGATTTTATGGGCGGATGGCAGACCTATGACGTGGTAGACGCCCTTGATCATGAGGAGACCATTGACTCCTATCAATTGGGTGTATATGCCAGAGCTAATTTAGGTGCTGCTTATGTCAAGGGCGTTTTAACCTACGCCCAGAACGGCGCCAATTACGGTCTTTGGAGCGCGACCGTTGTCGATCAAGCTGCCGTGTATGAAGACGGCAGTATCCAAGATGCCGAGTGTTGGGGCGGCAGCATTGTTGCCGGATGGAAAATTAGCGATATGTTCACCGTTGAAGGCAGTTATGGTTTTGCCAGTGCTGAAAACGATGATCAGACGCTCAAAAATGAAGACGACGCCCAGGTGTTTACTTTATTAACCAAGATTACCCTTGCACCGGGTGTTATCGTTCAGCCTGAACTCATTTTTGAAGACAGAGAAGACAGGTATGATGACGGTGTTAAAACCGAGCAGGGCGATGCCACCATTTTTGGTGTGTTCTGGATGATCAACTTCAAATAATCCTGTGATAACAGGCTAACCTTCAATAAAAAAACCCGGAGCAGCAACGCTTCGGGTTTTTTATTGGAGTGTTGAGTGTTAAGTTTTTGGAAGAAGCGTAGGTTCTTATCTTTCGATTATTGGTGATGATTCTTGACAAACAAGGAACTTGTATTGTATTTTTATGTTATAGCAGCCAAATTACAAAAACTGACTGATGAAGATTGGTTACTAATAATTTATAAATTAGAGATTAAACATGAACATAAACGAAATTGGAATCAGGATTAAAAAGTTGCCAGAGCATCTCATACCTGAAGTCCTTGACTATATTGAATTTTTGGCAAGTAAATATGGAAGCAAAGCAACTGATAAGGATGAAAAGCAAAACAAGTTCAAGTTTGACTGGGAAGGCGGATTATCAGAATTAAAAAATCGATACACTTCGGTTGAGTTGCAGCATAAAGCATTAGAGTGGCGTTAATGTATTTAGTTGATACGAATATTTTTTTGGAAATTCTCTTAAAACAGGAGAAAAGTAAAGAGTGTAAAAAATTTCTCGAAAAGAATATTGGAAAACTTAATATAACTGATTTTTCGTTGCACTCTATCGGGGTGATTCTGTTTAAACAAAATAAAGATGAATTATTTTTAAAATTTATCAACGATACATTGCCTAAAACCGATATCGTTTCCTTGCCTAAAAACCAATATTACCAGGTGATCGATAATAAGAGGAAATTGGGGTTAGATTTTGACGATTCTTATCAATATAGTATTTGCAAAAATTATGGTTTCAAACTAAAAACTATGGATCAAGATTTTCAGGGCATAGAAGATATTGATGTTCTTTTTTTATAGTTAGCCTATAGTTTTGATCATTTTCCTTTTTCCTATACAGCCTCAATTAAAAAATCTAATTTACCCGCCTCTGAAGCCTTACAAATTTTGTTATTCCACATCTCCCAATCTCTTTCTAACCAGCCGTTTGATCATCAGCAATTAACCAATGACGAACGACCGGTGACTACTTCAGTGGATAGGCAATCACCTTGCTTCTGGGGGATGTCATCGCTATTAACCCGGGTTGGATAACCAGGGCGGCGACCAGTTCCTCGTTTCCGTCATTGTCGAAATCTCCGATGGCAAAATCACTGAAATAGCCTTTAAGCTTGCGGGTTCTCCACAGAACCGAAAGCCCGATTCCGTTCCAGGAACGGATTTCGATTTCACCGTGGGTAAATTTTCGGTATGAAAGCAGCTCGCTGAACCGGTGATTCTTAACCGTAATCACTTCATTTTTTCCATCCCCGGTAATGTCCCGGATAAGGATACGCGCAGGATAGTAGGCTTTGTCTGCAAAATCTCCTGCGCTTTCTTCGGAAATAAAGAAATATTCCGCCCCTCCCCCGGAATGTTCGCCGTCTTTCCATCTCTCTTTTCCTGTTGTGCTAAATATCTGCAGATAATCGAGATTATCATATGCCACGGCCACATCCACATCTTCGTTCATGGCGTTTCCATAGGCAAAACCCATTACATTGGTCCGCCGGCCATGCATAATTTTATTGGCAGGAACGTATTCGGAATTTTCCCAGACCATTTCATAGATTTGGCCGGAAAAAGGATCGGAACCTTCATGCCGCTGCCCGAGCAGAATATTGCCCCGCAACGGGTGGTCAACCACCCTGAAGTGCCAGTGGCTGTTCTGGACAATCTCGGTATAGTTCTGCCCATCGAATTCCAGTACGAATGAACTGACCATATTTTTGTGGGGATTCAAACTGGTTACAAAAATTTCCGGGGTCCCGTTGGCGTTGATATCGGCCACATCAACACCGATAAAATTATCAAGATGGTGCTCTGCAAGGATCTTTACTTTTAGAAACCGCTTTTTGTCAAACCGGTAGGCCTCCATAGCATGCTCTGATAGAATAATGGTTTCCGGGTTGCCGTCGTTGTCAATATCTCCTATGGCAATGCCGATTATCCGGTGCTTGATATTTCTGCTGCTCCAGAATTGAGCTGATTTGCTGCGGGCCTTTTCGGAGGCTATAAATCCTAAACCGGGGGCGGGTTGTTGGGGTTCCTGTGTGTCAACGTCTTGAAATCCGCCGACAAACAATTTTTCAGGGTGCGCTCGAACATCGGTTTGATCTTCCGGGGTTTGATCTTGTGGGGTTTGGGTCTGTTTAGTCTGGGGCGTGACAACAGCTTTCTGTGACGGCATAGCCCGGCCAAACACTTTCTCATTGATATCCGTAGCAAAAAGGTTGATTTTGGGGATTACCTGGTCCATTCCCTGGCTCTGGTTGAAAAAAGTCAAAACAGGTTTGGCTCCCGAAACATCCACCATTTTGGCGTCGATACTCACGCTTTCTCCGAAAACCGTGAGGCTGCCGAAAAGCACGTAATTCACACCCAGCCGGGTTCCGATTTCCCGCGCCTTGCTTTCATTGATCGGGGGTGAAACCGTTTTTAATACCTTGGCGATCTCTTCACGGCATAATACGACAACCTTGTCTTCTATGGAAAGCCGGGAGGTAAGCATATCCACAATGCCGTCTCTTAAAAACGACAAATCCTTTTCAGCATTGACTTTAAAGGGCACTATCGCAACCCGGTTGACTTCGGCAGCTACCGATTCAAGACCACCGAACATCATGACAACGACTATCAAACTCATCAAAAAACGCTTTAAGGTTGCTTTTCGTGTTGTTTCCAAAAATAATCCTCCTTAATTTAATCGGTTAACTACTCAACTATTCGACTACTTAATTAAGTTTGAATATCAGAGGCAACTCGGGGTGTCAATCGCCATCTTTCATCCAACTCTGATCAGACCATGGAAAGAATCTGCCCCATATTTCAGTTTCCGGAGACTTTCAAAAATCATTTTGACATTACATTTTTTGATCCAAAGGCAACCTTACGGTAAATGTTGCTCCTTTTGTTTTGTTTCTTGTGGCCGCAATGGATCCCCCGTGAACCTCCGCGATCCTTTTGCATATATGCAGACCCAGCCCTGCACCGTGGTCATCGCCTGAGCGTGATGGATCAACCTGATAAAAACGTTTAAATATGTTCTCAAGGTCGCTTTCAGGAATGCCCATGCCGCTGTCACTGACCTTCAACTCGGCTTCATGGCTGTGTTGGATCAAGGACAGGGTTATGGATTGGTTCTCGGGAGTAAACTTTACCGCATTATCCATAAGATTGTTCAGCAGCTGAAGAATCTTGTGCCTGTCCACAGAAGCGAATACCGTATCACAGCGTTCAATGACAAAATGAATGTTTTTTTCCTGTGCGATGGGCAGAAAAAAATCATACATCTCCCCTAATAACCCAGCAAGATTTATGCGGCTGAGTTTAAGGTCATATTTCTTTGCATCAAAACGGGAAATCAGAAAAAGATCATTCACCATTTTTATCAAATCATCAATCCGCTCAAGGCAGTTGTGCAGGGTTTCCCGATAATCGGTCGCATCTCTTTTGCGGGAAACAGCGACTTCAATCTCACCCTTGACAGCGGAAAGCGGATTTCGCAGCTCATGGGAAACATCTGCAGTGAACTGTTTGATTTCATTAAATGAATTCTCGATATTGTCCAGCATGAAGTTAATGGTAATCGTAAGGTCCCTGATCTCGTCCTGACCCGGAGGCAGCGGAAGTCTTTCCGCAAGGTTCTGCGAAGTTATTTTTCTTGTAACTGCGGTTATGTTCCGTAATATTTTCCTTGGTTTTTGTGAAATATACATTCCACAGCAGATACTCAGTAAAAAAACCACGGGAATTGCACTGAAAATGTTTTGAAGGGAATTTGCAAGGATTTTATCAGACCGCTTTGTGTTTATAGCCAACTGAGCCACAAACGGTCCCTGATTTTTAAAGGTAAACCTTGTTTCATAAATGCGATAGCGTTTTTTTTTCCTGTAATCTACTGTAACGGTGAAGTGTTCTCTTTGTTTTATGCCTTTAGATAAAATTGTTGAAAAATTTTCTGACTCACATAAAGAAATCCCATCAGAAGCCATGACTCTGAAAAAAACCGGATAAAATACCCGGTGAGATATGTCTTCAAAGAACATTTTGCATCCCGTTACTATTTGATTGTCTTTCTCAATTTGCATAATTAATTCTTTTGCCTCATCTTTGAGCATTCTGTCTATCTGTTTTAAAAGATTATGCTCAAGCCTGTAATAAAAAAACGAAGAAAGAATCAGTGAAATCAGAAGAAGTGCAAACGTATAGAAAACAGTTAGTTTAACATCAAACCGGCTAAAAAATTTAACCTTGAGTTTTGATAACATAACCTACCCCTCTGACCGTATGGATCAGTTTTGTGCTGAAATCTTTATCCACCTTTGTGCGCAGTCTGTTCACATGTACTTCAATAATATTGCTCTGTGTGTCAAAATCATACCCCCAGACACGGTCAAGTATCATGGTTTTTGTGAGTATTTGCCATGCATTACGCATCATATATTCAAGAAGTTGAAATTCCTTGGCAGTAAGCTCGATAACCTTATCGTTACGCCGAGCCTGCCTCGTAACACGGTCTAAAACAAGATCTCCGATGATCAGCTTCTGCATTTGGTCGCTTGTCTGTCCGCGCCGCAGAACTGCCCTGATCCTTGCCAGAAGCTCTGCAAAAGCAAAGGGCTTGACCAGGTAATCGTCCGCCCCCAGGTCAAGACCATGAATAATATCCTCCTTTTCATCTTTTGCAGTAAGAAAAAGCACAGGGGTTGACACGCCTTTTTGTCTGATAGCCCTAAGCACTTCAAAACCGTTGATTTCAGGAAGCATCACATCCAGAATTATCAAATCATAGATTTCAGTCGTCGCCATGAACAGCCCCTCTTCACCTCCGGATACAACATCAGCCATAAAACCTTCTTCCGAAAGTCCTTTTTTAATAAAACGCGCTGTGCCTTTATCATCCTCTACAACAAGAATCCGCATGGATGACTCCTCCTTATTATTTATAAACCTTGTCGTCAGAGCGGTTATGGAATTGCATATTCAACAACAAGCATCTGCTCAGTACTTTTCAAGCTGAGTTGTAATGCGCACAGCGCCCTGTCGGTTTGAGCCGTAGTTTTGCTGATTATATATGCTCAAAAGATATTTTTTAAAGTTAAAAAAAATCTTTAACTTCTGTTTCTGAGTAAATTGCTTTGATCCCATAACACTTTTTCTTTTTATGACGAGAAAGTGTTACCTTGATTGTGATGAACTCCGCGCCAAGTCCTTTCTGCGCTTTCGCGCGGCCTTGGCGCAGACCTTGCGGGCCACCCGATCCGCCAGCGACCCCCGGATCGTCCACATTCGACCGGCGCTCCGGTACTGTTGAATGAACGCATCCCACTGCGCCCCGGCCCAGGGGGTGTGACGGAACAACTGGCTGAGATCATGGACCGCAATGGCATTCCGGGAAATGTGGTACCGGGATTTTTCCAGATCGATCAGGTGGGGGACAATCTGCCGGTCGGCACAGGCATCCCCCGGACAAGACTTCCCCGCGTTTGCAATGAGAATGTGTTTGCCGTAAAGGGAACTGTGCTGCAGGTAAATCCGATGCAGCGAATGAACTAAAACCGCCGTGTCGCGTATCAGGCGGTCCACTTCCTGGGGCGTCCGACCGGCGGCGGTTTGGAGATATTCGTCTAGCGTCAGGCAATGCGGGACTTCCCGGGTAATCAAAATCGCCTGGGGATGCTTTCCATACCTCCTTTCGCCGTAATAGATCACTTCCGGCACTGCGATCCCCCGCACCTTCAACTGTGAAAGCCGGACATATTCCCGGTATGCCGTCGGCCGGGACAAAAAGCCATGCCGCAGCGCCCGGAAACAATGGCCCTGCTGACGCTTGATGTAGATAATCGTAGTTTCCTGCCCGCCCATCGGCAGTAGAACCCGGCATACCCCGCTCCACCCGCTTCGCCGAAAGTTGGGCTCTTCGACCCAGTCGGCCTCGAGTTCCCAGATGGCATCGAACGTATCGAGGCCCGCCGCGTGCAGCGCCTTTTGCGCGATGGCCGATCCGAAGTGCGCACGGCAGCCACGGTCACGATTTCTCAAAAACATAAATCCTCCATTTCAATTCCGGTATCGACACGTCCAGTCAAATTGGAAATCAGAAAGTGCCGGGGGGCCAAGATTCCGACACTACATGAACTGATGAATGACTGTCGAACCAGTCGCCGCAACCAAACCTATCAACAGCGTCCAAAGCCCATTGCGCACCCGTGCATACTCACGCGTCAGGCAATACTTGACGAGATAGTAAATCTCGTGAATACATGAAATGCTTGTGCTGAACATGTCCGGCGGGACCAAGCACCGGGCGAGTCCGCACGCCCGGTTTCTGCCAGCAACTGTTTTGCCTTCTTTGACCCAAAGGGTTCAAATATGCGGTCAGGTCCTTTTCTGCAGGATATAAATTCTCCACATGGCATAATATTTCATGAAATCGAAATGCCCCCGAACATCCAACCCGGCCGTCGTGAATTCCCTTTCAGCCGCTGAACGCTCGATCACAATCCGGTTCCGGTATTTCTTGTGGGTTCTCCGCGCTTCGAGCCTTTTTCTCTTGAATGCCTTGAAGTTTCCGTCCACCCATAGTGAAACCGCAACAGTTTCCCTTGTCACCCGGAAAAATTCCCGCAAGATCGCTATGCGGTCTTCCGGCTGGGTGATATGATGCATCAACCGCATGCAGAAAATATGGTCCACACGACCATCTTCTATATCGATCTGAAAGGCGGAGGTTTGAAACATCTGAATACGGGAGAGCAGGTGGGCCGGGTGGACCGACTGCGCAACCCGGAGCATGTCTTCACTGTTGTCCGCAGCCAGAATTTCACGGTTTTTTTTCTGGGCCAACAGCGGCCAAAACCGGCCGGCACCGCATGGTAAATCCAGAACGACCTCGGGATCCCCTGCCATTTCCAAGGCTTTGGCGGAAATCTGCTGTTCCCGCCAGTTGGATAATCTTCGGCCGATGGAAGCGCTGTGCTTTTCGTGGTATGCCTTGGTGTGCGCGGAATCGTATTTGGCGGAAAACGCCAGATCCTTCTTTCCCATAATTTCTCTTTCCTTGTTATCCATCCTCAAACGGAACCGAGTGGTGTCAATGATATGAAAGTCCTTTTTTAATAAAACGCGTCGTTCCTTTATCATCCTCCACAACAAGAATTCGCATCCATGAATCTCCTAATTGTTTGTACAGTCCCTAAAGCCCATCATTTTTATTCGGTTAAACTTTTTTCTGTTTCACCGGAACCATTACGCAAGTATTTCATCATTTCAATAGGAGTGAAACCCCTAAGTTGTATATATACCAAAAAGATAATTTTCAAAGTTAAAAAAAATTAATCTTTTTTTAATGTTCCTGTCATCTTCATCGGTTAAGAAAACAAAATTGATCATGTCGGGGAGTATCAAAGCCTCTTGCAAGCCTGCTGGTGATCAAATCGAAAACGCTTGAGTCAAACAGCAATGGGATGAGGTTCTGGACAGCCATTGAGTTTCCTCCCTCAGGCGGTTTTTCCGGATTCCGGCTTTCGCGGAAATGACGAACAATATGAATTTTCACCCATTTTTTTCTTAGAGACGATTAAAACAGGAGGGTGTTAAGGTTGACCTTTCAAAATCAAAAACTTCGATTGAACCATTATTTTTTCTTTTCATATATACTTGTACTCGTTTTGTGTGAGAAATACCTTTCCCTGATTCCTTTTTCGGATCTCAGAACCAGCCTCTTTGCTCTGATGGTATGGCTTACCTATGGCTTCATCTATCTACTTCCCAGCCTTTCTATCACCAAATTGACGCATTGGGTCTTTAATTTGGTTTCCGGAAAACAGATGCGCTCCGGCTGGATGTGTTATGTGGTGTATACCGTTGCTCTGGTAACCACTACGGCCACCGCTATCCTCATATATTCTGATCAAAGCCTGTACCATCTGTACGGATTTCATCTCAACGGTTTTGTATGGAACCTTCTGACCACCCGCGGTGGGATCGAGTCGTTAGGAGGAAGTAACGCCACAATGGTGACCTACTTGGCTATATTTGCAGGCTTCGGTGTGGCACAACTGGTTTTGTTTTGGGGTGCAGGAAAGCTGGTTGCCCCTCGAAAGCAAACAAGGTCGTTCAGGCTACGGAAAGTGTACCGGTACGCCCTGGCATTGCTATTGGTGATGACCTTGAGCGAACGAGTCGTCTATGGCATCAGCAATCTTCAGGCCTACCGCTCCGTCCTGGTGGCCGCTGAGGTCTTCCCCTTTTATCAATCCCTGACTTTCAGGTCCCTTGCCAAGCGACTTGGCTATCAGGTTCGCCGTGATACCGGGATTGAGTTCAACACCGTTTACTCAACCCTGGCTTACCCCCTTTCTCCCCTGAAGGTCGAAAAACCGCACACCCCTTTGAACATCGTCTGGCTGGTAGCGGAATCCTGGCGTTCGGACATGCTTGATCCCGAGATCATGCCGGCTACCTGGGCCTTTGCTCAGGAAGGCGTCCGGTTTGCTCAGCACTACAGCGGCGGGATCGGGACACGCATGGGTTTGTTCACCATGCTTTACGGGCTTTACGGTCCCTATTGGTTTCCTTTCTTAAACGAGAGAAAAAGTCCGCTGATCATGGATGTTCTCCAGGATCAAGACTATCAGTTGGGACTGTGCACAAGCGCAAAATTTTCATACCCCGAATTCGACAATACTATTTTTTCCCATGTTCCAAAGCGCTTTCTTCACGAGTTCAGCTCCGATGCCGGATGGAAAAGCGATCGGAAAAACGTCACCGATATGCTTTCTTTCATCAAAAACCGGAACCAATCCCGCCCTTTTATGTCATTCATGTTTTTTGAATCGCCCCACGCACGATATTATTTCCCCGAAGAAAGTGTCATTCGGAATGATTACTTAAAAGAACTCAATTATGCCAGCATGTCCCTGGAAAGAGATATCCGTAAAATTAAAAACCGCTATATCAACTCATGCCATCATCTGGACAGTCAGTTCCAACGAGTGTTCACCTTCCTGGAAAAGGAACATCTTCTCGAAAACACTATGGTTATCATCACCGGAGATCACGGAGAAGAGTTCATGGAAAAAGGGCGATGGGGCCACAATTCGGAGTTTACCGAAGAGCAGATGCGCGTGCCCCTGGTCTTACGGATTCCCAATATCGAACCCAGACGTGTGAATCGGATGACCAGCCACCTGGATATCGCACCCACCCTTCTTCCGATTCTGGGTGTCAAAAACCGGTCTGATGAGGTCTCACTCGGCACAAATCTATTTGGTAAAGAACCACCCGCCTATATCATTGCCACCGACTGGAGTCGTTTTTGTTATATTTCGGAGAACTACAAAGAAATATTTCCCTTTAGACCCTATGTTTTTCAAAACCGGATTACTACCCGAAAAGATGTACCTGTAGATGATCCGGAGAATGTCATTGTCGAGACGCAAAACGACCTGAAACAGATCATGCAGAATCTGGGACGGTTTGAGAAAAAAAAAGAAGCATAACTCCTTGCCATAGGAGATTTTTATTTTGATTCTGTCCGAACCAGTGTTCCAATATTCCGACATTCCCTCCGGGGCGTAGGCCCTACGGGCCGGAGGCCAATTGTGACCTGCCCGATTGTGTCTTGCAATGGCAGGCGGGGCGAAGCGAACTGAGTTCCAGAATTATATTTATGAAAAATAACAAACAATTCCTAATTCATTTGGCTGTTGCGTTTTTTGTTGGGTCTTTGGCCATATTGTCTGAATATTCAGGACTCGATGTATTAATAGAAAGCTGCTTTTTCAATTCGCAAGCAGGTATTTGGCCTTATAAATCATTGTTTATTACAAATGAAATACTGCACACAGGGGGTAGAGATCTTATTGTGCTTTTGGCAGCGTTCAATATTATAGCTATCATTATGTCTTTTTTTGTTAAATCTATGCGGCCTTATCGTAAACACTTACTGTTTGTGTTGATAGCCTCGGCCACCGGACTATTGATAGTAAATATCTTAAAAAATACAACTCATATATATACACCTTGGAGTTTAAATATATTTGGAGGGGACAAACCCTATATTCGTATTTTTGATGCCGTACCGTTTGGGTCGTCAGTAGGTCATGCTTTCCCTGGCGGACATTCAAGCGGCGGCTTTGCAGTTATTTCCGTGTATTTTGTTTTATTGGCCATGAATAATAAGTATCAGTATTATGGTTTGGTTATTCCTTTGATACTTGGAATATGTTTTTCCATAACCCAAGAAATCAAGGGAGCACATTTTCTAAGCCATGATTTGTTTTCTTTCGTTATCTGTTGGGTTTCGTCATTGGTTTGGTCAATAATATTTTATCCGGGCTTCTTGCGAAAAAAAATATACCGCCAAACATAGCCGGCAGCTGGGGTGGTGAAAATCGCCGTGTATACAGATGGAATTTTAACCCCATTTTTGTTCCATATCTTCAGGTTTCAGGTGTCAGGTGTCAGGAATGATGAACAGAGGCGCTGGCGGTAGACAATGAATATCAGGCTAAAGTGGTCTCCGATCAACAAAGGATTTAATTTGAAACTCTTTGAAAAAATATCAAATTTTAAACTGATTATTTTAGTATCAATATTTTTAGTTCTATTTGATAATATTGCATTTTTTAGAAATGTTATTAATGTTTATCCCGTCTCGCTGAATAATATGGCTTTTTTAGGTTCTTTAGCAGTTGTATTAACAAGTTTTATAACGTTATTGCTTACTCTTGTTTGCTCAAAATATACAACCAAGCCTATTTTGATTTCTTTATTATTACTATCTTCTATCGTCAGCTATTTTATGAACACCTATAATACAGTCTTTGACACCGATATGATAAGGAACATGCTACAAACAAACAGGAGCGAATCCCTTGACCTGGTTAATTTCAAACTCGTGTTATATTTTATGTTTCTGGGTGTATTACCATCAATATTCATATATAAAATAAATATAACCTATGGTTCCATAAAAACTGAATTAATATCAAAATTAAAAATGATTTTGATGTCACTGTTTATAATTGTTTTAACCGGCCTGAGTCTAAGTAAATTTTACACTTCTTTTTTAAGAGAAAATAAACCATTAAGATACTATACGAACCCGACATACTATATATACTCTATTGGCAAATATATAAATATTTCATTTGGGAGTGACAAAGTATCTATAAAGCAGATTGGCACAGATGCAAAAATACCGTCAACTGATATAGACAGAGAGTTAATCGTTTTGGTCGTTGGGGAAGCAGCCAGAGCAGATCATTTTTCGCTCAACGGTTACCCAAGAGAGACAAATCCATTACTTGAAAAAGAAGATATTATTAATTTTCCTGATATGTATTCATGTGGCACATCAACCGCTTTATCCGTACCTTGCATGTTTGCAATCTTCGGCAGAAAGAATTATAGTGACAAAAAAGCAAAATCTACCGAAAATCTGCTTGATGTATTAAGTCATGCCGGAGTAAATATTTTATGGAGAGACAATAATTCAGATTCAAAAGCTGTGGCTTTGAGAGTTCCGTATGAGGATTACCAGAACCCACAACTTAATCCAATCTGCGATATTGAATGCAGAGATGAAGGGATGTTGGAGGGATTACAAGAGTACATCGACAAACAAAAAAATGGTGATATATTCATCGTGCTTCACCAAATGGGTAATCACGGCCCGGCCTATTACAAAAGATACCCCATAAATTTTGAAAAATTTACGCCGGTTTGTCAAACAAACCAGATTGAAAAATGCACAAAAGACGAAATAATAAATGCCTATGATAATGCTATCTTATATACAGACTATTTTTTATCAAAAGTGATAAATCTGCTTAAGGAAAACTCAAACAGATTTGAAACGGCAATGGTGTATCTTAGTGATCACGGAGAGTCCCTTGGAGAAAGCGGCTTGTATTTACATGGATTACCATATTTTATGGCTCCGAACACTCAAAAACACATTGCAGCTATTATGTGGTTTGGAGACAATTTCAAAATTGACAAAAAATCATTAAATGCAATATCATCAAAAAAAATTTCACAAGATAATCTTTTTCATACAATTTTAGGATTAATGGAAGTGAACACATCCGTTTATAATAAAAATATGGACCTCATCAATTCTGCTAACTAGACGCCTCGGAAATTCTACAACATATTGAAAGTATTAATTTTTCTAATGGAAATCTGTTTTTGCCATAACCCAATATTCCAGTGTTCCAATATTCCAATATTCCAATTGTGAGCGAAGCGAACTAAGTTCTATATATGCCAAAAAAATAATTTTTAATATTCCTGTCATCTTTATTGGTTAAAAAAACAAATGTTCCTGGAAAAAGCTGTAATATATAACGTTCGCACAGAACGTTCTCCACTCTAAATTGATGCCTATTTTTGTTTGACAGCGCTTCGCCCACATTGTATTTTATTTGTATTGCTGGATTCGACTTTTTATAAAATAATCAAAGTTTACAAACTCGTAAAAAGTCAAAATTGGAACGGCAAAGTAAAAAGTTCAAGGCGTCGGGAATTTAGTGGAATGAGGCGTACTTATGTACGCCGCAGTGAACACGAAATGAAGCGCAACGCAGAAATTGGAATTTTTACGAAGCCGTCAATATTACTCGCGAACAATTTATACAATAGCGAAGCCTGATATGAAGCGAATTTTCAGTCTATTTTTTACAATTTTTCTTGCACTCTGCCCGCCATTCCTTCTCCAAACAGGCTCGGCCAATGCCGATAAAATCCGCAAACCTGCATATGCCGGCAGTTTTTATCCTGAAACTCGGTCTGAATTGATGTCTATGATCGAACATCTCACCAACCGGGTCAAACAATCTCCTGTTACCCCTCCTCCCAATACCTCACTCAAAGCACTGATTATACCCCATGCCGGTTATATGTATTCAGGGGTGACGGCAGCGCATATCTCGCTGGTATTAAAGGAAAATCAGTTCAAAAGGGTCATCGTTTTGGCACCGGATCATCGCGTGGGGTTCACCGGCGGTGCCATCAGCGATGTGACCGCCTATGAAACGCCGCTGGGCCGGATTCCATTGAACCAAGATGCGGCAACGCTGCGTGGCAATGAATACCTGTTTCAAGCAATTCCCGCTTCCGATCGGCTTGAGCATTCCGTGGAAGTGGTCCTCCCGTTTCTTCAATATTTTTTAAAAGATTTCGAACTCATACCCATTGTCCTGAGTCATGATAGTGATCTTGCGGACCGGGTTACGGCAGCACTTGACCCTTTAATGGATCAAAACACTTTGCTGGTGGCCAGTTCGGATTTGTCTCACTACCTCTCGTATCCGGAGGCGGTGGCCCGAGACCGGGAAACCATCAAAATGATATTGGATCTTAACGCCGGTAAACTGCGGACACGCGAAAACGCAGCCTGCGGCAAAATACCGATTCTGGTTGTGTTAAATCTGGCTCGTCGACACGAATGGCAACCCATGCTTCTCCACTATTCAAACAGCGGAGATACGGCAAGAGACCACTCGAGGGTTGTCGGCTATGCGGCCATAGCTTTTTATGGAGGTTTATCCATGCAAAACACAAGTGATTCCTCTCAGCCTTTGAAAAAAAATCAGGGACAAGCACTGATAACGCTGGCCCGGCAGACCATTTCGGAAAGCCTGGGTAAAAAATCCATCTCCGTTGATCCCCAGACCCATGCCGACAGTGCGTTTCAGGACCACAGGGGCACTTTTGTAACCCTGACCATCAACAAACAGCTCCGAGGATGTATCGGCAATCTGGATGCCACCGAATCCATTCTGGCCGGAATAAAGCGCAACGCCATCAATGCCGCTTTCCATGATCCCCGTTTCTCCCAGTTGAAAGCCCATGAGCTCAATCAGGTGGATATCGAGATAAGTATCCTTACCGAGCCGGAGCGCCTGGAATATGGGGACAGTAAAGATTTACTTTCCAAACTCCGGGTCCATGTGGACGGCGTTATCCTTAGAAAGGGGTCGGCAAGCGCCACTTTTTTGCCCCAGGTCTGGGAGCAATTGCCCCGGCCTGAGCAGTTTCTTTCCCATCTTTGCATGAAAGCCGGCCTGCCTGGCGATGACTGGGAAAAAAGCCGTCTTGAAATTTTGACCTATCAGGTTCAATATTTTGAAGAGGAAAAATGAGCGTGCCATAACACGGGTGGTCATTGCCACGGGCATTTCCTCTGTGGTAACCCAGTTATTGGTCATTCGTGAATTTTTGGCACAATTCCAGGGCAACGAGTTCGTCATCGCCCTGATTCTATTCAACTGGCTGATCCTTGGAGGGATCGGGACTCTCCTGGCCCGATGGGTCACAAGGCGCTTGTGGAAGGCCACCGTCAATTGTCTGGCTTGGCTTTCATTTGTTTTGGCAGGCCTGTCTGCTGCTCAAATTTTGATCATTCGCCAGTTTCGCGATGTTTTTTTTATTCACGGGAGCTCGGTGGGATTTTATCCCACCCTGGCCTTTACCTTTTTTACCATTGCGCCCTATTGCCTTTTGCTTGGTTTTGTCCTCCCTTACAGCCTTTTTGTCATAAGAACCGAAAATCCGGATTATTCAGGTACCCGTATATATATCATTGACAATCTCGGAGATGTGTCCGGCGGCGCCCTGTTTTCCTTTGCCCTTGTTTTTCTGTTTACCCCTTTACAGGCCGTATGTTTAGCAAATTTACCGCTGGTGCTGTCAACCTTCCTCCTGTTTCGTGTCTCTTCCCGGCATCATCCCGCGGTTTATTTGGGGACTGGTGTAACGGTTGCCATCCTGGCTGCCGGTATTGTTCTGGAACCCGCATCTCTCAACCCTTCGGAAGGCAAACTGGTTTTTTACAGCGAATCTCGTTACGGCAGGATTCAAGTTCAGCAAGACCGGGATCAGTTTACGCTGTTTGTAAGCGGCAACCCGCTGTATGGGAATCAGAATTTGAGCATGGCCGAAGAGACCATTCATTATCCGTTGGCTCAATTACATCAGGCAAATAATATTCTTCTGATTTCTGCCCAAGGCGGTATGATGGTCGAACTGGAAAAGTATGCGCCGGCCTCGGTGGATTATGTGGAACTCGATCCACAGGTTGCAGATGTTCAATTCAGGTTCGGCTTGATAAAAAAAATTCCCGGTCTGAATGTCATTCATCAGGATGGCCGGGCCTTTCTGGCAGGTTCTGATAAAATCTACGACGCTATAATTGTCAATCTGAGTGAACCCGATACATTTCAACTCAACCGATTTTTTACAGACAGATTTTTTGCCTTGGCCAGACGTCACCTTGCCGAACATGGGGTGTTGAGTTTTGCAATGAACGGGTACGATAACTACCTTGCCGAACCGCAGCGCCGGAAGCTTTCCTCACTATATAATACCATAACCGACTATTTTGACAATGTGCTGCTACTGCCGGGTCAAAAGATATTTTTCCTGTGCAGTTCCGACTCCCTGAGCACCGATATTCCGGCACTTCTGGACAAAAAAGGCATCCCTACCCGTTACATCAGAGGGTATTATTACGGAAACCTGACCCCTGAAAGAATCCAGCGCTTAAATGCCCTTATCGATCCCACAGCACCTAAAAACAGAGATTATTTTCCCCAGTTGATGCGTTTGATGTTCACGCAGTGGTTTGCAAAATTTTCCACTTCACCAACCGGTTTCATCGCAGTTTTGGCGATACTCAGTCTGATCTACCTGATACGCATTAGTGCCGAAGAGTTTGTTCTTTTTTCCACAGGGTTCACGGTAATGGGATGCGAAATCCTGGTAATATTTGCATTTCAAATTTTCTTCGGTTATATTTATTTGCAAATCGGTATGATTGTCACCGTTTTCCTTGCCGGCCTTTTGCCCGGTGCCTGGTTCGGCGATAGGCTTCGTTACAAAAGCAAACAGACCCTGGCAGTTGCCGACGGTCTGCTGATTGTCCTGATGGGTCTGTTGATTATCATTATGCAACAGGGCGGGTATCATCTACCGGTGGCTTTTTTTCTTGTTTTCGGTTTTGTGATTTCGCTGATCTGTGGTTTTCAGTTTCCGATTGCTCTTTATTTACGGGGGTCAGACGCCCCGGCAGTGACCCGAGCCTTTTCTGCCGATCTTATCGGAGCCGCCTGTGGAACCCTGGTCACAAACGTCGTATTGATCCCCTATTGCGGGATCATCTGGGCTGGGACCGGTTTGATCGGGCTTAAGCTTTGCAGTTTAATTGTTATGGTTGTGCGTCATGAAAAAAATTAGCCGACGTGATTTTCTTTATTTTGGTGCGGGATTGCTTTGCAACGCGGTTCAGGCCTATGCGTTCCGGCCCTTTTCCGTAGAAGCGGATGCGGCAGCAGGACCGGCAGATATCCGAGGCCATGTTTTTAAAGGAGATGCCCCTGAAAAATTGTGGAAATGGTCTCACGAGGGATATTATTATACAAAGCTGGATAACAAGCTGGTAATGTGCGGTATCTGCCCCAACAGGTGTCTGTTATCCCCCGGCGACCGCAGTGTCTGCCGTTCCAGGGTCAATATGAACGGCACTCTTCACACCCTGACCTACGGCAACCCCTGCAGTATGAATGTGGATCCCATTGAAAAAAAACCGCTGTATCATTTCAAACCGCGGTCAAAAGCCTTTTCCATCGCCACCACCGGCTGCAATTTTCGCTGCTTGAATTGCCAGAACTGGGAAATTTCCCAGGCCAAACCTCACCAAGTCCGCCATTACGAGCTTTTTCCTGCCGATGTGGTAAAAACCGCACAGAGTGCCGGCTGCGAGTCCATCGCCTACACCTATTCCGAAGCCACTACTTTTTTTGAGTATATGATAGATACCGCTCGACTGGCCAGAGATAACAAAATTTCTAATTTATGGATTTCAAACGGTTATATTAATCCAGAACCTCTCCTGGACCTGTGCGGCGTACTGGACGCTGCCAATGTAAATCTCAAATCCTTCAGCGATGCCATCTACCGAAAATTGAACGGCGGCCGGTTGCAACCGGTGTTAAATACATTCCAAACACTTCACCAACAGGGAGTACATTTTGAGATGACCACCCTGATTGTTCCGGGGTATGTGGATGATACCGAAATGGTAAAACAAATGTGCCGGTGGATTCTTACTAACCTCGGGCCTGATTATCCTTTGCACTTTTTACGTTTTTTCCCCAGATACAAACTCGACCGTCTGCCTTCCACTCCAATCTCAACCCTTGTCCGGTTTCGCGAGCTTGCCATGGCTGAAGGAATCCATTATGTCTATGTGGGCAACGCTTCCTATCCGGAGGGAAATAACACCTATTGCCACAATTGCAAAAAGCTGCTAATTGAGCGGATCGGCTATTTCATACCGACTTATAACCTGGACGGGAATCAATGCAAATATTGCCGGACCGTTATTCCCGGTCGCTGGATATAAGAACTTATGGGCTTCGCATATAAGCGCCAAGTTGTTTCTTGCGCCGGGATGACAGTGGAAGGTTTACTGAAAAAGATGAACATCGAACGTCCAACATCGCCCCAGTGAAATAGAAAAAAAGTTTCACGGGGTAAAAATGATGAATGAAAGACAAAAACAAGGGCAAGAATTTCGTTAAAAAAAATTACGGAGCGAAGCAACATCCTTATTCGACGTTCAATGTTCGATGTTGGACGTTCATCTTTTAGTATGTTCGACGTTCAATCTGTTCCGTTTTCGACGTTCATCTTTTAAAACAACCCTGTACTGCATAAATGTACCCTGTGAATGTTTACAAAATAATTTTGCACTTATGGGGCTTCGCCTCAACTCATTTTTTTTGGAGAATCAATAATGTATGGCTTTTACGGCAGATTTTTGAAAGTCGATCTAACCCATAGAAAATATGATATCATAGCCTTACCTGATACCGTGCTGTCGAAATACCTTGGCGGCAAAGGACTGGCATCGTATCTCCTTTATTCAATGAATCCGGAAGGCGTTGACCCGCTCTCACCGGACAATTGCCTGATTTTCGCAACCGGTCCGATCACCAACAGCATGATATGGGGCTCAAGCCGCTACGGAGTCTATACCAAGTCACCCCAGACCGGTTTTTATTCTGAATCTTACTCCGGTGGAAAAGTGCCGGAAGCAATCGATTCGGCCGGGTTTGACGCCATAGTAATTACGGGCAAAAGCACGCACCCGGCAGTCATTGTCATAGAGCCTGAGGGAGTAGAATTCCATGATGCTGACGATATCTGGGGAATGGATACTTATGAAACCGAAGATACCGTAAACGAAAGATTCGGCAACGGAGCAACAAAATCCGGAGCTGTGGTCATTGGTCCGGCAGGAGAAAACCTTGTTCGATTTGCTGTTATCGAAAACGACTACTGGCGTTCCGCCGGAAGGACCGGCGTGGGAACGGTCATGGGTTCAAAAAATCTTAAGGCGATCGTCTTTAAGGGCAATAAAAAACGCCCGCTGTTTAATGAAAAACGAGTGAGAACGTTTTCAAAGGAGATTGCCGCAGAATCAAAAAATAATCCTTCTGTTCAGGCATACAAAAAGATGGGTACGCCCATGATGGTCGAGTTCGTCAATAAGATAAAGGCATTCCCGACCCGGTACTGGTCTGAAGGTTTCTTTGATAAATGGAAAAGCATCAGTGCCGAAGCCTTGCATAAGCAGTGCAACGTTCAGCCCCGTGCATGCGCTAAATGTTTTATCGCATGTGGCAGAATGACGACTGTACAAAACGGCCCCTATGCCGGACTAAAGATCGAAGGACCTGAATATGAGACCATTTTCGCCTTTGGCGGTCTCTGCATGATCGACAGTATTGAAGCAATAGCCTATTTAAATGATATCTGCGATCGTCTGGGAATGGATACCATATCCGCAGGAAATCTCTGTGGATTCACCATTGAGGCTGCCGGAAGGAAAAAAATCGATTTTCAGATAGAATATGGAGATGTGGATGCCATAGCAGGTTTGCTCAAAAAGATCGCAGCCAGACAGGGCATCGGTGACATTCTGGCCCGGGGTATCAGACATGCGGCCCGGACCTGGGACATGGAAGACATAGCGGTGCATGTTAAAGGACTTGAACTGCCAGGTTATGATCCCAGGGTTCTCAAGGGATGTGGGCTTGCCTTTGCCACCGCCGACCGTGGCGCATGCCATTTAAGGGCAACGTTCCATCACCCTGAGATAAAAGGAATGATCGCCCCGGAGACGATCAAGGGGAAAGCCGAGCTTCTTATTGATTTCGAAGACCGTCTGACGCTTATGGATACACTTATTCTTTGTCGATTTTACAGAGATATCTATCCTTGGGAGCATCTGGGAGAGATTATACAAATGACCACCGGGCAAAAACAGGACAAAGCTGAGTTGCACAAAAGAGCTTCTGAAATATCGACTTTGATTCGGTGTTTTAACATACGGGAAGGCCTGAAGCGTGAAGACGACAATCTCCCCAAACGCTTTTACAAAGAAACGCTTAAAACAGGACACAAGATTAAAAAACAAGAACTCGAAACCATGCTGCAGGAGTATTATAATCTTAAAGGCTGGCATAAAAACGGATTTCCTGAAGTTATGCCGAACATTCCGTGAAGAATAAACCCTAATGTTGCATCATAACATTCTTTTATTTGGTTATTGCAAACCTTTCTAAAAGTACTATATTAAATCGTGTTCGAAATTGAATTTAATGGCTTCTCCCCAATTGGAATAATGAAATAATTGAAAAGGTATAAAGGAGTATTCATCATGAAAAAATATATATCGCTTCTTTTTTCAACCATTGTTATTGTTTTTTTATCAGGATGTTCAACAAGTTACAAAGCCAAGCCGCTCCCTTTTAAATCCCCGGCTTCATTAAATAATGTCGTAAGTGTTGCAGGAACTGAAGTGGCAGCCATAGCTTTTGTTGATAATGCAACAACCAAAGAAGCTTTTGGATTTGATATTCACGGTGCCGGAATGCTTCCGGTTCAGGTGATATTCGACAACCAGGGTCCCAACTCACTGGAAATAAACGCGCAACAGACATTTCTGGAAGATGAAAAAGGTAACCTGTGGCCGATTTTGAGCAAGGAAATTGCATATGAAAGGGCTACTAAATATGCCAAAACAAAAAATATCTTTGAAAAAGGGGCGTATCATGGGTTTTTGGGCGCTGCCGCAGGATCTATCATCGGAGCAGCCATCGGTATCGTATCCGGCGAAAATGTAGCCAGTGCAGCCGGTAAGGGTGCTGCCTTGGGTGCTGCTGCCGGAGCCACCCTGGGAGGTGTTGCCGGAGCCGACTCAAACGATGCCCGCAGATCCATTATCGATGATTTACGTGAGAAATCACTTCAAAATACAGCCGTTGCGCCCAAAAGTCTTGCCCACGGCTTTCTATTTTTTCCGGGTGAGGCCAAATCGGCCAAGCAGCTTCGTCTCCAGATAATAGAGCGTGATTCCGGAAAGGTACATGTTTTAAAGCTCGCTTTTTAAAACCAACATCATTAAAAATATCGATCTTTTGCGATGGTAATCAAATATGATGGTTTCGTAAAAAATCAAAAAATGACTTTTGCGAACGTGTTAAAACCCGAAACCAGATGAATTCGACTTTTTATGAAATCATTAAAAATGGAGAATAATTAATGGCCTTTGAAACCAAAGAACAAGTGTTAGAAAAAATTCTTTCCCAGAAAAAACCCTTGTGTCCCCACTGCGGCAAGGAAATGAGTTTATGGGAGGTCCCCCCTTTTTCCTTCAGCGACGGCCTGGGCTGGGGAGAACCTTACCTGTTTGTATGTTTCAATAATGATTGCCCGGTGTATTTAAAGGGATGGGATGATATAATGGATAATTATGCCCATAAAGCTTCCGTCAGGTGCATGTGTTACCCCAGTACCAAACAATTTGAATACTTACCGGTATTCAGCACCATAGGAGGCACCGGGCAAATAATTGACGATCAAATTCTGGTAGAAGAAGAAATTTTGAAAGAGAAAATGAAAAAAGGATTTTCGATTCTTGCGGGTGCTTATGTATCCAAAGACCCGGTTACCGTGGTCAGGTTACTTCTTGATGGCACCGAACCACAACGGGTGCGGTTAAAGGCAGCGGAAATGATCGGTGACATCGGAGAACCGGAAGCCATAGATCCCATTAGAAGTGCCAGATTCGGAAATGAGATTATCCAAAAACAGGTCGATAAATCTATAAAGAAGATTCATGAACGGTATTTCACCCGAGAGTGTCCTTTTTGTGCGGAGATAATAAAGAAAAGAGCAAAAATCTGCAAACACTGCGGGAAGGATGTGGCCGGTAAGTAAAAAATCCTGGCTCAAAGGACCAGGTTTTGGTTGTTCTTAGAAAGGCAGAGCCATCTATCTCTGACCTAGCTCCAAAGAACTAAAGGGTTACATCCGTTTCTAATTTTTCTCCATTGGTGTGAACAAGATTTTTGGTCTCGATTCTTTCTGCATCTATCCAGAGACCTTCAAGGTCATAAAAGCTGCGGATCGGTTCATAAAAAATATGAATGATCACATGACCATAATCGAGCAAAACCCAGTGCCCTTCTTTTTTGCCTTCCACACTTAACGGGGTTATACCGTGCTTCTTTAGATCCACCTGAATATGTTCCGCTATTGCCGAAACCTGACGATTGGAACGGCCGCTGCAGATGATAAAAACGTCGGCAATAGAAGATAATTTTCGAAGGTCAAGAACAACAAGATCGATTGCTTTTTTTCCCAAAACGGCTTGGATATAAAGATTAAGGGATTGGGCCGGATAAGGGTCGGGAAGATTTGTCATAAATAAAGTCCTTTGCTTTTTATAAAGGCTTCAACGATTTCAGGTACCAGAGATTTAATTGGGTGCCCTGTTTTGATAAGCTTGCGAATTTTCGTTGATGAAATATCAATAGGAGTAACATCAAAAACAAAGACCGGCTGTTTTATTTCATGAACATAAGATGATTGCGAAGCCGATATCTTATATCCCTCTGAAATTTTGGATTTTAGATAATCTTCAACGGTTTTCCGCGCAAACACCCTGCGTTTTTCTCCTTCAGTGCCTCGGGACATGACAATAAAAGGAATCAGCAGAAAAAGATCTTTATAGGATTTCCATGTGTCTATCTCTAAAAAAGCGTCCAGTCCCAGGATCAGAACAAGCTCGGTGTCTTCAGGCAGAATCGATTTAAAATGGCGAACCGTGTCGATGGTATATGACGGCCCGGAACGTTTCAGTTCAACATCAGAAACCGAAAAGTCAGGGTGGGTTGAAAATGATAGGCGGATCATCTCTATCCGGTCTCCGGCATCCACCAGGCCGTCCGGTTCTTTGTGGGGTGGAATTGCCGAAGGAATTATAAAAATTTTATCCAGACCAAATCCCTTTTTAACTTCCTGAATAACCTGGATATGTCCTGAATGAATCGGATTGAACGTACCGCCGAAGAGTCCTATGCGTTTCAAAAATTCTCCGTCTCACCGTCTAAGTTCTTATCTGACCCTCTCCAAACACCACAAACTTGGTTGTGGTAAGCTCCTCCACCCCCATGGGTCCGAAGGCATGAAGCTTTGAGGTGCTGATGCCGATCTCCGCACCCAGCCCAAGTTCCCCGCCATCGTTGAAACGTGTGGAAGCATTTACCAGAACAACGGAAGAATCCACGTCACGCACAAAGCGCCTCGCCCGCTTATAATCACCCGTGACAATGGCTTCCGTATGGCTGGAGCCATATCTTGCAATGTGAGAGATGGCCTGATCCATATCTTTAACAATTTTGACCGCCAGGATAAGATCCAAGTATTCCTCCGGCCAGTCCGCTGGGTCAGCCTTCCGGGCATCCGGCAATATCCTGCAGGTTTCAGGACAGCCTCTGATTTCAACACCGGCCTTTATAAAGCGCTCGGCCATTTTTGTGAGAAATTCCCGGGAGATTGACCGGTGTACCAGCATTGTTTCCATGGAATTACATACGCCGGGGCGCTGAACCTTGGCATTGAAACAAATATTTTGGGCCATTTCCAGATCCGCTCCGTCATCTATATATACATGACATACCCCTTTGTAATGTTTTAAGACCGGTATGGTTGAATTTTCCACAACAAAGCGGATCAATCCCTCCCCGCCGCGCGGAATAATGAGATCGATAAATTCCTCCTGACTCAAAAGAACCTTGACAGCTTCCCGGTCCCTGATGGGTACGACTTGGACGGCTTTTGCAGGAAGACCGGTTTCAACAAGTGCCCGGCTGATAATACCTGCCAGAGCCTGGTTTGAATGAAGCGCTTCTGATCCGCCTCGGAGAATGACAGCATTCCCGGCTTTCAGACAAAGGCCCGCCGCATCTATGGTGACATTGGGGCGCGATTCATAGATGATGCCGATCACACCGAGGGGGATGCGCATCCGTAAAACTTCCAGGCCGTTGGGTCTCAGCAATGACTTGCTTTTGGAACCCACGGGATCATCAAGCCGGGAGACCTCCCTTAACCCATTTGCCATGGATGAAACGGTTGCATCTGTTACGGTAAGTCGATCTATCATGGCATCCGATAGGCCCATCTCTTTTGCCAAGACAAGATCCTTTTGGTTCTCTTCCTGAATATATGTGGCCCGGGCCTCAATTTTTTTTGCTATTTTAAGGAGAACCTCATTTTTTTTGCTTGAAGGACATCTGGCAATCTCCATGGAAGCCGCTCGGGCTTCTTTGGCCATCTCCATTATTGTGGATTCAATAGACATCTCACCTCTCATATTTAAAGCTATTTATAAACAACCTAACCCGTACAAACCGGAAAAGTGACTAAAGTGAACTAAAGTTTGAAGTGCCTAAAGTTAAGGTGTCTCTTCGCTCCATCCATTCATCTAAAATTGGTAGAATTCCATAATGTTAGGCATGTTAGATCTAACTTCTCAATAAATTATGGAGCCTACTGGTGATAAAATGTAAAAGGTCTGACTGTTTGAGAATGTTAGTGAGCTTTAAGAAAAAACAGCGCATAAGATCATTCATCTTTTAAACATATGATGTTGCATTTAATCAATTGATATTAAAGTATTGGCACCTGTTTTTTCTTTAGGCTCACTTAGATTCGAGTTCCAGACATTTTACATTTTATTATCAGTTGGCGGGTCAACATTACCATTTAATACGCCACAACTTATTGAGAAGTGACTGTTAGATTACTTTAGATCACTTCAAAAAGCACAAAATCTACAACCAAGGAATTAATCATGTTCTGCCGTAATGGCCAGGTTATCTCTGTGAATAACATCATCATAAAGTTTATACCCGAGACACTTTTTAATCTGGTTGGATTTAAGACCCATGATCTTGCGAATATCGGTGGAGCTGTAGTTGACGAGACCGGTTCCCAGTGTCTCATGGTCACCTTTTCTGAATTCCACCGGCGCGCCCACACCGAACTCCCCTTCCACACCAACGATACCGCTGGGCAGAAGGCTTTTGCCTCTGTTCATAATCGCAGCGGCGGCACCGTCATCCACGATAAGAACCCCTTTGGGTTTCAATGTAAAGGCTATCCAACATTTTCGGCTTTTCAGCTTTTTCTTTTTGGGTACAAAAAAAGTCCCGGGATCCTTGGCGGAAAAAAGTTTTTTCAGAATATCAGGTTTTCCGCCATTTGCGATAACCATTGGAATTCCGGATGCCGTGACCTTTGCGGCAGCCTTTATTTTGCTGAGCATGCCGCCGGTCCCGAGAGGCCCCGGAATGTCTCCGGCAAATTTTATAATGTCCTTTCCCATGGTGGACACAACCGGAATCAACGCTGCATCAGGGTGGATGCGGGGATCTTTGGTGTAAAGACCGTCAATGTCGGTAAGATTGACCAGAATATCCGCATCCATCAGGAGTGTAATCATTGCCGCCAGGTTGTCGTTGTCTCCAAACTGAATCTCTTGGGTCATCACTGTGTCGTTTTCATTGACGATGGGAACAACATGCCATGACAGCAGCATTAAGATGGCATTACGCGCATTCAAGTATCTTTTTCGGTTGTTAAGGTCATCGCCGGTCAACAAAATCTGAGCGACCTGTTTATGATCCCGTGCGAAAGCCTTTTCATATTCCATGATAAGCCCGGCCTGCCCCACGGCCGCAACCGCCTGCCGCTTTGGAATCTCATCCGGCCTTTTATCAAGACCCAGTTTCTTTACACCCGAGGCCATGGCCCCGGAAGAAACAAGAATAACCTCCCGTCCGCCGTCAATCAGCCGGCATATCTGTCTGCTGACGGATCGGATCGCTTTTAGATTCAACCCCTGGTCCTCGGTCAGAACATTGCTTCCGACCTTAACCACAATACGTTTGGCACTATTGAAAATAGATTTTCTGTTATCATTCACGGAGACTGTCCAGTAATTGAATGATTTTTGATTTCAAATTTTCGATGCCCTGACCGCTAAGCGCTGAAATTAATATGACTTGTTTTTCCTTTATCGCAGCTTGAAATTTCTTTGCCGCTTCCCCGACGTCCGGCAGATCCATCTTGTTAAGGACCACAATTTGAGGCTTTTCCACGAGTTTTTGATTATACATGGCAAGCTCTTTATTAACGGTGGTGTAGGCATTCAGGGGATTATCCGTATCCATGGCCGACACATCGATAAGGTGAACAAGAATGCGAGTGCGTTCGATGTGGCGCAGGAACCTGATGCCCAGCCCGGTTCCCTTATGTGCACCCTCAATTAAACCGGGAATATCTGCCACGACAAAAGGCTCCGCCCAGGGGGTTTGAACAACGCCCAGGCTGGGGAAAAGCGTAGTAAACGGGTAATTGCCTATCTTGGGACGCGCTGAAGAAACCGCGGTAATAAGGGTGGATTTACCTGCGTTGGGAAGACCGATGATACCGACATCCGCCAGAAGCTTGAGTTCCAGCCTTAATGCTTTGGTTTCACCCGGTTCACCGGGCTGGGCAAACCGGGGGCCCCGATGTGTTGAAGTCTTAAATCGTGCATTGCCCTGGCCGCCTCGACCGCCTCTTGCCAAAACAACCGTTTCATCGAATTTGATTAAGTCGGTTATAACCTGACCCGTGTCGGCGTCGGTTATCAGGGTTCCGGGGGGGAGTTCTATGGTCAGGTCTTGACCGTTTTTCCCGGTCTTTCGTCTGCCCTGACCATGGGAACCGTTTTTGGCTTTGAAATGTCTCTTGAATCGAAACTGATACAGGGTCCGCTTTCTTGGTGATGTCTTTAAAACAATATCACCGCCCTTGCCCCCGTCTCCACCGTCCGGCCCTCCGCGTGGAATAAACTTTTCACGTCTGAAACTCACACAGCCTTTGCCGCCATCACCGGACTGAACGGTAATAATCGCTTCATCAATAAATTTCACGCTTCATAAACGCTTACTTTTTTTCGAGATCGACCCAGCCGTTCAAAAGAAACAAGCCCATCAATTTTGGCAAATAGCGTGTAATCCCTGCCCATGCCCACGTTGTCTCCGGGATGGATTCTTGTTCCCAGCTGGCGAACCAGAATACTACCGGCTTTAACTTTTTGACCGCCGTATCGCTTTATGCCCCTGCGTTGTCCCTGGCTGTCACGACCGTTCCTGGAACTTCCGCCTGCTTTTTTATGTGCCATTATGAAAACTCCTTGTTCAGACCTCGTTGCGATGTTAGGTCCACGATGTCTTTTTTTGTAATTGTTTGGTTCTTTGAACCCAATCGACGTGCCATCAGCAGTAACATTTTCAAATATCTAATGTTTTCCTGTTGCTACACTTCAATACTGTCTATTTTGATCGCGGTATACTGCTGTCGATGTCCCTGCTTGCGGCGATATCTTTTTCGTCGTTTGTACTTGAAAACGATAATCTTTTTGGCCTTGCCCTGCGCAATGATGTGGCCTTTTACCGCTACATTGTCAAGAACCGGCCGGCCGACACTCACGTTTTCTCCGTCTGAAAACATGAGAACTTTGTCAAAAGAAACAGAACTACCGATCTCTCCGGGAATTTTTTCTACCCTCAAAATATCGCCCTGTTGAATTTTATATTGCTTTCCGCCTGTATTAACGATAGCGTACATATACTTGATCCCTCCTCAAAGTAACTGACCCTTACTTTCATTTAAGAAAATGATTATTATTAATTTATTACAGAAATTTGTCAAGATAAAATTAACCATACGAAAATTCAATCCGCTTTCTCATTTCATTCTTTTTTAAAACCTTTTCATAAAGTGAATCAAAGAAAACGGCACTTTGTTTTATGATTTTTTTCACCACGAAGCGCTCGAAGGGTAAAAATAAAGCCTTCGTGCTTCTTCGTGCCCTTCGTGGTTAATCATCTGCGTCTATCTGCGTGTATCTGCGGTTCCATAAAAAAACCCACAAAGAATACCGGAAAACACCATATCATGCCCTTGTGGATTATTTTTTAGCAGGTTTCTTTTTTTTCACCACGAAGCGCACGAAGTACTCGAAGAGAAAAAAATTAAAACCCTCGTGTTTTTGTAATTAAATTCAGAATTTCATTTAACTTACGCAGCATAGCGAACAATTTCAAGTTCAGAAGTGTCATCAACCCTACTTAAAATATGATCAATTTTTTCCATTACAGAATCTTCAATTGAATATTCAATACAGCGATCACACTGAAAAACAGGCATATTTTTAATAATGACAATTGAACTGTCTGAAATTTTAAAGGGTAACTGAGTAACTACCCTTTTCAGCTCTCCTCCACATAAATGGCATTTCATGATGGCCTCCTTGTCTTAGAATCGTTCTCCAATTTATCACGGAATGGTATATATGATGTGATTATCCTGATATTATCGTTTTCTTTATCAATAGCTATCTGAATATGAAGGACCTCATCACCACACTTTGCATAAATCAGATAACTTGGCAAATATTTATCCAGAGCATATTCTTCAATAATTTCGAATGAATCAACAGAATCCATTATCTGTTCTCTCGATAATAATCTTTCTTTCAATCTCATATTAACATGATAAGTCCAAAAAACTTTATGTTGGTGCATGCAAGATTTGATAAATTTTAAGGCATTTTTATTCATGTCTGATTTCTGCAGAATCATTAAGCAAATATCTTTAACCCATAAAATTTTAAACAATCTGCTTCAGAAGTGCAACACAAATTTGAATCCATTTCCCCTACTTTTAAAGACTATATTGTTTCAGTTAAATCACCTACCACGCCCATAGGACGTGGTTTGATGAAGACCCCTCGAAGGGGTCAAAAAACCAGTACTCGTACTTTTTTGAATATTACATAATCTTTGAATTCTCGAAAGAACTAAGCTCAATGCT